>Ga0315282_10007218_pt1 | contig 18319 bp, 16 predicted proteins | sample YL17G07_20_MG_FD_203693 | JGI IMG/M metagenome (GOLD analysis project Ga0315282, IMG submission 203693) | Sediment microbial communities from Yellowstone Lake, YNP, Wyoming, USA - YL17G07_20 | ecosystem: Environmental > Aquatic > Freshwater > Lake > Sediment | place: USA: Wyoming | collected...
TAGGTGGTTGTCGCTTTATGGACGTCGAGTCCGATGAAAAATTTCTTGGTGTTCATGTTGCATGTCTCCTCGTTCCTTATCTGATGCAACACGAGACAGCTCAAGAATTATCATGCCATCTTTTATAAAATGCATGGACGTCGCTAGGTCCTCCCTTCGGAAGCCATCCGATATCAATGTAAGGTGTTCCTGATCTCTCACAGTAATGTGATATATTAGAAATGAGACGAAGTTTTCCCTTTTCTGCAATTTTGTTCGTTGCTATGAAGAAGGTCTGAGGTAGCGGTCCGGTTTGGCTGAACCCGAGTTGATTGAGATCAATAACGGTTGTGATATTCTCATTGGAATGATTTTCGTCGTAATAGTATGCTCCTAATAGTCCTGTTTCCTCGCCGCCATAGGCGATGAATTTTAATGTATTTGACGGAATTATGTCATTTTCCTTTATGTATTTTGCATTTGCGAGCATCATTCCCACGCCGATGGCAGCGTCCGCGGTCCCGCTATTCCATAGGCTATCATAGAGACATCCGATGATTGTTGTAGTATTCTTGTCGGTACCATTGATCTGTCCGATTACATTGTAACTTTCGGCATAGTCGAAACTCTGGTTGAGACGATAGCTGATATGCTGGGTTGCGGTGCCATTGGTTATTGTACTGTTCAAAATAGGATTTCCCACACTTCCGTTTAGGTAAAGTACTGGGATAGCATAGGCCCCGTTCGGAGACATGTCAAAAGTCCGATTATTGAAGTCAACACGTATTAAACCAACGCATTGATCAGGCCAGCACTTGTACCATAATTTCGTTTGAATTCTTTGTCTAAAGCTGCTTTTAAATCCTACACGTGGGATATCGAGGGGATATGGGAATATTGTTCGAACCCATAAGGGTAGTGTGTCATTCGGGTTATAATTTGGATCTACCTCGATGAAAAGGAAAGGCCCATCGCAGGGAGGTAGAGGGATAACTCTGTTAAAAAAGGATGGATAGGTATCGGGATCAGATCTGTTGAAGTCTTCAAAGGAAAAATCCCACATTTTTTCAAATTCTGTTTCTGAGAAATCAAGGAATGACTCTGTATCGTTTATTGTACCATTTTCAATTCCAGCCAAGAGATCAATAATATAAGAGGTGTTATCAAAAGTGGCATTATATTGGAGAAAATCTGGTTTAAGGTAAACTGAAAGGTTATCGTATGAGAGACTAAAGTTTAAACATGGTTGTGGATTGCTATAATTATTGTATCGGGGGCTTATGTAACAATCCTTAATCGGCGTTCCATCGATTATTATTTCTCTTGCTGTGACGTTCAGGGTTCTATTTAAATTTTCATCTGCAATCTTTTCGAGATGGCTCCAAAGGCCAATTTGTTGCATTTTACTAGCAAGATAAACAGCTGCTTCGTGTTCCCCATTGGAACCAAAATATCGGCCTTTTGCCAGCTCGCTGGTATTGTAAGATTGATTTATCCTCCAAGAGAGATACTGGGTGATATCATGTATCAACTTAAGATCAAATACAGAATTACTTCCTTGAGGCGGATCCTGGGCAGCTTGAATATTCGTAAGATTTGTGAAAATATTAAAACAGGAAAACAAAAGTATGTTTGTGATTATTAAGACAATTATTCTATTAGATTTCAAATTTTATCCCTTCCTCTTCGAATATGATAATTATTTTGCACTTATTAATTTTTGTATTATTTTCAAGAAAATTATTTATATTCAAGTGAATATTTACAAATTAAAAGGACGATTCGGTTTATGGCTGAAAAAGAAAGCATACTTTCGCTATTTATTATCATTTTGTTCTTTGTGTTCCCGCCAACTGTTCATGCGACAATACCTAGTGATACTGTCTCGACGAATCGACTACAAATGTCAGTTGATGAAATTCATTTTCTCCGGAAATCATTTCCTTACGACCCGACATCCGCAGAAAAAATATTCCATTTAAAGCGAGCCGATGCAGAACCGATAAGAGAAAAATCGTCCGTTTCAGTTTCAGAGCCATTCTCGGTATCAAGTAATAGACCAATGAATTCGTCCTGGCCGATGAAATCCTATAACGCTCAACGTATTAGTAGAACATCAGCTAGTACGGCAGATAACCCGGGTGTTGTAAAATGGCGGATTAGTGCAGGTTGGATAGAATCTGGTGCGGTTGTAAATGAAGAGGGAAATATCTTTTTCGGATCGGAAAATTTTAATATATACTGCTTGTTTCCAAACGGTACTCTGAACTGGGTTTATGAAACCGGCGACCCTATTTATTCAGTTCCAGCAATAGTCGCCGACGGAACTATCTATATCGCATCCTGCGACCATTTTTTATACGCCCTACGCCCTGACGGGACCCTGAAATGGCGCTTCAACACCGGAGAAATCGTCTCAGCCTCACCCGTCATCGCCCCCGACGGAACCATCTACATCGGCCACTCCCAAGGCCGAGTCTTCGCCATCAGTCCCAATGGCACCGAACAGTGGCACTACGATTGCACCCAAGACATCTATGGATCCGTAGCCCTCGGACACGACGGCACCATCTATATCGGCAGCTGGGACAACGACCTCTACGCCCTCAATCCCAATGGCACGTTGCAATGGCGGTTCCACACCGGCAACCATGTCAAAGGCATCTCCTCCATCGCTCCTGACGGTACCATTTACTTCGGTTCCTGGGACGGCTACCTCTATGCACTTAATCATAACGGAACCCAAAAGTGGCGTTGCCGCGTCGGCTCCGGCACTGAGACCACACCTGCCATCGCCGATGATGGAACAATCTACGTTGGTGGTGACGATCTTTACGCTGTGTACCCCAATGGGACTATTCGCTGGGTATTTTCACTTGGGTCTAATCGCCATATTTTCCAGTCGTGCCCGGCATTATCAGCTGAGGGTACCATCTATGTCGGCGTAGATATTGGTAGTGATAATGGTGGTGAAATGCTGGCGGTGAATCCTAATGGGACAGAGCACTGGCGACAGAGAATTGCAGACTATCGTGTAGAATCCTCCCCGGCAATAGGTGCTGATGGAACCGTCTATATCGGATGTAACTATAACATGCCGTTAGGTTATTTATATGCCTTCGGTCGCGGGCCACTCAACGCCTATGCGAACGGTCCCTACACCGGACACTTCGGTGAATCCATCCAATTTACCGGCAATGCCTTCGGCGGCACCCCGCCCTACACCTATCATTGGGACTTCGGTGACGGACAGACCTCAACACAACAGAGCCCAAGTCACACCTACACCACAGTCGGGAACCTTACCGCCACCCTTACGGTCACTGACAGCGTCGGCAACAGCAGCAGCGACAATGCAGCCGTCACCATCACCTATGCGCAACCGACTGTGATGATCACGAGACCAGTAGGCGGTCTCTACCTCATGAACCTTCGAATCCTGCCCCTCGACCACCCGTTCATCTTCGGGCCCATCACCGTCGAGGCACAGGCCAGCCAGATCCCTTTCGGCATCGACCGCGTCGAATTCACCCTCGATGGACAACTCATGGCGACCGACACCAGCCCACCCTATCGATGGACGTGGACCCAGTTCTCCTTCGGAAAACACACCATCCGCGCCATCGCCTACGACACCACGGGCAATTGGTCCAGTACGGCGCTTGTCGTCAACAAGTTCTTTTAATTCGAATAAATATTCAAAGAAGAAGGTTGGAGGACCTTTGATGAAGGACGATCGAGCCGCACTTTGCTTGTTCATTATGCTTATCCTTGCTGTCCCGTCGCTCCTTCCAGGAGTACAAGCGAGGTACCCTCAAAAGAGTCTTGCCTCTGAATCGTTGCTTGAGGAATTGGCGTATCCTTCGATGGCGACCGTGAGGCAGTCTGTGGAGAAAATGAATGAGCAGAGATCCTATAATCCGGTTTCCGTTAGAACAAGAGAAAATTCTTTTGCAACGAGTGGAACAGGGGGACTTCTCAATTCTTCATGGCCGATGGCCAGCCATGACACCCGGCATACTGGTCTGAGTCCGTTCTCGACCGCGGGTTCTCCAGGAATCACCAAATGGCGACTTCAGACGATTAATCATATTGATGGCGGAATCGCTATCGATAAGAGCGGCACCCTGTATTTCGGCAGTAATGACTGGTACGTGAATGCTGCGTATCCCAATGGTACGATGAAGTGGCGGTACCATGTCGGGAATTGGGTCGAGTCGACCCCTGCTATCGGATCGGATGGGACAGTCTATGTCGGATGCTGGGACTGTTATCTCTACGCTTTCAATTCCAATGGAACCTTGAAATGGCGCCATCATTGTGGCTCGACAATAAGTTATGGTTCTCCAGCCATTGCAGATGATGGGACAATCTATATCACCACCATGGATAGTGCAAATAGCCTTGTTGCAGTCAACTCGAACGGAATCGCAAAATGGCGGTACCAGGCTGGCCAATGGCTAACCTCCGCCCCCGTCCTCGGCCTCGATGGAACCATCTTCTTCGGCTCCTCCGACACCTACATCTATGCCGTCAATCCAAATGGCACACTTCGTTGGAGGTATAAGACGGGAGACTATGTGATGGGGTCTGCCTCCATCGCTACGGACGGCACCGTGTACATGCCCTCATGGGATGGATATTTATATGCACTCAATCCCGCAAACGGGTCACTAATTTGGCGAGTCGCTATTAAATTTGGCTCAGAGTCAAATCCCTCAATCGGTCCAGATGGAACGATTTACGTCGGTGAAAGCTATTTCTATGCAATAAATCCCAATGGGACGGTGCGTTGGTCGTTTAACGTCGGGGGAGCTATCCATTGGTCCTCGCCAGCAGTCTCCGCCGATGGCATCGTCTACGTCGGAACCTGGATAGGCGATGACGGCGGAGGAAAAATCATTGCACTCAACCCGAACGGAACTAAACGATGGGAACAACTGCTTATCTTTCACGGCCATATCGATTCCTCCCCGGCGATCGCCGCTGACGGCACCGTCTACATCGGCTCCGCAAACCTCGACGGCCCCAGCCATCTCTATGCCTTCGGCCGCGGACCACTTAACGCCGACGCCAACGGCCCCTACACCGGCTACTACAACGCCTCCGTCCAATTCACCGGCGACGCCTTCGGCGGCACCCCACCCTACACCTATCACTGGGATTTCGGCGACGGAGGCTCCTCTGACCAGCAGAACCCTAGCCACACCTACACCGCGATCGGCAACTATACCGCGACGCTGACCGTCACCGACAGCGACGGCAACCACAGCAGCAACACCGCCAGTGTTCAAATCAGTTACGCCCCGATCGTCATCTGCATCCAGTCGCCCAGCAGAGGCCTCTATATCATGGATAAATACATCATCCGACTTCCAAGCAGATGCATCGCCATCGGCCCAATCACCATCAAGGCTGATGCCAGCGAGATTTCCCCGAGCATCGCCCGCGTCGAGTTCTACATCGACGGCAAGCTGAGGTCAACCGACACCCACGCGCCCTACACCTGGCGCTGGGATCACGGCCTCTTCGCCCACACCATCACCGACACCGCGTACGACACGCTCGGACGCAACGCGAGCACAAGCATCCAGATCACCAAGTTCTTCTAACAAAATAGCAACTTAGTTCCTATGACCCGGGAACAGCACCAAAGCCGACATCTGGATTATCAAATACTTCTAATCAAAAAAAAATCCGATAGAAAAAATCGATAGTACATTATAATCCCATTCTCAATCCTCTAAATTATATATCTTTTCTCCTGCGTTCAATCGGAAAATGAAAAGTTTAAGTAGCATCGTGATATAGGGTCCCTCCTGTAGACTAAGGGCGTGAGTCGAGACATGGAACGAAGAGAGATCCTGGAAAACCTCAAGCGTACCGAGGCCGACGTCCGCGTGCGTATCGACGCTGCGCAGAAGAAGGCCGCGGAGGTCAAAGACCACGCCATGAAACAGGCCAAAGCCGTGCAGCGTGACGCCGATCGTCAGGCGGCTGAGGAGGTCGCGCGACGCCTCACGGAGGCCAAGACCGCCTTCGAGAAGGACCGCAGACGGGCGCTTTCCGCGGCCGTCGCCGAGGCGGACGCGCTCAAGGCCAGGGCGCAGGTTAAGAAGGCCCAGGCGTTTTTCCTCTCCAAGTTCGACGAGTATCTCCATGCTTAGACCACGGACAATGCGACGGACCCTCATCATCGGTGCGAAACATGACTTAGAGAAGACCATAGAGATCCTGCACCGTCTGGACATCGCCGATATCATCGATTACCCCGCGGAGGGAGAAGCAGGCCTGCAGCGGGGGACGCCGATCCCGTCGGCATCGGAGATGAGCCGGCAGCTTGTGACGCTGCGCGCCAGCTCCAAGATGCTGGACATCCCGCCCGACGAACCAGCGTTTCAGGAGAAGCTGGCTGACTCGCAGGTCACCAGGGATCTGCATTCCCAGGTCCAGGACATCGAGCTGAGCGTCTTCCAGCTGGTCGAGGAACGGAAACGCCTGGAGGAGGCGCAGCACGCCCTCTCCGAGAATATCGAGCTGCTCAGGCCGTTTACCTATTTGAATATCCCTTTGGAGGAGTACACAGGGTACAACTCAATCATCGTGTTCACGGGTCTCCTGCCGGATGACCGACCGTTCACCACCAAGCTGGGTGCGGTCACTGACGAGTACGAGTTCTCTTATTCTTTGGAGTCGAAGGCCGCGGCGCTCTTCATCGCAAAGCCGTTCGCGGAGGAGGCGAAGAACCTCCTCCTAGAGAACGGGTTCACGGATGTGGTGCTCCCGAAAGGAGCCGGTCTGCCCAGCATGCTGGTGGAGACCTGGGAGGCGGACAAGGCCCGCCTGCAGGAACACCTGGATTCGAAGCAGCGGGAGCTGACCGAGTACCGGCAGCGGCACAAGGAGTTCATCCTCGCCAGCGATGAGTACCTCAGCATCCAGGTGCAGAAGGCCGAGGCCCCGGTCCGGTTCGCGACTACGGAGCATTCCTTCATCATCGACTGCTGGATCCCCGAAGTGCTGTTTTCTGACGCCAAGGACATCCTGGAGAAGGAGCTGCATGGCGCTCTGGACATCGAGGACTACCCGGTGTCGAAGGGTGAAGAGCCGCCGACGATGCTGAATAACCCACAGCCCGTGCGGCGCTTCGAGTTCCTCCTCAAGATGTACTCGACGCCTGATTACCATGACATCGACCCGACCTTCGTCCTCTCCCTGATCTTCCCCCTGTTCTTCGGCCTGATGGTCGGCGACATCGGCTATGGGATCCTCCTCATCATTGTCGGCATCATCTTTCTCAAGAAGTTAAAGAACAGCGAGGGTCTCTCGAACATCGGCTTCTACATCATCATCGCCGGCATCTTCGCCTCGATCTTCGGCCTCTTCTTGTTCGGTGACATGTTCGGCCTGCCGTTCGCCGCGGTCCCCGGGGAGGAGTACAGCTGGTCGAGCCTCCTGCATGTCGCAATCCCGATCGCCTCCCCGATCCACAAGATGGAGAGCATCGGGTTGTCGCAGCTGCTGGTCATCTCCATCATCGCCGGGTTCCTGCACCTCGGCCTGGGGCTGACCCTGGGGTTCGTCAGCGAACGCAGGCACAACAAACGACATGCGTATGCCAAGATCGGGCTGATCTTCGTCCTCACTGCGTTAACCCTCCTCATCTTCGTGATGGCGGACTGGACGATCGGGCTATGGCTCAAGCCCCTGCATGGAACCGCCCTGGAGCCGTTCTTGTGGGGCTTCCTCATCCCCTTGGTGAAGGCCGGCGTCTCGTTCGGTAGCATGGTCATCCCCTATGTGACCATCGTTCTGGGACTCGCCGGGGTCCTCGTCATCCTCGTGGCCATGGGCGGCTTCGGGCTCATCGAGGTCCTCGAGATCACCGGGCACCTCATCTCCTACACTCGGCTTGCGGCCATCTGCGTTGCCAAGGGCGCCATGGCCTTCGCCTTCAACCTCATCGGCCTGGGGATGATCCTGTCCGGCAACATCGTCATCGGCATCGTCGGCGTCATCCTCATCGTCCTCATGCAGCTCATCGTCTTCGCTCTCGGGTCCCTATCCTCAGGCATCCAGGCGGTCCGTCTTCACTACGTCGAGTTCTTCATGAAATTCTTCAAGGGGGACGGCAAGCCGTTCACCCCATTTGGCTATGAACGAAAATACACGACAACAACCATGAAATAAGGAGGTAAAAACGCTATGGTAGCAGACGCCGGATTGATCGCACTAGGCGCTGGCATCGCCATCGGAGCAGCTGCCTTTGCCACGGCCTGGGCCCAGAAGACCATCGGGGCGGCCGCGGTCGGAGCTGCTGCAGAGAACGACAAGATGTTCGGACGGGGACTCGTCTACATGGTGCTCCCCGAGACCATCGTTCTCTTCGGGCTCGTCATCGCCTTCATGCTGATCCAAAAAATGTAACACAATAAGGCCACAACCACAGGAAGACCACATGCAACCGGACGCAGGAACGCGCAGCAGGTGCCTATGGGCTTAGACAAGGTCATCACCCGAGTCGAACAAGAAGGCGATGACACCATCAGAACCATCCTCTCCAACGCGGAGAAACAGGCAGAGGACATCCTCACCAAAGCACGGCACACCGCCGAGGAGCTCCTCGCCAAGAAACGCGACGAGACCGACAAACAGATCAAGGCCCTCAGGATCCAGGAGGAAAACAGCCTAGAGATCGAGACCAGGAAGATCAGACTCAACGCCGAAAAAGAGATCCTCCAGGCCGCCTTCCACCAGTGCCTCATCGCCCTGCAGGAGCAGCCCACGGACAAGATCCTCATGGCCCTCCTCGCCAAGGCCACCAGAGAACTGCCAGACGCGACCTACGTCTCCACCAACCCACGGGACGCCCCCACCGTCCGATCCCTCACCACGCTGACCTACGCCGGAACCATCGACTGCCTCGGCGGCATCATCGTCGAAAACACGGACCACACCCTGAAGCTCGACCTGCGCTACGAGACCATCGCAACCAGCATCTGGGACACCCATCTCAAGGAGGTCGCCGACCTCCTCCTGAGGTAACCACCACTATGGACACACACACGCTGCAGGAGCCACCCAGCCCCCTCGCAAAACTGCGCAAGAAACTGCCCTCCACGGGCAACTACCCCTACGTCACCGCCCGCGTCCGCGCCAAACGCGCCCTCCTCCTCACCTGGGACACCTACGCCAAACTCCTCGTCATGGACATCAACGAGATCACCCGGTTCCTCGGCGAAAGCCGGTACAAAAAAGAAATCACAGAGCTCGGCCTCCTCTACACCGGCTTCGAACTCACCGAACACGCCCTCAACAAGAACCGCGACGAGACCTACCAGCAGATCCTCAAATTCAGCGACGGCGACCTCCACGACATGCTCGCCGCCTACCTCGAACGCGAAGACACCTGGAACCTCAGGACCATCCTGCGCGGCATCCTCAACCACGTCCCAGCCGACGAGATCACCCAAACCCTCCGCGCCGGCGGCAGATACCCACCCGACCACTGGAAACACCTCATCGACGACAGCACAACCATCGACGACGCCATCACCAGCCTCCAAGACACCCCCTACTACGAGCCCCTCCACAGCCTCCTCCCAGACTTCACCCTCGCCACCGCCGAAAACCGCCTCGAGACCCACTACTACACCCACCTCCTCGCCACCATCCACCCCAACAACGAGCCCAACCGCCTCTTCCTCACCTACATCCGCAGCGAAATCGACCTCGTCAACCTCAAGACCCTCTTCATGACCAAATACGAGAACGTCGAACCAGACAAAATCAAGGACACGATCATCCCCGGCGGCACTATCCCAGACAAGACCCTCCAACGCATGACCGAAGCCCCGGACTTCACCCACTTCCTCACCGAACTTGAAAAACTCCCGGTCTACGACCACATCCGCGCCGAAGCCGAAACCATCCCCAAGACCCAGTCCCTCGCCACCACCATCCGCGACCTCGAAAAAGACCACCTCCTCCAGGCCACCAAATCCTCCTACCTCCACCCCCTCTCCATCCTCCCGATCATCGACTACCTCACCCGCAAACGCATCGAAGTCCAAAACCTACGGATCCTCGCGAGAGGCAAAGAAAAAGGCCTCCCGCAGGACACCATCCGCAGCCTCCTGGTGGTCCCCTAAATGGCAGGCATCACCGTCGTCGGCAGCCCCGACTTCATCCTCGGCTTCCGCCTCGCCGGCATCAGGAACGTCTACGCAGAAAAAACCACCATCGAACCACGCATCACCCAGATCCTCACCGAAGGCCAGGCCAGCATCCTCATCCTCCACGACGAGGACTTCACCCGACTCCCTGCCGCCATGAAACGCAGGCTGCGCGAGAGCCGCAAACCCATCGTCATCTCCGTCGGCAGCCGCGAAGAAGACGACCTACGCGCCAAAATCAAACGCGTCATCGGCATCGACCTCTACAACAAAAAATAAGGAACCAAGGTGCAACCCACATGGCACAAGAAAAAGGAACCATCTACCGAGTCGCCGGCCCCGTCGTCACCGCAGTCGGCATCAAACCTCGCATGTACGATGTCGTCTTCGTCGGCGACCTCCACCTCATGGGCGAAGTCATCCTGCTCAGCGGCGACAAAAGCGTCATCCAGGTCTACGAAGACACCTCCGGGATCCGACCCGGAGAACCCGTCCATGCCACCGGCGCGCCCCTCCTCGCCGAACTCGGCCCCGGCCTCATCACCGGCATCTTCGACGGCATCCAACGCCCCCTCGTCGTCCTCCAGAAAAAAGCAGGCGACTTCATCACCCGCGGCGTCCTCGAACCCGGACTCAACCGCACCAAGCAATGGGCCTTCGTCCCCACCGCCAAGAAAGGCGACAAGGTCGAAGGAGGCAGCATCCTGGGCACTATCCAAGAGACACACGACGTCCAACACCGCGTCCTCGTCCCACCCAACGTCTCCGGGACAATCGAGGAGCTCCGCGAAGGCAAATATACCGTCGAGGAACCCTTCTGCCGGCTCACCGGTGGTAAGACCCTCACCATGCTGCAGCGCTGGCCCGTGCGTACCCCACGGCCGTACCGCCAGAAGCTCATGCCCGACATCCCACTCGTCACCGGACAGCGAATCATCGACACCTTCTTCCCCGTCGCCAAGGGAGGAACCGCGTGCATCCCCGGCGGCTTCGGCACCGGCAAGACCGTCATGCAACACCAGCTCGCGAAATGGAGCGACGCCGACATCATCGTCTACATCGGCTGTGGGGAGCGCGGCAACGAGATGACCGAGGTCCTCACCGAATTCCCAGAACTGAAGAACCCCAAGACCGGCTCCCCGCTCATGGACCGCACCATCCTCGTGGTCAACACGAGCAACATGCCGGTCGCGGCCCGAGAAGCCAGCGTCTACACTGGCATTACCCTCGCGGAGTACTACCGCGACATGGGCTACGGCATCGCCCTCATGGCGGACAGCACCAGCCGCTGGGCGGAGGCCATGCGGGAAATCTCCAGCAGACTTGAGGAGATGCCTGGTGAGGAAGGCTACCCTGCGTACCTTGCGTCACGTTTATCCGCGTTCTACGAGCGATCCGGCCGCGTCACCACGCTTAACAACAAGGAAGGCAGCGTCACGGTCGTCGGCGCGGTAAGCCCCCCGAGCGCGGATTTCTCCGAGCCGGTCACCCAGGGCACCCTGCGGATCACGAAGGTCTTCTGGGCGCTGGACACGGACCTCGCGCACCGGCGGCACTTCCCTGCAATCAACTGGCTGATCTCATACAGCTTCTATCTCAACACCTTGGAGAAATGGTTCGACGAACATGTCTCCCCCGAGTGGAAAACCCATCGGGTCAAGGCCATGGAAATCCTGCAGGAGGAGGCGTCCTTGCAAGAGATCGTGCAGCTCATCGGCTCGGATGCGCTGCCGGAGAACCAGCAGCTGACGCTGGAGATCGCCCGGGCGATCAGGGAGATCTTCCTGCAGCAGCACGCAGGGCACGACGTTGATTCCTTCTGTCCCGTTGAAAAGCAGTTCAAGCTGCTGAAGGCGATCCTGGAGTACGGGCGATTGGCCAGCGACGCCTTAGAAGCCGGTGCTCCTATTAGCGATATTCTCGGCATGAAATCGCGGGACCTGCTCGCGAACACCAAGTACGAAGTGAACTTCGACGATAACCTGGAGAAAGCTGTGGCTGCGATGCGTAAAGAGTTCCAAACAGCGGGGGCGGTCTAACCATGGTCAAGGAATACCATACCATCACCCAGATAACTGGTCCACTAATCTTCGTGGAGAAGACCGAGCCAGTCGGCTTCAGCGAGGTCGTCCGGATCCAGCTGCCCGATGGCACCACGCGGCGTGGACAGGTCCTCGACACTAGTGGGGATATCGTCGTCGTCCAAGTCTTCGAAGGCACCGCTGGCATCGACAAGGCCTCAGGCGTGACGTTCCTGGGTGAGACCATTAAGCTGTCGGTGTCTCAGGATATTCTCGGTCGGATTTTCAACGGCTCCGGATCGCCGATTGATGACGGTCCACGAATCATCCCTGATGAGCGCATGGATGTCACCGGCTCGGCGATCAACCCCTGGGCGCGGGCGAGCCCCCGGGAGTTCATCCAGACTGGAATCTCGACGCTCGACGGGCTGCTGACGCTCGTTCGGGGGCAGAAGCTGCCCTTGTTCTCCGGCGCTGGCATGCCGCACAACGAGATCGCGCTGCAGATCACCCGGCAGGCGAAGGTCCTGGGAAAAGAAGAGGAGTTCGCGGTCGTCTTCGGCGCCATGGGGATCACCAGCGAGGAGGCCCAGTATTTCATCAAGGACTTCGAGCGGACCGGGGCGTTGAAGCGCGCGGTCGTGTTCCTCAACCTCGCCAACGACCCTGCGGTCGAGCGGATCATCACGCCTCGACTTGCGTTGACCGCCGCGGAGTACCTCGCACTGCGTCAGGACATGCAAGTCCTGGTGATTTTAACGGATATGGTGAACTATGCGGAGTCGCTACGCGAGATCGGCGCGGCCCGTAAGGAAGTCCCAGGCCGCAAAGGCTACCCGGGGTACATGTACACAGATCTAGCAAGCATCTATGAGCGCGCGGTCCGCATCAAGAACAAGAAAGGGTCGATTACGCAGATCCCGATCCTGTCGATCCCGGATGATGACTGGACGAACCCGGTCGCGGACCTCACCGGCTATATCACGGAGGGGCAGATCGCGGTGTCCCGTGAGCTGCACCGCAAGGGCATTTACCCGCCGATCAACCCGCTGCCATCCCTGTCTCGTCTGATGCGCCAGGGAATTGGCCCGGGGATGACGCGGGAGGACCACCGGTCGGTCGAACAGGGCCTGTACGCGACGTACGCCAAGGGTCGTGACGTCCGTGACCTCATCGCGATCATCGGCAAGGAGGCGCTCTCGGAGAACGATAAGAAGTTCCTGGCGTTCGCGGATGCGTTTGAGCAGCGGTTCATCCGCCAGGGAAGGAACGAGGAGCGGCCCATTGATGAGACCTTGAACCTCGGCTGGGAGCTGCTGGGGATGGTGCCGGAGAGCACCCTGACCATGGTCGATCATAAGATCATTGAACAGTATTATCCGGATTATCGGAAGAAGAAGTAGACGACAGTATGGCGAAGCAGGATGTGAAGCCGACACGCAGCGAGCTGCTCGTGCTTCAGCGGAGGATCTCGCTGTATGAGCGGGGGCATAAGCTGTTGAAGATGAAGCGGGACGGCCTGGTCATGGAGTTCTTCGCCGTCCTCTCCAAGGTCAAGGACATCCGCTCCAAGATCGTCGATGATTACAAGCGGGCGGAGGAGCGGCTGACGATCGCGACGAGTGTCGACGGCAGGAATGCGGTGCAGTCCGCCGCGTTCGCCATACGAGACGACCCGCACATCAAGTTCGGCAGCAAGAACGTCATGGGCGTGGTGGTCCCGACGACCCTTGAGAGCGGGACGGTGAAACGGCGGATCGACCAGCGGGGCTACGGCGTCACCGGCATCAGCGTGCGCATCGATGAGGCCTCGAATTCCTTCGAGCAGCTCGTGGAGGACATCATCCTGGCCGCGGAGTTTGAGACGACGCTGCGCCGTCTCATCGATGAGATCGAGAAGAACAAGCGGATCGTCAACGCCCTGGAGTTCCGGATCATCCCGGAGCTGAGGAGGGAGGTCGCGTACATCCAGGCGCGACTGGAGGAGCTGGAGCGGGAGAACATCTTCCGCCTGCTCCGCATCAAGGGCAGCCAGGTGTGACCGGGGATGAGCGGGTGGTTGGAGGAGGTCTGGCGGGACCCGGAGCAAAAAGCGAAGCTGTTGTTCTGGATCTGGATCCTCTCCATGATCATGACGGTGCTTGGCTACGCCATTATTTTTTTCACCCTGCTTCGATAGGGAATTGATAATAGAAGAAAAAAGGTGGGAATGGAGGCCGGTCTTTCGTGGCCTCAGGCTCTTCGGTTTTTACGCCTTCTGGCCAGACATGATCCGCATGCCGTAGAAGCTGCGGTACACGAAGGTCATGCTGACGGCAAGGAAGATGGCGAAGAGGACGTAGTTGAGGTTCGGGAACTGTTTCGTCAGGCTCACCGCGAGCTCCACGGCCAAGAGTCCGAACAGCGTCGTGAACTTGATGATCGGGTTCATGGCCACGGAGGACGTGTCCTTGAAGGGATCCCCGACGGTGTCGCCGATGACCGTGGCCTCATGCAGAGGCGTGCCTTTCTCCTTGAGGTCGACTTCCACGATCTTCTTCGCGTTGTCCCAGGCGCCGCCCGCGTTGGCCATGAAGATCGCCTGGAAGAGCCCGAAGATGGCGATTGAGATCAGGTAGCCGATGAAGAAGAACGGCTCGAAGAAGGCGAACGCAAGGGTCGCGAAGAACACGGCGATGAAGATGTTGAGCATCCCTTTCTGGGCGTACTTGGTGCAGATCTCGACGACCTTCTTACTGTCCTCGATAGATGCCCTCTCCACGCCTTCGAGCTTGATGTTCTTCTTGATGAACTCGACGGCCCGGTAGGCGCCGGTGGAGACCGCCTGGGTCGAGGCACCGGTGAACCAGTAGATCATGGCTCCTCCTGTGATGAGGCCGAGGAAGAACGGGGGATGCAGCAGCGAGAGGTTCGCGATGTTCGTCTGCAGGCCATTGGTGAGTAGGACGATGATGGAGAAGATCATGGTGGTGGCGCCGACAACTGCAGTGCCGATAAGGACTGGTTTTGCCGATGCTTTAAATGTATTTCCGGCACCGTCTCCTTCCTCGAGGAGGGTTTTGCCATGCTCAAAGTCCGGTTCGAAGCCGTAGTCCCGTTTGATTTCCTCTTTGATGCCCGGCTGCTGTTCGATGAGGGAAAGCTCGTAGATCGACTGGGCGTTGTCCGCCACCGGTCCATAGGAGTCAACTGCGATAGTGACGGGGCCCATGCCGAGGAACCCGAAGGCGACGAGGCCGAAGGCGAATACCGCGTAGATCAGGGGGTTGATGGTGAGGGCTGCCAAACCGCCTACATTTTCACCGAGAGCATTAACGTGCGCCCCATAGTTACTGACACCGTAGGCGATGCCCATGAGGAGGATGATGCTGAAACCGAGCCAGTAGGCACTGAAGTTACCGGTGACGAACCCGCTAAGGATGTCGAGAGATGGTCCGCCTTCTTTGGCGCTGGTGACGACTTCTTTGACGTGGCGGGATTTGGTGGAGGTGAAGACCTTGACGAACTCCGGGATGATCGCGCCGGCCATGGTGCCGCAGGTGATGACGATGCTGAGTTTCCACCAGATGGTCTGGTCGGAGAGGCTGCCGAGGAGGAAGTAGGAGGCGACGAAGGTGAAGGCTACTGAGATGAACGAGGTGAGCCAGACTAAAGAGGTCAATGGTGCTTCAAAGTTCATGGTCTTGGCGTTGCGGTAGCGGGCGATGGTGATCGCGTCGTTGATGAGATAGGAGAACATGCTGGCGAAGATCATGAGGATGCGCATTAGGAAGATCCAGACGAGCAAGAGGATTTGGGTAGCGCCGTTTGTGACGGCCACGATGATGAAGGTGATGAGGGCGACGCCGGTGACGCCGTAGGTTTCGAAGCCGTCGGCGGTGGGGCCGACGCTGTCGCCGGCGTTGTCGCCGGTGCAGTCCGCGATGACGCCGGGGTTGCGGGCGTCGTCTTCTTTGATTTTGAAGACGATTTTCATGAGGTCGGAGCCGATGTCCGCGATCTTGGTGAAGATGCCACCGGCGATCCTGAGGGCGGCGGCGCCGAGTGATTCTCCGATGGCGAAGCCGATGAAGCAGGCGCCAGCGTAGTCACCGGGGATGAAGAGCAGGATGCTGAGCATCATGAAGAGTTCGACGCTGATGAGGAACATGCCGATGCTGATGCCTGATTTGAGCGGGATGCGGCCGACTTGGAGGGGTTTGCCGGTGAGGCTGGCGAAGGCTGAGCGGGAGTTTGCTAGTGTGTTGATGCGTATGCCGAACCAAGCGACGCCGTAGCTGCCCGCGATGCCGATGAGGCTGAAGAGGAGGATGACGATGACTTTGACGACGGAATATTGGGAGAGGACGCCGAAGTAGATGACGATGACGCTACCGATGAAGACTTCGAGGAGGAGGAGGAATTTTCCTTGGGTGATGAGGTAGGTTTTGCAGGTCTCGTAGATGAGTTCGGAGATGTCGCGCATGGATTTGTGGACGGGGAGTCGTTTGAGGCGGATGTAGTTGTAGAGTCCGAAGGCGAGTCCGAGGAGGCAGGCGAGGAGCCCAAGCATGAGGAGCGTGCGGGCGTTGATGCCGAAGTAGGATTGGGTGCTGAGGTCGGGGAGGACGAGGCTGGCCTCGCCGCCGGTTTCTGCGGCGCAGATGCTGGGGGCGGCGCAGAGGATGAGGATGCTGGCGAGCAGTCCGAGGGAGGCGATCAGTCTGATGTGGTGTCGGGTGTGTTGTGGTGATCTTCTCATGAATGAACCATCTCCTTTGTTTACCCTGAAACTGCTGTTTCTATTTAAAGGACTCCGTTTTTCGTGGTGCTTTCAGGGGGAGAAAGGAAGTTTTATTAAGAGGGTGGTTCTATTCTTTGGTGGGGTAGAGTAGATATGGTTGGTAAGACGCTTGGTGTCCTCTTCGTTTTATGTTTGTTTTTGTTTTGTGCAACCCCTGTTGTGATTCGTGGGGGCGTGTTGGATGATGTGACGCCGCCGGTGACGGTACCAGTGTTTGATCCTCCTTCAGGGTGTGGGTGGTGGACGCCTGGGGTGACGTTGACGTTGACTGCGACGGATGATGAGTCTGGTGTGAATGTGACGTATGTCCAAGTTGATGAGGAGGCTTGGGTGGTGTATACGCATTGCCTTTCATTTGGTTATGAAGGGTGGTTCGTGGTTCGGTTTTACTCGGTGGATAATGCGGGGAACGTGGAGGATGTGAAGCAGGTTGTTGTTAAGATCGATGCTACTGCGCCGGTGACGACGGCGGTACTTGATCCTCCTAATCCCGATGGGGAGAACGGATGGTACGTAGGGAACATCACGGTAACCTTAGATGCATTCGATCCCGCGTATGGCTCAGGGGTGAACGCTACGTATTACCGGGCAAATGGAGATCCTGCTTGGTATCTCTATACCCAGCCTGTGGTGTGGTACGCGGGGGATACGTTTGAATGCTATTCCGTCGACAATGTAGGGAATCGTGAAGGCTCAAAGTCAATTTATTTTAAATTCGATCGGGAGCCTCCTGTGGTGAGTCTCCTTGTGGAACCCTATCGAGGGGGATTGAATCTTATTGCTAACTGTGGTGACTCTACAAGCGGAGTCGATCGTGTAGAATTTTTTTATCATGGGGAGTCTCTCGGATCAGATTCTGAGGCCCCGTACATTTACTGGTATTGGCCTTTGAATCCGCCCTTTCACCTCACCGGGATCATCTTTGCTCCTTTCATAAGGGGCGGTAGTATTGCTGTTTTTGTCGGCTTTGCGGTGCTCTCAGTGAACGTGTCGGCCAGCGCCGTCGTCTACGACAATGCAGGAAACCATGCGACTGCCACAATGATAGGGATGCATTCCTTCTGGGATCATTGTAATTTTTTTGTCGTGCCGAACCACGTCACGGGCACTCTTCGACACTTCTACGTCAACGCTGATTTCCAGTGAAGGGACCAATCTCCTGGGTATTTAAAGGACTCCTTAGTCCCGGGTGTTTTCAGAAGGGAACGAAGTTTTATTAAGAGGGCGGTACTATTCTTGTGTGGGGTAGAGCAGATATGGTTGGAAAGAGGCTTGGTAGTCTGTTGGTTGGTATTTGTTTAGCTCTGGGAGAGACACAGTTCTCGCCTGAGCAGGTTTTCTAGCTCTTCTGAGATGTTTTT
>Ga0315282_10007219_pt1 | contig 18319 bp, 15 predicted proteins | sample YL17G07_20_MG_FD_203693 | JGI IMG/M metagenome (GOLD analysis project Ga0315282, IMG submission 203693) | Sediment microbial communities from Yellowstone Lake, YNP, Wyoming, USA - YL17G07_20 | ecosystem: Environmental > Aquatic > Freshwater > Lake > Sediment | place: USA: Wyoming | collected...
ATCGTCAACGGCGCTCGGACCCGGAGGGCAAGATCCTCGCTCACGTCTGCACCACCGTGGACCTGGAGGGAGGGACTCTACAATCAAGAATCTCTCTTCAAGAAGACCTTGACAGACCCGGAGTAGGGCAGGTAAACAGGGTGTTGCAAAAACCTGCTTGTGCCCGACCTTGAGACCCACCGACGAGGGCGAGATTCCACGCTTCGCGCTCCGCGCTGGATGCGGCGCAAAGCACCGCATCTCCGGAGCGCCCCGTGTGCGGCGGTGCCCGCCGCTCCGGAGACGCGGCTTCGCCGCGTCGCAAATCGGGGCGCCAGCTCTGAATGACAAGTTCGTGAGCGCACGCATCCCACGACGCGAGTTATGCAACAGCCGGTTAACCGCCGCACTCCATAGCACGCTTCCCGCTCACGTTACCCTTGACTACGGTTCGGCGCGCTGTCTTACCCGAGAAGTGGGTGATGCTAAGCTCTCAGGGAGAGGGCGCAGGTGAGGGTGAGGGCTTGCGCGGCGTGCGCCGCCCGCGGCATCGTTGGCTGCAGGAAGTCCGCGCCTCTCCACCGAATCCCACCCACCACTACTCGCGTCACCTGCGGAGGAACACTATGATGCTGCGATATCTCCTGATCCTGGTCTGCATGTTGTCGCTCGCGGGCTTCGCCCAGGCCGCGCAGCCGTGGAAGCAGGACCGCATCATCGTGACCTTCTGGTTGCCCCCGCCGGTGACCGACGAAGCGCTCGCGCGCGTCGCCGCCGAGCACTACACCATGACGTGGACCGCCGTGGACGGGCTCGACATGGTCGCAAAGCACGGCCTGCGCGCCATGCTTCAGGACGGCTTACTTAGCCCGGCAAGCCTCGACGATCCGGATCAGAAGGCGAAGCTCGATGCCTTGATCGACCGCGTCAAGAATCACCCCGCGCTCGAGGCCTACTATATCACCGACGAGCCTAACGCTGCGGCTTTCCCGGCCCTCGGGCGGCTGGTGGCTTACCTGCGCGAGCGTGACCCCGCTCACCTCGCGTACATCAACCTCTTCCCGACCTACGCCAGCAACGGCCAACTCGGCACCACCGGCGACGTTGTCGCCGCCTACCGCGAGCATCTGCGGCTCTACGTCGAGATCGTCAAGCCCGGCCTCATCAGCTATGACCACTACCAGCTCTTCAAGACGATGGACACCGATCAGTATTTCCTGAACCTCGAGCTGATCCGGGACGCGGCGCTCGAGGCCGGGGTGCCGTTCCTCAACATCGTCCAGGCGGGCGACGGCGAACCGGTGTGGCGCTTCCCCACGGCCGACGAGATGCGGTACCTCGTTTACACGACGCTCGCCTACGGCGGGCGGGGGATGAGCTACTTCGTCTACTGGGGCTCGGCGAAGTATCGCGGCATATACGTGGATGGCAAACCGACCGAGCTGGCGCCCGCGCTCGCGAAGCTGAACGAGGAGATCGGGGTGCTGAGCCCGGAGCTACTGAAGCTCGACTCGCTCGGCGTCTATCACACCGAGCCGCTGCCGTGGGGCGGGAACGCGGTGCCGGCGGATTCGCCGGTGCAGATCGTCGGGCCGGGGGAGTTCGTCCTGGGCCTGTTCGGCACCGGCGGTCAGGTCACGTCATTCATGGTCGCGAATCGCAGCCACAAGGAGTCCGCCGCCGCGAGACTGCGCGTCGCCGAAGGAGTGAAGCGGCTGCAAGAGTTCGACCGCGCGAGCCGCAAGTGGCGCAGCTACGCCGCTCCGGGAGCGAACGGCGTCGTCACGGTCGAGCTCAAACCCGGTGACGGGAGGCTGTTTCGGATGGTGAAGTAGCGGTGGCCGTGGCGGGCTGCACCATCCTACTGGGCGCGACCTCCGCCTTCGCGGACGACGACGTTCCGATTCGGCGGACGAAGGCGGAGGTCGCGAATCCGCGCGGACTGAAGTCCGCGCGCCCAGTCCGGCGCCGCGCACGCGTCGCCCGCACAGCCGAGGGCGGCTCCCTCGACAAGCTCGGGACAAGTCGTGCTACATGGAACTGGTCTGCGGCCTGTTTGAGCGCGAACCCGCGTTGTAGCTTTAGCTCAGGAACTGATACACTGGGAAGCCGCCGATGAGGCCCGCCAGGCTCCACCCGGCCTCGGCGAGGACGTCGCCCAGGATGATGCCGACGAAGAAGCTGATGCTGCGCCGGTAGAGCCGGACCCCGCCGTAGCGCAGCACCACGACCTTCACCACGTTCGCCATCAGCATCGGCACCCAGAATGCACCGACCGTGAGCGTGTTCGAGAGCACGTACCCCAGCGGGTGGAACGGCCACCCGGCAAACCGCGTCCGCAGCAGCGCCAGGGCGACCGTCGCCACCCCCGACAGCCCCACCGCCGACAACCCGGTCAGGTTGAACTTCGTCGGCGCGTCCATCTTCGCAAACAGGTACTGGTAGTTGAGCTGCACCTTGTACACGTGGTACCAGTTCGCCTTTGCCGTCAGCGCGCCGGTGTGGTACCAGTGCTGGAACGAGGTGTAGAAGGCAAGCGGCAGCCCGGTCAATGTCGCGATGACGATCACCGCTGTCAGGTGACGCCGGCTGAGGCCGACCTCCTCGGCCATCTTGAGGCTCTCCATCTGATTGCCCATCGGCTGCCCGCGCACGTCAACCGTGATGCCTTCCATGACCGCGAGCGTCGTCAACGTCCGCGCGCCGAATATGCCCGAGCCCAATCCAAGCAAGAAGATCTGGTTGGGGCCCCACACCAGCGGCGCGAAGGTCCACTGCGTTCCCACTTCGGCCCGCACCCGCGCCGCGGTCATGACGTAGAGCAGGTAGATGGTGAAGATGCCGACCGAAAGCCAGAGCGGGAGCCCGGCGAGCGCGCCGAAGCCGAAGATGAACGCGAGGCTCAACACCAGCGTGACCCCCGCGCGGCGGAACATAGCACTGTCCGCGGCGTCGTCATTGTCACGGCCTGTCGCCATGCGGTACGCCTGCGCGAGCTGCCTGCGCCCGAGCCACAGCGCGACGCCCGCGTAGGCGATCCACGCGCCCGCGGCCTGCTCCTCACGAAACGGAAAGCTTGACACCGTGATCGGCTGGTTCGTATCGAGGCCGAGGGCCGCCGCGCCGACCAACAGGAACCGCATCAGGAAGTAGAAGAACCAGCAACTGAAGTTCACGTCCGTGGGGATGAAATACGCCAGGCCGATGGCGATCGGGTAGAACCCAATCGGCACGCCGCCGAACGCGCTCCACGGGCGGCTGGCGAAGAGTGTGTAGAAGTTCGCCTTGAGCTGGAACGACGGCACCCAGGGATAGAGATAGCCGATCGCCGACAAGCTCTGCAGGACGAACGGCCCTGCGAAGCCCAGCCACATCAGGTAATCCTTGAAGAAGCTCGTGCCCTGCTGCGTCATCCGCAGCGGGAGGTAGACGATCGGGAAGGTCAGCCGCTCCGACTCGATCCATTGCTTGCGCACGAGCACGGTGATGGCGAGCTGCGCGGCGATGAGGGCCAGAAACAGCGCGCCCCAACTCAGCAGCGGCACCGTCCACGCGTGCCATGGAACCGAAGGCTGGCCCAGGAAGAAACCCGTGGCCACGCCGGTCGCCTTGGGCGCGAGCCACGACGGAAGCTGGGCGGCGATGTTCCCCCACCGGCCCCCCGTCTCGTGCTGCATGTACTGCGGATAGACCAGGCTGGGGATGAGGAAGCGCATCATGCCGAACCCGGCGACGGGCAGCGAGCACGTGAGCATGACGTAGACGGTGAGCACTTCGCGGCGGTGGAACGCGAGCCGCGGCAGCCATCGCTCGAGCGCGGCGTTCGCCGCCACCACCGCGGTCAAGAGCGCCACTGCGGGCATCAGCAGCGAATAGCAGATGAGGTAGACGTTGCCGCTGATCTCGCTCGACGCCACCCACCAGAACAGCGCCGCTTCGGCGACGACGCCGGCGATGACCGCGCGCAGGGATATGCCGGAGGGTTGCGGCGCGTCCGCCAGGACGGACTGGGGATCATTGTCGGTGGAGATCGGCCGCACGCTCGGCCAGTTCGCCGTCCGCGGCGTCCTGCCCTGTAACGCGCCGGGGTGGTAGGGGCACGGCATTCAGCCTTCGTAGCCGAAGCTACTTCGGCGAAGTAGGCTGCCGTGCCCGTACAACTGCAGGAGCCGCGTCCCGCTGCGATCCCCTCTTGTGCCTCCGAACCCGCGGTCGCGCGAGTTCGCCCTCGCTACCGCATCGCCAGCAGCGAATTCCTCGTCGCCATCCGAACGATACGCGAGTAGTGGCTGACCATGGGGCCGTCGGGCTGCTGCGGATCGATCGCGATCGGTTCCTGGATCACGAAGTACGCCTCATCAGGCGTGTTATAGGCCACGTACGCCAGGTCGAACCGCTCCACCATGCGCTCGCGCGAGGAGGCAAAATCGGGCACCAGCACCGGCCCGGTGTCCACCTGGTACACGTTGCGGATGTCGTTCACGTTCATCGTCTTGATCGGGAACTCAATGGAAGCGCGATAGCGGCCGGTGGGATCGGCGATCTCGACCCGGCCGTTGATGACGCGATTCGCCAGCGTCGCTTGCACGATGGCTTCATTCGTGTCGAGCGCCTCTGCCTCGACCGTGCGGATGTAGAAGAGCACATCATCGAAAAGATCGCGGTTCGCGCCCACGGTATCTCTTGCATGATAAGGCACGCCGGCGCGGATGAGGATAAACTCGCGCGCGGAGAAGATGCCGCAGAAGTCGTAGCTCGGCTCGAGGAACAGCACGCCGGATCCGTACGTGTCCTCGCCTTTGCAGGAGGCGACGAGGAAGTAATCCTCGCTTGACCCGTCACGCACATCGGTCAGCGCGCAGCGCGCCTCGACCTGGATGCGGGCGTTGTTCGCGCGCTCGCGGGTCACGAATGTCACAAACGAACGGCTGAAGTCACAGGTTTCCATCGGGTCTCCTCGTCCTCGGTTGGTCGCGACTGCATTCGCCGCAGTGGTGTGCCCGCCTGCTCCACGCGCAAGGCCCCAGGTCGGGACTGTAGGGGCGCATCGCGATGCGCCCCTGGGAGACCGCGGCCCCCTCCGGCGGTAGGACATACCGGGCTCGCCGCTGAATTACGCGCCGGAGGGCTCCACCATGCGCGCACGCGAGGCACAAGATTTCCTGATCGGGCTGTCGCCGCCCCTTGGAGCCGAAGAGGGCTTTCGCTTCGGCGATCCGTCGGTCGAGGTGACGGGGATCCTGGTCACGTGGATGGCCACTCGCGACGCGATCCAGTCCGCCGCCGACCGCGGCTGTAACCTGGTCATCTGTCACGAGGGTCCCTTCTTCCCATACAGCGGCTCGGGCACCCTCGAAACATCGATCACCTGGCGCGTGAACCGCGAACGAATCGCCCTGTGCGCCCGGCACGGCATCACGATCCTGCGCGCCCACGGCACGCTCGATCGCCTGTGTGTGGTCGACGAGTTCGCACGCGCCGCCGGCCTGCGCGGCAGCGACTTCCGCGAAGAAGGCCTGGCGCGAACCTTCACCATCCCCGAGGGGACGCTCGCCGACTTCGCCGAACAGGTGCGTGCGAACCTGGGCCTGCCGCGGGTGCGGGTCGTGGGTGACCTCGACCGCCGCATCACCAGGGTCGGCATTGCGGTTGGCGGCATCGGGCTCTCGTTCAACATCGCGTTTTGGGAGATCCTGCTGCGTCACGGCGCCCAGGTCGTGCTCACCGGCGAGACCGATGAGTACGCCATGCACTACGCGGCGGACAACGATATCGGCATCGTCGAAACCACGCACGCGATCAGCGAGAACCCGGGCCTACGGCGGTTCTGCGACATCCTGCGCGAGCGCTTCGCCCAGGTGCCGGTCGAGTTTCACGAGTGCGGGGTCGCGTGGCAGGACGTTCCACCGGCGGGGTGAAGGGCTTCCCGGTGCGGCCGGCGAATAGTGCAACGCGGGAAAAACCGCTCTGGGCGGCGCAACTTTCCGGCACGGCGCGCGTCTAACTGTACGGTTCAGGGCTCCTGGCGGTGCGAGCGCCGCTCGGAGATGCGTCACCCTGAAGCCCAGCGAACTCGTTTCGATCTGCAGTCCGCCGGGGACGGCCCTTGCAGCAACGGGAATCGGCCGCTGGCGGCTGGCCTCGCGGCGCCAGGCTCACAACAGCAATAGCAGTCCTTACAGACATCGTCGCAGAAACGGAGACAGAATATGGCGCTGGAATTCTTCTCTCGCGGCGGGCCCGTCATGTGGCCGCTGCTCCTGTGCTCCATCGTCGCCCTCGCGGTTGCCATCGAACGCTCGTTCTTCCTGCGCCGAGTACATGTCGACGGCGAAAAGCTCATGCGCGCCGTCAACGCGTGCCTTGCACGCGGCAACCCTGCCGAGGCCAAGGGCATCTGCGAGGCGACCCCGGGACCGGTCGCCAAGGTGCTCGCCGCGGCCTTGGCTCAACCGGAGTTGCCCAAATCGGAAATCCGGGATTCGGTGCGCGCCGTCGCTCTGGCTGAAGTGCCGGTCCTGGAGCGCTACCTACCCTCGCTCGCCACCGTGGTCACCATCTCCCCGCTCCTCGGGCTGCTCGGCACCATCTCGGGGCTGATGAAGGTCTTCAACGTCATCGCCGGCGGGGAGATCGGCAACTACCAGAAGCTCTCGGTCGGCATCGCCGAGGCCCTCATCACGACTTTCGCCGGCCTCGCCATCGCAATCCCTTTCCTGGTCGTGTACAACTCCCTCTCCAGCCGCGTTGACAGCATCGTCAACGAGATGGAGCAGCGCGTCGCCGAGCTCCTCGCGCGACGCGGCGACGGGGGTGACAGGTGATCAGCGAGAGCATTATCTTCACCCGCCGCCCCCGGCGCGCGCCGCGGATCGACCTCACCGCGCTGGTGGACGGCGTGTTCAACCTGCTCATCTTCTTCGCGGTGACGGCGAGCTTCGCCGGGCGCCAGGCCGGGCTTGCGGTGAAGCTCCCCGAGGCGGCGACCGCCCAGCAACTGAAGGGGCATGTCATCGTGGGCATCGCCCAGGAGGGCGTGATCCGCGTGGATGCCAAGCCGGTGGCGCTCGACCAGGTCGGCCCCGAGGTCTTTCGCCAGAGCGCGGGAAACCGCGAAACGCAGATCGTGGTACGCCCAGATAGGACCGTTTCCTACGAGCGAGTGGTCGCGGTCATGGATGAGATCCGTCTCGTCGGGTACCACAACCTGGCGCTGGCGGCGGTGAAGAAGCGAGGGCCGTGAGATGTCAATGCGGCTTGCGGCGCTGGTCTCGGTGGTGGTGCATGTCGTCCTGGTGATCGTGATCTCATTGCTGATCCGGCCCGGCCCGCCGCCAGTGGAAGCGGAGGAGATCATTCCGGTGCGATTGGTGAGTTTCGTCGAGGAATCGCCTCCCGAAGCCCCGGCGGTGCGCGTGGCGGCGTTCAGAACCGGCCCCATGCCCGGCCCGGGCCGCCAGCGATCACGCGCCCCGCTCGGTGGGATAAACCCCGAGGCGCGCATGCCCAAGCGAGCGCCCGCGCCGCCGAAGCTGCTCACGGCCAAGGGCGGTGAGGGCAAGGTGCCCGAGGGCAAGGTCGGTGGTACCGGCACGCAGGGCGAGGGCACTGAGCCGGCCGGGCCGACGTATGGGCCCGGGTTCGGGCCCGGTCCGCTGCCAGTGTATCCGAAGAATGCCATCGACCAGAACCTGCAGGGCACGGTGACCCTGGCGATAACCGTATCGCCGGAGGGCAAAGCAGCGGGTGTGCGCGTGACCGGAAGCTCGGGTCACACCTTGCTCGACGAGGCCGCACGGCGCAGCGTCGCGCGCTGGACCTTCACGCCGGGGATGAAGAACGGCAAGCCGGTAGAAGGCATCGTCACCGTCAAGATTCGATTCGCCAACAACGTCGTGGAGCAACAGTGATTTGATGACGAGCAGACGGATTGGCAGCACGGATATGGTAGCGCGCAAACTAAGGCGACTTCGTGGTCAGCTTTGTAGGGCGGGCATGCCTATGCCCGCCACTCGGTCCGCATTCGGAGGCGGGCGAGGGTTCGCCCGCCCTACAGCCCTTGCCGCCGCCGCATGTCTCCTGCTTGTGGGGTCGCCGCTGATAGCTTGGACGCAGGCCGACAAAGGCGTCGTGTCGATCTCCAACGAGTTCATCAAGATCCGCGTCAATGCGGGCCCGGAGAACGCCGGACGATTCGCTGTTGGCACCACCGGCGGCGATCCCACGCGCGCCTCGGACGACAACAAGGTGCTCATCTACGGCAGCAGCGAGCCCTGGACCAGCTACACGACCGTATTCGTTGACGGCAAGTCATGGATCTTCGGCGGCCCGACAGAGAAGCGCGCGGGCAAGTCCGGTGCCTACGGCACGGTGACCCAGCCCCCGACCGCCTCCGAAGGCGCCAAGATCGTCTGCGCGTCGCGGCTGGGGCCGGTCGAAGTGACGCAGGAGCTTGGCTTCGCGCGCTCCATTACGACGCGCATGCTCGACACCGCGCGCATCTCCTACACCGTAGCCAACAAGGACTCTGCGCCGCACGCCGTCGGGCTGCGGATCACGCTCGACACCATGCTCGGCGATAACGACGGCGCGCCGCTGCGCATCGGCGACCGCGCGGTGACCGCCGCGACGTCGCTGTCGGGCGCCGCGCTGCCCGACTACTGGCAGGCCTTCGATTCCCTTTCTAATCCCACCGTCACCGCGCAAGGCACCCTCCGGGCGCCCGACGTGCGCTCGCCCGACCGCATGATCGCGGTGGACTGGGGGACCGCCGCCGACCATCCCTGGGATTTCGATGTGCCCAACCGCGACTTCACCCGCGCCGGCGAAGCCGAGCTCGACAGCGCCGCGCTGCTCATCTGGGACCCGCAGCCGCTGGGCACGGGCGAGACCCGGACCTACACGACCTTCTACGGCCTGGGGGGCATCACGCTCAGCCCCGGCGGCCTCTCGGTCGGCGTCACGGCGCCGGCGGAGGTAAGCCTGTCGTATGCCGAAGTGCAGCCCTTCTCCGTCGTCGCGTACATCGAGAACTCGGGTGGGTTCGAGGCGCGCGATGTGGCGGCGACCATCGAGCTGCCCACGGGCCTCACCCTGGTCGGCGGCGCGAACCCGTCGCGCGCCATCACCTCGGTTGCGCCCAAGGGCACCACGTCCGCGGCGTGGATGGTGAAGCCGGACGGCAAGCAAGCGGGCGCGCTCAAGTTCGCCGTCACGGCCTCCTCGTCGAATGTGGAACCGAATCGCGTCGAGCGTGAGATCCTGGTTCACACGCCGCCGGCGCTCGGGATTCGCATCGAGGCGCCCGCGGCGCTCGACGTCGTCAACAACCGCTACTCGCCTAACCCGTTCGAGGTTAAGGCGATCGTCACCAACTCCGGCACGCTGCCGGCGCAGGCGGTGACGGCGGTCATCGCGCTGCCGCCCGGTTTGGAGCTGGTCGAAGGCGAGAAGCCGGTGCTTGGCGTCAAAACGATTCCGGCGGAGAAGTCCAATGCCTTTGTGTGGCGGGTGAACGCGACGGGGTTGCATATCGGCGCGCTCGCCTACCAGGTTTCGGCGGAATCGCCGGTGGCGAAGCCGGCGCAGGCCAAGGGCGCAATCTCGGTGCCGATGCTCACCCCCGAATTGCGATTCTTCCCGGAGGCGCAGACGGTGCCGCTGAAGGTGAATGACGAGGCGGCGATCATACCCATCGAGGTGCGCCTGTCGCCCGCGCGCGAGTTCTTCGGCGCGCGTTTCACCATCAGCTATGACCCCAAGGTGATCGAGCCGCTGTTCACCTCGCGCGGAGTGGCGTTCGTGGAACAGGGCAAGTTGCTGTCGCCGTGGAACTCGGGCGCGATCAACCACGCGGCAGGCGTCATTGGCCGGGTCGAGGGTCTGCGCGGCGACGCACCCCCCTTGACGATGCTGAATGCGAGCTTGTTCATGGTGACGTTCCGCGCGGTCGCGCCGGGCACGTCGCCGCTCGTGCTGAAGGAGGTCGAGGTGCTTGGGACGGGGGGCGCGAAGATCGAGTTCAAGCAGTTCGACGGGGCGGTGACGGTGGCGCCGGCTCCGTGACGTCTGACCAGCCACCACGGCTCCACGGCCCAAGCAAACGAGGCGTCTGCCTCTACTGGCTTTGAGGTTCACAGTTGGCCATCTCCAACGGCAGGAGGATGACATGCAGCGGATTGCGGTAGTGCTGGTGGTTGCGGCGCTGATGGCGGCGGTTCCCGCATTGGCGGCGGATCAACCCGCCGACGTCAAGGCGCTCACGGAACAGGTCAAGTCGCTTCAGAACGCCAACGTGGTGGTGAAGGAAGACCTCGCCAAGACGCAGTTGAAGATGGCCGACATGGCGGCGCAGAACCGGGCGCAGACTGAGGCCTCCAACGCGCAGATCGCCGACCTCGCCAAGCAGATCGCCGAACTGCGCCAGGCAATGGCTGACGAGAAAGCGGCGCATGAGGCGGCGATGGCGAAGGAGAAGGCCGAACACGAAGCCGCGCTCAAGGCGGCGCAGGCGGAAGCGGAACACCAGCGCAGCCGCGCCAAGCAGCGTCAGTTGTGGCTCTACCTCGCGGGCGCCGTCGGGCTGGGCCTAGCGCTGTCACACTGAGCGCGTCGTCTTCGGGCGTGCCGTACGTTCCCTGACTGCACGCGCGGTTTGGCGACCACAGGGCCTCTCAGCCGAAACGGGGAAGTTCTGCCCTTTCACGTCGGTCTAACGCCCGCGCGTCGGGCGCGATCCGGACGCCCCGACGCGTCGGGGCGCTCCAGTCCTGCGCACGTCCGCACCGTTCGGCGGAAGACGCAAGACTGACGTGAGGAGTTCGCCCATGCCCCGCACCCGCAACTTCTCCAACATCGAGTATTTCAACCGCCTCTGCGCGCGACAGCGCCCGCTGCTCGCCTTCCGCGGCAAGACGAAGCAGGACTGGCGCACATGGCGCCGCACGCTCATGGCGCGGCTTCACGACCTGCTCGGCGACTTCCCCAAACCCTGCCCGCTGCGACCGGAGATAGTGGACCGCGAGGACCTCGGCGATGTCATCCGCGAAAAGGTCGTCCTCGACTCGGAGCGCGATATGTCGGTGCCCGCCTACGTTCTCATCCCGAAGAGCCGCAGGCGGGGCGAGCGTTTGCCGGCAATCCTCTCGTCGCACGGCCACGGCGCCGGCAAGATCGCCCAGGTCGGGCCCGATGCTCAGGCCGCCGGGTATCGAGGCCATGCCTACTCGTTCGCGTGCCGCGGGTTCGTCACCATCGCCCCCGATTACCGCCGCTTCGGGGAGCGCGCCGACGACCCCGGACACTACGCCGGCCGCGACCCCTGCAACGTCAATTTCATCAAGGGGTCACTGCTCGGCATCAACCTGCTCGCCCTCGACATCTGGGATGCGATGCGCTGCATCGACTACCTGCGGCGCCGCCCCGAGGTTGACCCCGATCGCGTCGGCGCGGTCGGCAACTCCTTCGGCGGCACCATGACCATGTATATCGCGGCGCTCGATGATCGCGTCAAGTGCGCCGTCGTCAGCTGCTATCTCAATACGTTCGAGCAATACGCGATCCGCCAGGCCAACTTCTGCGGCTCGCAATTCCTCCCCAGCCTGCGCAAGTACGCCGAAGTCGCGGATGTCTGCGGCCTCATCGCCCCCAGGCCACTCCTCATCGTCGCGGGCAAGCAGGATGACGGCTTCCCGTTCGAGGCGACGATGAAGGCGTATCGTCACCTGCGCCGCATCTACGCCGCCGCGGGTGTCGGCGACCGCCTCGAGCTCGATGCCTTCGACGGCGGCCACCGCTTCAACGAGGCCAAGGCCTTCCCGTGGTTCGACCGGTGGTTGAAGGGCGCGGCGTGAACGCGGCGAACTCCCTCGCCCGCTGGCCATCCTGCCATGACCTCTGTTGACTCCTGCCTGACCGCCGCCTCCTATCGCCGCTGGCGCGGACGAGTCTTCGCCGCGGTCTGGCTCGGCTACGGCGCCTACTACCTCTGCCGGGTCAACATCTCGGTCGCCATCCCCGGCATCATGGCGGAATTCGGTCTCTCCAAGACCGCCATGGGCGCCATCACCACCTCCCTCTTCGTCGCTTACGCCGTGGGGCAGCTCATCAACGGCCAACTCGTCGACCGCTTTGGCGGCAGGCGGCTGCTGGCCGTGGGGGCGTTGGGTTCCGCGGTGCTGTGCTTCGCGTTCGGTTTCGCCGGCACCGCCGCAGCGATGACCGCCCTGTGGCTCGTCAACGGGTACTTCCAGGCGATGGGCTGGACCTCGACGGTCAAGGCGATGGCCAACTGGTTCCCGCCGCGCAGCCGCGGCCGGATGTCCGGCTGGCTCGGAACCTCCTACCAGGTGGGCAATGCATACGCCTGGCTGCTGGCGGGATACCTCGTCGCCGTTGTCGGGTGGCGGTGGGCGTTCTGGGTGCCGGCGGTGATCCTGGCGGCCGTTGGCCTCGTGGTCTACGCGGTGCTGCGCGACGCGCCGGAGCAGGTCGGGCTGCCCTGCATCGAAGTCGAGGACGGCCTGGGCGCCGATGGCGAAGCGCGCGCCCCCGCTCCCGCTTACCTCGGCTTGCGCTTCACCCTGCGCCAGTCGGTCGCCAATCCGCGCATATGGCTGCTCGGTGCTGCCTTCATGTCGTTCCAGCTTGTGCGTTACGGCTTCATGGTCTGGGCGCCGACATACCTGTTCGACACCCAGGGTGGCAATATCCGCGCGGTCACCCTACAGGTCATCGCTCTGCCTCTCGCCGGATCTCTGGGCTCGGTCCTGAGCGGCTGGATGACCGACCGGTTCTTCCAGTCTCGCCGCGCGCCGGTGGTGGTGGCTCAACTGCTCCTGCTGGCAGCTTTCACCTTCGTCTTCCCCCACCTTCCGCGCGGGCACCTGTGGCTCAGCGTGGCGTTTCTCATGCTCATCGGGGCCACGACCTACGGCCCCGATGTCCTCATGGCGGGCACGCTCGCAATGGATGTGGGCACTCGCAAGGCGGCGGGCTCAGCCGCGGGGCTCATTGATGCGCTGGGCTACGTCGGCGCCTCGGTGACGGCTGTCGCGAGCGGATGGCTTGCCGACAACGTCGGCTGGAATTGGGCCTTCGTGTTGTGGGCGGGCGGCGCACTTCTCGCCGCCGCGCTCATGGCGCCGCTCTGGAACTACCGGCCGCCGCGCAGGGAGTACCTCTGACGGAGAGCAGCGCTGCCGGTTCCGCTATCCAGTCCTGTCGGGAGGCGATCCCCCAATTGCAGGAGGGCCTCCGCACCAACAGCGCGGCAGGGCCCAGTAGGGCATACTTCGAGCACGCGCGTCATTGATGCAGGGCGGTGCAGGTGAGGCCGGCGGCGGTACCGAATCGCAACCGCGAGCGAGAATCATCCATGCGCTGCCGCAGTTGCGATGCCGAGTTGCCGGAGGGCGCCGCCTTCTGCCTGAAATGCGGCGCGCGGCAGGTTGCCGGCGAGACCTTCGAGACCATCGACCGCATGATCGAGGATTACCGCAAGCGGCTCGATCAGAAACCGGATGACGCGGACGCGCGCTTCAACCTCGCGCTGGCGTACAAGACGAAGAGACTCGACGAGTTGGCGATTCACGAGTTGGAGCGGCTCCGCACGCAAGTCAGTGACTTCGCCGATCTCGAGTACGAGTTGGGCGCGCTCTACCTGCGTCAGGGCAGCCGCGACCAGGCCTTGAGTGCGGTGCGGCGCGCACTCGCGATCGACCCGGAGCATCATCCGGCGAAGCACCTGCTCCAGCGCATCAACGAGGACACAGGCTAGGAATCATGGATCGCCTCTGGGCGCCCTGGCGCATGGAATACATCGGCAAGGTTGACAGCGGGGGCGAGTGCATCCTGTGCGCCAAGCCGCAGGAGAGCGACGACGACCGCAACTACATCCTCCACCGCGCCGAACTCGCCTACGTTATCCTGAACGCATTCCCCTACAGCAACGGCCACCTCATGGTCGCGCCCTATCGTCACACCGGCGATCTGCTCGATCTGACCGCCGAAGAGCTTTCCGCGATGATGGCCGAGACGCGCCTGTGCACGCGCCTTCTGACCGCCGCGATGAGCCCGCAGGGGTTCAACATTGGAATGAACATCGGCCGCGTCGCGGGCGCGGGAATCGCGGACCATCTGCACCTGCATATCGTGCCGCGCTGGAGCGGGGACACGAATTTCATGCCCGTTATCGGCGAGACCAAAGTGCTGCCGCAAGCGCTCGCGGAAAGCTTCCGCGCACTGCGCAAGGCGCTCGAGGAGATATCCGCCGAGTCGGATTAGAGCGGATTATTCATGCTGAGTTCGGTGGCTCGGCGCAGCCGCGCACCGGCATGAATAATCGGCGCGCGCGCGCACACGTCGCTGGTGCAGCAGCCATCCCGACGACGCGCTGCGGAGTATGAATAATCCAGGTTAGCGCTTCGGGGGGATCGTTGGCTGTCATTCTGAACGGAGCCGGGCCCCGGTTCATCGGGGCTCAGGAGCGCGGCTCCAGCCGCGCCAGCGAAGCGAAGAATCCCTATCGTGATGCGCCAAGACAATAGGGTATTCTTCGCTACACTGCTTTACGCTCAGATCCGGATTATGCGTAAGAGAGTGAGGATGTCATTCCGAGCGCCAGCGAGGAATCTCGGTAGCGAATTCGCAACCACGCCGCCGAGACCCCTCGCTTCACTCGGGGTGACATCAGCCCGTGGGTGAGCGTCTTACGGTCATTACGCATAATTCCGGTTAGAATGACATGGCGGCGTGTTGGAGCCTGGCCGCGAACACTACGGAGGTGAACACCATGTATAGAACCATCGTGATTGCAGCGCTCGTGTCTATCTGTGTCACCGCAGCCGCGGGGAGCGGATTCGCCGCCCCCATCCCTCCCGCCACCGCCCTCGGCTCTCTGCCCGACCTGCCCGACTTCACCGCCGGACGCGAGTCGAGCCACGACGTCACCGGCGGCAACGGCGACTCCTGGGGGTTTAAGCCGGGAGAGACCCGCACCATCGCCGACATCACCGGCCCCGGCGCCATCACCCACCTCTGGTTCACTCTCGGTTCGCGCGAGCCGGGCTTCTATCGCAAAGTCGTCATCCGCATCTACTGGGATGACGAGAAGACCCCGAGCGTCGAGTGCCCCATCGGCGATTTCTTCGGCCTCGGCCACGGGCAGTACTATCGCTACTCGTGCGCCCCGATCCAGATCGACGATTTCGGCGGCCTCAACTGCTACTGGCGTATGCCTTTCAATAAACGCGCCCGCGTCACCCTCACCAACCAGTGCAAGAACGGCTTCGGCATCTACTTCTACGTTGACTACATCAAGTACGGCCCGCGCGCGGTGGACTTCAGCAAAGTCGGGTACTTCCACGCGCAGTACCGCCAGGGCCGCCCGCCCGATATGACCAAAGATTACACCATCCTCGCAGCCAAGGGCCGCGGCGTGTACGCGGGCTGCAACTACACCATCCAGCTCGCCTGGCCCGGCTGGTGGGGTGAGGGCGATGACAAGTTCTACATCGACGGCGACACCAAGCCCACCATCTGGGGCACGGGTAGCGAAGACTACTTCGGCGGCGCATGGGGTTTCCCCAACACGGCGTACTACAACCTCTACACCGGCGTGCCGCTGAACGGGTTCTTCAACACGGGCTCCATCACCAATTGCTACCGGTATCACATTGAGGATCCGGTGCCGTTTCGCAAGTCAATCCGCGTCGACATCGAGCACCGCGGCGAAGGCACCGACAAGTCGGGCAAACCGGCCGGGTTCCTGGTTCGCCCCGACTACATCGCCACTGTCGCCTACTGGTATCAGACCGAACCGCACGCCGCATTCCCGGCGCTGCCGTCGGTTGATGACCGGCTCATCGAGGAGCAACGCAACGTCTACGTCGAGCCCAATGCGGCGGACGTCGAGCAATACATCGGCCTGCTGAAAGTCACCGGCGCGCCGCCCGAGGCGCTCAAGGTCGAGAAGATGCAGAAGTATCCGGGGTCGAGATGGAGCCGCGGCGAGCAGTTGCTCTTCGAGGCGCCCGGGCCCGGGGCGGAGCTGCACATTCCGTCGGCCGGCGTCCCCGGCATCACCCAGATGGCGGTGCTCTACACCAAGGGGCCGGACTACGGCGTGTTCAGCGTGCTCTACGGCGAAGAGGTGGTGCTCGAGTCCGTTGACGCGTATGCCGAGCAGGTGACGCGCGCGGGCCCGATCACCATCAAGTTCCCGAAGCCGGTGGGCGACAAGGATATCATCTTCCGCATCGTCGGCAAGAACGCGGCCTCGAGCGGCTACCGCCTCGGCCTGGATGCGGTGAAACAGCCGTAGGGGGGCGACACACCACCAAGGCACGAAGACACAACGAGGGGGTCATACAGGGATCATGCGTAAGCGACGGGGCATGTCATTCCGAGCACCAGCGAGAGCCTGCCCTGAGCGGAGCCGAAGGGAATCTCGCTACCGAATACGCGACCACGCCGCCGAGACCTGGTCGCGCTCTGCGCGACTCCGGAGCCCCGTGTGCGGCGGTGTCCGCCGCTCCGGAGACGTGGCTGTAGCGCGATAGGATATCGCGCCTCCGGAAGTGCGGCGTAGCCGCACTCACGCGTCGCAAGTCGGGGCCAGTGCTCGGGGTGACAGCGCCCGCTGCGTGAAGGGCCGATCCTGGCCATGAACAATCGCCATTTCCTTGGTGTCTTCGTGTCTCTGTGGTAAAGACGCGCTGGTGCCGGCAGGGGAATCGCCGATAGTGGCGCAAATACGCGTCAGGACGTGGGAACATGCCGTTCTGCCCGAACTGCCGATACGAATATACCGAGGGGGCGACGCGCTGCTCCACCTGCGGCACGGCGCTGGTGAACGAACTCGCGCCACCTGCGCCCAAGGCTCCGCGTGCAGTCGGTCTGCGCACCGCTGGCCGGTTGATTCTGCGCGTCGTGCAGCTCTGGGTCGACAGCACCCGCAAGGACATCCCCGCCTTCCCGCGTTACTTGGTTCGCGGCGCGGCCATCGTCTTTCGCCATCCAATCCTGCTTATTCTGCCATTAGGCGTTATCTCCGCATACGATCTCGCCATCTACGCGCAAATGCGGCAAACTCCGTCTCCTGCTTCGCGACTGGTACGACATACGCACTTCGAACCCGAACCCACCAGACTCGTCCCTCTTGCACGCGCTAGAGCGGCTGAAGTGGGATTCAAGGTGCGCGTCATGCTAAAGAGCGGATCGTTCATAGACATCGGCCAGGCTTCGTTGCCGCCTGTCTTGCTGCCGCATCCGTGGAGCCTCGCGTCGGCCGAAACCCAGGCGGGGCCGTGGTACGGCTGGGCGGTGTGGCTGGCGTATATAGCCTTGCTGTTGGCGTTGACCGGGCTGTACCAATCCGGCATGTTGGTTCGGCTGCGATCACTCGTTCTGGAGGAGCCGCAAGTCTCGTTCGTTCGCGGGGCGACTCGCTTGTTTGTCCCGATGGCGGAACTGGTCGCATTTCCATATGCGGCCGCGTGGGTTCTGCGGCCGTTGCGCGAGCATGAGAGTATCGTGGATCCAGCCTGGATCGTGATGGTACTTGCGTTCATTTTCGCCGGGCAGGTAATGGCGGTGCAGACGGTTCACCTCGGGCGAGGCGTTCGCGGCTCGATCGGGTTTGTCCTGCGCCACCTGCCTGCCGTACTCCTATTGCTCGTCGCGACCGCGTTCGTTGAATCTGTCCTCATCTCAGGGTTACGGCCGCGCATGCAGAGCCTGCCTGACGCCAGCTACTGGCTGCTCAGCATCCCTGGCCACGCGGTGTGGTTTGGCTTTGCCACATGTATCTGGGCGATGAAGATGTACTGGTACGTCGAGGCGACAGGAGCCGAACGGCGGCCGGAGGCTGTCTTGCCGGTTCCTGACGGCGAGATGGCGCAGGCGCTGGACGCGGTTTCGTCGAACCGTGGCTGAGTAAGAGGTTGCTCTTCCCCAGGGGACAGGCCCATGCCGTTCTGCCCGAACTGCCGATCTGAATATCGTGAGGGCGCGACGCGCTGCTCGACCTGCGGCGCGGCGCTGGTCGACGAGCCGCCGCCGGGATCCGATCAGGAGCTCCGTGCTGGTTTCCCGCCGGTCGATCGCCTCGTGGACTGGTTGACGCAGGAGCCGTTCTGGCGCGCGTGGGTCAGAACCGCGCGGCAGGACCTGACCGCCTTCCCGCGGTTCTTCCTGCGCGGCGCGGCCATCGTCTTCCGCCACCCGATCCTCTACTTGCTTCCCTTCATCCTCTTCGCCGGCAATCAGTACCTGAGCTACCACACCGTGTCAGTCATGGCAGCGCGCCGAGCACATTCGGGAGTCAACTCGCGTGCGGAAC
>Ga0315282_10007220_pt1 | contig 18318 bp, 16 predicted proteins | sample YL17G07_20_MG_FD_203693 | JGI IMG/M metagenome (GOLD analysis project Ga0315282, IMG submission 203693) | Sediment microbial communities from Yellowstone Lake, YNP, Wyoming, USA - YL17G07_20 | ecosystem: Environmental > Aquatic > Freshwater > Lake > Sediment | place: USA: Wyoming | collected...
TCCTGGATTCCCCCTACCGATCCGTAATCCAGCCGGTCCTCCACTACATCGACCAAATGGAGAAACAGAAAGACAGCGCCTACATGACCATCATCCTGCCCGAATTCATCCCGGCGAAATGGTGGCACCACCTGCTCCACAACCAGACGGCCCTCCTCATCAAGGGCGCCTTGCTCTTCCGCCGCGGCAAGGTGGCCATCAGCATTCCGTATCATCTCGAACAGTAAGGATGCCGGCAGGCGGCTCGACGGGCGGAGGTCATCAGGCGTGGGGAGGCCCGTCCGGAGGGCTTTCCGGGGAAGGCGCAGGACCAGGCGGGCCGGCGGCCTCACTTCTTCCAGAACTCGGGGGCCAGCAGCACGATCACCGAGTACACCTCCAGCCGGCCCACCAGCATGCAGAAGGAGCAGATCCACTTGGCGGGAATGGAGAAGTGGGCGTAGTTATCCACCGGACCGACCGCGCCCAGGCCCGGACCGACGTTTCCCAGCGTGGCTGCCACCGCCGAGATGGCCGTAATGATGTCCTTCCCCAGCCAAGCCAGGGAGAGGGACGCGAGAATAAAGACCGTCATGTATAGGACGACCATGGACTGGATGCCCTGGACCACCTCCGGCAGGACGATCCGCCCGTTGTACCAGATGTTGCGGACGGCCTTGGGGTGGATGATTCGAAAGAGCTGACAGTATGCAACCTTGAGCAGGAGCCACACGCGCACGCACTTGATCGCCCCACCCGTGGAGCCCGCGCAGCCCCCCACGAACATGAGGAAGAGCAGGACGTAGTGGCCGTAGGCCGGCCACTTCACGAAGTCCGCAGTCACGAAGCCCGTCGTCGTGGTGATCGACACCACCGAGAACGTGGCATAGCGCAACGCCGTCAGGATCCCCGGGTAGATCTTGTACAGGACCAGGTTGGCGGTGATCGTGAGGATGAAGAACCCCACGACACTGGAGTAGAACTTGAACTCCTCATCCTTAGCATATACCGAGAGGTCCCCGCGCATGACGGCCTGATAGTGCAGCAGAAAGTTCGCGCCGGCAATGAACATAAATGCGGAGATGACCATCTCGATATACACGCTGTCATAGGCTCCGACGCTGGCATTCTTGGGCGAGAACCCACCGGTCCCCATCGTCCCGAACATGTGCGTCAGCGAGTCGAAGAGCGACATGCCTCCGGCGAGCAGCAGGAGGACCTCGGCCGCGGAAATGATCGAGTACACGATGTAGAGGCGCTTCGCCGTCTCTCTCACCCGCGGCACCAGCTTGTCGGCGGTGGGGCCGGGGACTTCCGCCTTGTATAGCTGCATCCCCCCGGCACCCAGGAGAGGCAGCACGGCCAGGGACAGCACCACGATTCCCATGCCGCCCACCCAGTGCGTGAGATCCCGCCAGAAGAGGATCCCCGCGGGCTGGGCCTCGATGTCGGCGAGCACGCTTGCCCCCGTCGTCGTGAACCCCGACATGGCCTCGAAGTAGGCGTCGGTGTAGGTGGTGAACGTCCCGTAGAGGTAAAAGGGCAGCCCGCCGAATCCCGCCGCCAGCACCCACCCCAGCGTCACGATCAGGATGCCCTCCCTGTGCCCGATCTCGTCCTCCTCGGGGTGCAGGCGGTACATGAGAAAGCCCGCCGCCGCCGTGATGGCAGCGGACAGCAGAATGGCCCGAATGTCGTTCGTCCCGTAGTAGAGGCTGAAGGGGATCGGGGTGAGCATAAACGCCGCGATGGCAACCAGGATCAGGCCCACGCGACTGATGACCAGACCGAGGCGCAGCATAGAGGCTCCCTCAACCGTCAAGCGAAGAGTCGCTCAAGCTCGGGGATGGCTGCCGACGAGGCGAACACCACAACCCGGTCGTCCGGATTCAGGACGCTGTCCCCCTTGGGGATGATAATTTCGTCCCGGTGGACCACGGCCCCGATGATGGCTCCCGAGGGGAGCCCGGCATCCCGGATGGGCTTGCCGGCCACACGCGAGCCGGCAGGGATCACCATCTCCAACATCTCGGCATCCTCACTCTCCGGCATCTCGAAGATCGAGACCACTCGGCCCTTCCGGACATACTTGAGGATGACGTTGGCCGTGCAGATGCGGGGGCTGACGGCGGCGTCGATGCCGAGGTGGGAGAGGAGGTGCAGCAGGTGCGGGCGCTTGATCAGGGCGATGGCCTTCTTGGCCCCCTGCTCCTTGGCCAGCAGAGCCGCCAGGATGTTTGTCCCCTCGTCGTCGGTGACCGCAGCGACGGCGTCGGCGTCGGCGATTCCCTCCTCCAGCAGGGATCGGATATCCGTCCCGTCCCCCTTCAGGACCAAGGTCCGTGAGAGCAGGCGGGAGAGCTCATCGCACCGCTCGGCGTTGCGCTCCATGAGCCTGGTGTGAAAGGCCTCCTGTTCGAGCTGCTGGGCTACCCGGAGCCCCACCCGTCCGCCGCCGACCAAGAAGATCCGCTCCACGATGCTCTCCTTCTTGCCCAGCAGCGTCAGGATGGCGTTGATGGACTCCCGCTTGCTGATGAAGTACAGATGATCCCCCGCCTCGACGATGGCCTCACCGTCCGGGATGACGGGTTTGCCATGGCGATAGATGGCCACGATCAGGAAGGGAGTGGTGGCGTGGAAGGCTCGAAGCGTCCGCAAGCGGCGATCCACGATGGGGGCGCCCTCGCCGATCTGCAAACCGAGCATCAGCACCCGGCCCTCGGCGAACCGGCCCACCTCCGCCGCTGCGGGCGTCTTGATCAGGGTGACGATCTCGTCGGCGACCACGATGTTGGGATTGATCAGCAGGTCGATTCCCAGACGTCTTCCGTGATCCAGGAACGGGCTCTCGCTGAAATCGGGATCGCGCACCCGCGCAATTCTCCGGGGCACGCCGTACTCCTTTGCCAGAATGCAGGCGGAGATATTGACCTCGTCGATGTCGGCCACGGCGATGATCAGATCGGCGTCCCGGATGCCCGCCTCCTCCAGCGCTCTGGGCGAGGAGCCGTTTCCCTCGACGGTCATCACGTCCAGTCGCTCCTGAACCCGCTCCCGGGTTGCAGGGTCGCGCTCGATGATGACGATGTCGTGCCCCTCCCGGCTCAGCCGTTCGGCGATGTGAAACCCGACCTCACCCGCGCCGATCACAATCGTCTTCATCTCCCGATCCTCGCTGTTCGCCGCACACGACACCGTCCGGGTGGACGGTGGGTCCTTTTCCGGAGGCCCTTCGCGGTAGAGCCTCTGGCCCCTCCGCTGGCGAGATCATGCCGGGCAGCTCCTCATCTGACCTGGAACAGACTGGGAATCTAGACCAGATCCCCCCGGCCCCACAAGTGGAATTCAGGCTTCGTCCCCACGGGGTGACCAACGGCCACTTCCGGGGGCATCGCCCCGAATAGGCTTCCTGGCTACGGGATCCATCGGATGGGTCAGAGCCCCAGCGATGCCCAATCCATCCCTCTCGGCAGGATACCGATTCCGAAGGTCCGGACGCCAGGGTTTCATGCCGATCACGCGGAGCTCAGGCCCGTCAGGCGGCAGCGCCACCTGCTCACCGCGAGACAGCATTCCTCCTCATCAAGACCCACCTTTCCGCCGCGGCAAGGTCGCCATCAGCATCCCCTACCACCTCAACCAATAGCTTTTGTCAGGGGTCCTCTCCCAGCCAATCCGTTAGCCGACCCAATCGATGAGACGACCAAGCTTCCCGAAAGAACCGGAGGGATATGCCGCGCCTTTGGTGCCAGAGGGTTCGCCTCCAACCACCAATTGAGGACTGTTTCCCTCTGTCCTGGGCCCCGGATGATCGAGCACTCCATCTTTACAGAATCTTTATGCGAAGACGCCCGGTTTTGACAGCCTCTTGATTTGACCCGGGCCCCCGACCCGCATAATTTATTGGGTTTTGTCCTTGCACCGTAAGGTCACAATGAGGCCCGAGTCCATGAACGGATGCGAGCCGATCCAGAAGGCCATCTTCTCGAAGCAGCGGGCAAGCGGGATTGATGCCGGAGCAGGACATGTGCGGATGCTTCCCCTAGAAAGCTGCTCTGGCGATCGCCCCCTGAAGCCAGCATGGGTGCACGTGTACGCGCTGCCCCCAGTGAGCGTTGCCCTCCTTGTGCTCATCGACAGGGTTCCCCTCACAGGCGCCTGGCATACCCTCGTACAGTACGGCATCGTTCTGGCCGCCATCGGCTTGGCGGGCGCCTGGCTGCAAGCCAATCACGCCGCGCTACTTCGCGGGAGTGACGCCCCCGAGCGCGACATTCCGGTTTTGGTCATTGTCATCCCCCCGCATTCTGCGGGGTGCGATGCAGCCCCAGCCGCCAAGGATGCGGACCCGCTTCCGACCCGAAACCCGCTCCGGCCAGGTGCTTTCCTCCTGGACCCGGCAACCTCGACCACTCCCCGGGCCTCCCACCGGGAAGATTAAGCCCTCGGGCACACGCGCTGGGACACCACCCGGAGAAACCCCGTGCTTCAGGCGACTCGAAGGATCGGCTACCGGTTCACGCCCGCCCGCGTGCTCTTTATGGGGTTTGCCTCGATCATCCTCACCGGGGCAGTCCTGCTCTGGCTCCCGGTCTCTGCGGCGCCCGGGAAGACCACGACCTTCGTCGATGCCCTTTTCACTGCCACCTCGGCCGTGTGTGTCACGGGCCTGATCGTCCTCGACACCCCGAATCATTTCTCGTTCTTCGGCCACATCGTCATCATGCTTCTGATCCAGGCCGGCGGCCTGGGCTACATGACGGTAGCAAGCATCGTCATCATCCTCCTCCGGCGGCGGGTTTCCCTGAAGGACCGGCTGGTTCTACAGGGGGCACTCAACGTCTTCACGCTGGAAGGCATTGTGCGGTTTGTGAAGCGGATCGTTATCATCACAGTCCTAGTGGAAGGCGCCGCGGCCGCGATGCTCACGGCCCGCTGGATGCTCGACTTTCCCCTCCCGCGCGCCTTCTTCCTCGGAGTCTTCCACTCCGTCTCATCCTTCAACAACGCCGGATTCACCCTCTTCTCAGACAGCCTCATGCAGTACGTAGGGGATCCAACGATCACGCTGGTAATTACGAGCAATATCATCATCGGCGGGATCGGATATCTGGTCATCAGCGAATTGTGTGAACGGTTGCGGACGGGGAACAGGGCGATCCAGGTGTCGTTACATACCCTGATGGCCCTGACAGTCACAGCCATCTTGATCATTGCCGGGACCACTATCCTTTTCCTGTTCGAGATGGAGAATCCAAAGACCTTGCAACCCATGAGCTTCTTCACGCGGGTTCTGGCCGCGTACTTCCAGGCGGTCACGCCCAGAACCGCCGGGTTCAACACGATTGACATCGGGGGGATGTTTGAGGAAGCCCAATTGATCTTGATCGTGCTGATGTTTATTGGCGCCTCCCCCGGGGGAACAGGGGGCGGGATCAAGACCACCACCTTCGGGGTCATCGCAGCCACGATCTATTCCCACATCAGGGGACGGGCGGACGTGATCCTCTTCAAGCGGCGGCTGTCCCCAGACACCATCACCAAAGCATTCAATCTTGGGGCCACCGCTTTTCTCTTGGTACTGACCGTGTCACTTTTCCTGGTCTATCTGGAAAATGAACCCCTGCTGCACGTGACATTCGAGGCCACGTCGGCCTTTGGCACCGTCGGCCTCTCCATGTCGAAACCTGGGATGGTGACGAGCATCTCCGGGCTCTTTTCGGACACCGGAAAGCTCCTCATCATCCTGACCATGTTTGCCGGGCGGGTCGGCCCCATCACCGTCGGGGCGGCTATGCTCGCCATTGGAGCGGCCGAGCCTGCGTTTCGGTACCCCGAAGAGAGAGTCTTGATCGGCTGAGCATGCGGAGGGCATCGCGATGCGAGCGAAGCAGGTCGCGGTCATCGGTCTCGGCAACTTCGGATTTTCCGTCGCGCAGGTGCTGGCAGAGAAAGGATGCCAGGTGCTCTGCGTGGACCAGGATATGGAGAAGGTGCAAGCCATCAAGGACCTCGTCCTGAACGCGGTCCAGGCGGATGCCACAGACGAGAAGGCCCTCAGGGCCATCGGGATCCATGAGGTGGATGTGGCGGTCATCAGTCCGGGAGACAACCGGGAGGCCAGCATTCTTGCGGCGATGATCCTGCTGGACTTAGGGGTGAAGGAGATCGTGGTGAAAGTGGTGAGCGATCTGCACGCGCGAGTCTTGAAGCGGCTCGGCGTGTCCCGGGTGGTGTTCCCGGAGAAGGACATGGGCAGACGCGTGGCGGAGCGGTTGCTGGCTCCCCAGATCCTCGAGCACCTAGAGCTGTCGGAAGAATACGGGATCGAAGAGGTTGTTCCCCCGGGGGAATTCGTCAATAAAACTATCGGCGAGCTGAAGCTCCGAACCAGGTTCGGCGTCTCGGTCCTGGCCATCCGGCGCCAGAAGGCGGCCGGCAAGGAGGAAGTGATGGTGAACCCCACCCGAGACGACCGCATCGTGCCAGGCGACCTCCTCATCGTCATCGGCCATGAGGCCGACCTCGAGAAGCTTCGCGAATAGCCCCTTCGGTTCTCCCCGTCTGACCCACCGGCCTGGGCATCCGCCCGAGCCTCCGTTTTCCGCGCGGTTTCCCGCTCCCGCCCCTCGCCATCCGCCATTTCTGACCCTATCTTGACGCCCGTACGGCGCATTCCTACGCGATCTTGACTAGCCGAATGGCTCCGCCTGGACCTAACCTAGTGACGGTTGATGCAGGGAGCGCTCAAGAGAGCGCTGAAGGAGGAATTGACAATGACCGCGCATCTCGTCCTGGGATTGGTGACGCTGGTGATGCTCATCTGCCAGCTCAAGTCGTACTTCAAGCCGGCCTTGCCCTCCCGCTAGAGCCGGCATTCCGGTGCACCGGCGGTGCGGCCGCAGGGAAGGGAAGCAGCGAAGCGGCGCTGGAAGGCGGCGATCGAGGTCGCCATTGGCGGCGTGATCGTGGTGGTCGCCGTCGGCGCTCGCCTGGCGCTGGCGTATGGGTGGCTCAATTGACCCGGTGCGGCGGGAAGCCCGCACAGGAGGATAGACCGATGCTTCGCCATAAGGTGGGTCGCGTGCTGACCAATGTTGCAGTGCTGAGCCTCATGTTCTTGGCCGGCGTGGCCGTCCGCGTCACCATGATCTGGTCGTGGCTCGGCTAGAGAAAGCCGCCGAGGGGCGGGACACGCCCCTCGACGCCACCAGAGACGGAGAAAGTCCGATGCTGAAGCGAATAGCGTCGACCGTGAAGACAGTGGCTATTCTGCTCATCATCACCGGCGCGGCGGTTGTGTTCCGGTTCTCCCTGGCCCTGGAAGCGATCAGATAGCCCCGTCCCGGCTGCACAGGAAACGAGGAGATGAACCAAGACGAACTCGCGACTGCTTTCCCGAACTGATCTCACGCCCGTGTCCCCGCGCGACCTCGGGGCCGAAGCGGGGACGACGTGTCGCTCCACCCCGCTTCCCGTCCCCGACGCCGTAACCCTTCGACCTGAGGAGCCGATCGGCCGGGCGATCCGCCTCCTGAACCGGAGCCGACTGAGTGTGCTCCCCGTCGTCGACGCGCGCGGATCGCTCGCCGGCCTCATTACCGAGAGCGACCTGCTGATCCGACTGATCTCCCGGAATCGCCCGTGGTGGGCCACACTGCTCGCGGACACCCAGGTGCTCGTCCGGGAATACCGGAAAGCGATGGGGACCACCGTGGGCGAGGTCATGGCGCCGCCGCCCGTCCCGGTGCCCGCCGACGCCTCGGTGGAGCGGGCCGCGGACCTGCTGGAGCAGCAAGGACTCCGAGAGTTGCCGGTCGTGGCCGCTGGGCGTGTCGTGGGCGTGGTCGGCCGGCCCAGCCTCCTTGCCCTGCTGGAACTCCCGCAGCCACAGGCGAGCGCCCGGACGGACGCGGAGGTCGCGGCTGAGATGAAGGGGCGGCTCGCCCGGGAGTCCTGGGTCTCCAACCGCGGCATCTGGGTCGCGGGCAAGAACGGCGTGGTGACACTGTTCGGCCTGATTGACAACGAGGAGGAGAAGACCGCACTCGGGCTCATGGCCCAGACGATTGCGGGATGCAAAGGGGTTGAGAACAACTTGTTCCCAAGAACTCTGCTCCCCGGCCGCGGCCATTGATTATAGCCCGCCGGAGGTCAGAAGGCCCGGCATCACTATCATGAGGCCCATTTTGCAGGGGCGAGGCACGCAAGCACGCCACGGAGCTGCAATTGAAATCCATCGAGTGGTCTGTGTCTGAAAAAGCGAAACCGCAGGATCGGCTGGGGATTGCGATCGATGAGGCGTTCACCGTGTGGAGGAGGTCTGCTTTCCGTCTACTGATGCTGACTCTTCTGATCTTTGCATTGTCAGATCTGGTGCCGGCAACGGGCGTGTGGCGGATCGTTGTCGGCGGCGTCGCCGCCCTGGTGCTCGCCGGTGCAATAGCCGCCTGGATAGGCCTGGATCGCGTTCTCGGTAGAGGGACGTCGGAGCTTCGGTCTGATCGGCCCATTCCTTCACCCTTTGGGTTGCCTCACCATTCGACCACCCGATGGGGTACGGGCCCCGGCCAGCCATAGGCATCCATAGGCGGTGGTTTTCCCTCTCCGCAAGCCCCACATCTGACGGATTCTCAGGCTTCGGGGCTGCCTTGAGGCCGATTCCCACCAATCATTGCGGATTCTTGATGTTCCTGCGCCGAGCCTTAACCGCTTCTTGATTTGACCGGCAGGGGCTGAAGGCATATCTTGCACGGTTGTGAGGCCATAAACCGCATGGAGGTGTCCGATGGCAGACGTGCTTTATGTAGGCTTGGTCCTGGTCTTTTTTGGCCTGACCTGGGCGCTCGTTAAACTCTGTGAGCGCGTGTAGGAGGCGGCAATGACAGGGTTGTACTTCCTCGGCGGGGTCGTCGCGCTCGGGCTACTGGTCTACTTGGTGATCGCGCTGCTCAAACCGGAGGTCTTCTCATGACCGCGAACGGTGTCCTTCAACTGGTCTTATATGTCGTGGTCCTCCTCGCCCTGGCCAAGCCGCTGGGCGCCTACATGGCGCGAGTGTACGAAGGCCGGCCGTTCGGTTTGGATCGCATCCTCGGGCCGGTGGAGCGTCTCATCTATCGGCTCTCCGGCGTCCGCCCGGATGAGGAGATGAACTGGAAGAGCTATGCCATCGCCATGCTGCTCTTCAATTTTGCGGGGCTCCTCGCGGTGTACGCCCTTCAGAGGCTCCAGTTCGTCCTGCCACTGAATCCGCAGGGGCTGGGCGCCGTGTCGCCGGACTCCTCGTTCAATACGGCGGTGAGCTTCGCGACGAACACCAACTGGCAGGGATACGGCGGCGAAACCACCATGAGCTACCTCACACAGATGCTGGGGCTCACAGTCCAGAACTTCGTCTCGGCCGCCGCCGGCATGGCAATGCTCATTGCGTTCATCCGCGGGTTTGTGCGCCGATCGGCGCAGACCATCGGCAATTTCTGGGTCGATCTCACCCGTACGACCCTTTACATCCTGCTGCCCCTCTCTTTCGTGCTGGCGTTGGCGTTGGTGTCGCAGGGCGTCGTCCAGACCTTTGGCGCCTATGCGAAAGTCAACGTCGTCCAGCAGACCAGCTATGACGAGCCCGTCACAGACGCGAACGGACAGCCCGTCCTGGATGCCAAGGGCCAGCCACAGACGAAGAAGTCCACCCTGACCGAGCAAGTTCTGGCGGTGGGGCCGGCCGCGTCCCAGGTTGCGATCAAGCAACTGGGAACCAATGGGGGCGGCTTCTTCAATGTCAATTCGTCCCATCCCTTCGAGAACGCGACGCCCTTCTCGAACTTCCTGGAGCTGCTCGCCATCCTCGTGATCTCCGCGGCCCTCTGCTACACCTTTGGCGTGATGGTCAAGGACACCCGGCAAGGATGGGCCGTGCTCGCAGCGATGACGGTCATTTTCGTCGTTCTTCTCGGGGTGTGCATGGTGGCAGAGCAGGGGGGCAATCCGATCTTGGCGAAGCTGGGCGTCGACCAGCAGGCATCCGCGCTCCAGTCCGGCGGCAATATGGAGGGTAAAGAAGTCCGCTTCGGTATAGCCAACTCCGCGCTCTGGGCCACGGCGACAACTTCGGCCTCGAACGGCTCCGTGGATTCGATGCACGACTCCTTCACTCCCCTCGGTGGCCTCGTCCCGATGTGGCTGATGCAGCTTGGCGAGGTGATTTACGGCGGCGTGGGATCAGGGCTCTACGGCATGCTCGTCTTCGCCATCATCGCGGTCTTTGTCGCGGGACTGATGGTCGGACGCACCCCCGAGTATCTTGGGAAGAAAATCGAGGCATACGAGATGAAGATGGCGGCGCTCGTCATCCTGATCCCACCCGCCGTGGTCTTGATCGGTACAGCAATCGCCGTCGTGGCACCCGCCGGGCTGGCCAGCCTCGCGAATCCTGGGGCGCACGGGTTCAGTGAGATCCTGTATGCGTTCTCATCGGCAGGGAACAACAACGGGAGCGCCTTTGCCGGCCTCAACGCCAACACCCCCTTCTACAACACCGCCTTGGGGTTCGCGATGCTTTTCGCCCGGTACTGGCTGGCCGTGCCGACTCTGGCTATCGCCGGGTCGCTCGCCCGAAAGAAGATCGTCCCGGTGAGCGCGGGGACGCTTCCCACGCACACGCCCCTGTTTGTGGCCTTGCTGATCGGCACGGTGATCCTCGTCGGGGCGCTCACATTCTTCCCGGCGCTGGCGCTCGGTCCCATTGTCGAGCATCTCCAGATGCTGGCCATGAAGTGAGGTCAGAGACCCATGACAACGCACGCGAAGGCCCGCCCCTTGTTCGATCGGGCAATCGTCTGGCAGGCGGTGATTGATTCGTTCCGGAAGTTGACGCCGCAGCGGGAGATCCGCAACCCGGTCATGTTCGTGGTGTACGTCGGGTCCATCCTCACGACGCTCCTATTCATCCATGCCCTTGTGGGCAAGGGCGAGGCGCCGGCGGGATTCATCCTGGCCGTGTCGGTGTGGCTCTGGTTCACCGTGCTCTTCGCAAACTTCGCCGAGGCGATGGCCGAGGGACGCGGCAAGGCCCAGGCAGCTTCTCTGCGGAAGGCCCGCCGGGACATTCAGGCCAAACGCCTCCCCCGGCCCGAGCGCGCGGCGGCGTTTACGCTGGTCCCCGGTACGACCCTGCGGAAGGGCGATGTCGTGCTGGTCGAGGCGGGGGATTTCATCCCGGCCGACGGTGAGGTGATCGAGGGGATCGCCTCGGTGAACGAGGCCGCCATCACGGGCGAGAGCGCGCCCGTGATCCGCGAGAGCGGCGGTGACCGCAGCTCGGTGACCGGTGGAACGCAGGTCCTCTCCGACTGGCTGATCGTCCGGGTGACGGCGAATCCCGGCGAGGCCTTCCTCGACCGCATGATCGCGCTCGTCGAGGGAGCCAAGCGGCAGAAGACGCCGAACGAGATCGCCCTCGATATCTTGCTCGCCGGGCTTACGATCGTCTTCCTCCTGGCGTGCGCGACCCTCTTGCCGTACTCGCTCTACAGCGTGAAGGCGGCGGGCCAGGGGACCCCGATCACAGTCACCGTGCTGGTGGCCCTCCTCGTCTGCCTGATCCCAACCACCATCGGAGGGTTGCTCTCCGCCATCGGGATTGCGGGCATGGACCGGATGATCCAGGCGAACGTGATCGCGATGTCTGGACGGGCCGTCGAGGCGGCGGGCGATGTGGACGTCCTCCTCCTGGACAAGACGGGCACCATCACCCTGGGGAACCGGCAAGCGACCGCCTTCCTCCCGGCGCCCAGTATCCCGGAGAAGGACTTGGCCGATGCGGCCCAAATGTCCTCCCTGCCGGATGAGACGCCGGAGGGCCGGAGTATCGTCGTCCTCGCCAAGCAGAAGTATGGCCTGCGGGAGCGGGACCTCCGCGCCTTGGGAGCCACGTTTGTCCCCTTCTCCGCCCAGACCCGGATGAGCGGGGTCAACCTGGACGGCCGGCAGATCCGGAAGGGCGCTTCAGACGCCATCGAGGCGTACGTCCAGAGCTTAGGCGGCGCGGTTCCCCCGGAGGTCCGCACGACCGTTGACCGGATCGCCAAGGAGGGCGGCACGCCGCTGGTGGTGGCAGACGGAGCGAAGACCCTCGGCGTGATCCAGCTCAAGGATATCGTCAAGGGCGGAATCAAGGAGCGGTTCGGCGAGCTGCGCCGAATGGGCATCAAGACCATCATGATCACCGGCGACAACCCGCTGACAGCCGCGGCGATCGCCGCCGAAGCCGGCGTGGACGACTTCCTGGCGCAGGCGACGCCCGAGGCCAAGCTCAAGCTCATCCGTGACATCCAGGCCGAGGGGCGTCTGGTCGCTATGACAGGGGACGGCACCAACGACGCGCCAGCCCTGGCCCAAGCGGACGTCGCCGTGGCCATGAACACCGGCACCCAGGCGGCCAAGGAAGCCGGCAACATGGTGGACCTCGACTCCAACCCGACCAAGCTGATGCAGGTGGTCGAGGTCGGCAAGCAGCTCTTGATGACGCGCGGGGCGCTCACGACGTTCAGCATCGCCAACGACGTCGCGAAGTACTTCGCGATCATCCCGGCGGCCTTTGCCTCCACCTATCCGGCGCTCAAGGCCTTGGACATCATGCACCTGGCCACACCGGAGAGCGCGATCATGTCCGCGGTCATCTTCAACGCGCTGATCATCATCGCGCTCGTCCCGCTCGCGCTCCGCGGGGTGAAGTACCGGGCCCTCGGGGCGGCGGCGGTGCTTCGCCAGTACCTCTGGATGTATGGGGTCGGCGGGATCATCATCCCCTTCGTCGGGATCAAACTGATTGACATGATCCTGGTCGCACTGAGATTGGTGTGAGGAGTACGACAATGCTCAAGCATCTTCGGCCGGCAATCGTCATGCTGGTTGTGTTAACGGCCTTCACGGGTTTGCTCTACCCGGTGGTCGTGACCGGAATCGCTGAGGTGATCTTCCCCCGGCAGGCAAACGGGAGCCTGATTATGAAGGACGGCAAGGCCGTGGGGTCGGAGCTCATCGGGCAGTCGTTCGATGACCCGAAGTACTTCTGGGGCCGCCCATCGGCCACGTCGCCATTCCCCTATAACGCAGGCGCTTCCTCCGGGTCGAATCAGGGCCCCACCAACCCGGCTCTGAAGAAAGCGGTCCAGGACCGAATAGACGCCCTCCGCGCGGTCGATCCCGACAACCGTGCCCCCATCCCGGTAGACCTGGTCACGGCGTCAGGAAGCGGCCTCGACCCGAACATCAGCCCGGCCGCCGCTCTCTATCAAGTCCGGCGCGTGGCGAAGGCACGTGGCCTTCCCAAAGAGGCCGTTCGCGGTCTCGTCGAGCAGCATGTAGAAGGCCGCCAGTTCGGGTTCCTGGGCGAGCCGAGAGTCAACGTCCTGAAGCTCAACCTCGCTCTGGATGCCCTCAAGGGGTAACTGGCGCTTACCCTTGAGGCAGGATCGCACAATATAAGCGGACCAGGATTTACGCTATTCAAGCACGGGCGCCTGCATGCTGCAGGCGCCGTCTTGTCTGGGCACAAGCTGCCGAGTACGGGAGAGAAGAAGAGTGGCAGTCGCGGTCATTCTCCTGTCAGTTGGTCTCATGTATCTCTCTGCGTATAACGGGGCGATGCAGCGAACACTCGGTCTGCTTCTCACGGGGAAGACCGGAGAGGAAGACCAAAGTCGCGCGCAGGTGGCGATCATATTCGGAATGCAACTGATGAGGATCAACGTCATGTTCCTCCTCGGCCTGGCGATCTACCTGATCATCGCCCGGGCATCCGCTTGGTATTTCGGGGTTTTGGTCCTGATCCTCTGTCAGGTTGGAAGCTTATTGGTTCGATCTATCCTGAACCTACAGCCTGGGAGTCCAAAGATGTTAGCGGCGATAGCCTCCGATCTGGAGCGGCGTCGTGAGTTATACAAGAATGGGGGCGACTCACTCCGCCTTCAAGCAGTCGAGGGGCTCCTTGCCCGACTCCGATCGCTCCCTGGGTTCAGATACGGCCTGAGATGAGTCGTTCAGTCCGGGGCCGGATAGATCCGCCCCCCTTCTGTTGCGTTGAGCCGCTCTCTCAGATAGACTGTGGCGAGGTTCTCCCGCTATGAGTGTCCTGGACGAGCACCGGCCGGACCCCGATGCCCTCCTCGCTCGCGTAAAGCAGGAGGAGGCGCGGCAGACCCGCGGCAAGCTGAAGGTCTTTCTGGGCGCCGCCGCGGGTGTAGGCAAGACGTACGCCATGCTGGAGGCCGCGCGCGTACGTCGCGCCGAGGGCATGGACGTCGTAGTCGGGTGGGTGGATACCCACGGACGGGCGGAGACCGAGGCCCTGCTCAAAGGGCTCGAGATCGTCGCCCGACGCCCTATCGAGTATCGCGGCACAATCCTCACGGAATTCGATCTAGACACAGCTCTCGCACGCCACCCCACCCTCATCCTCGTGGATGAGCTGGCGCACACCAACGTCCCCGGCGCCCGCCACACAAAGCGCTGGCAGGACGTTCAGGAGCTCCTCGACGCCGGGATCAATGTCTACACCACCCTCAACGTCCAGCACCTGGAGAGCCTCAACGACGTGGTCGCCCAGATCACGACGGTGCGGGTGCGCGAGACGATCCCCGACTCCGTGCTCGAACAGGCGGATGACGTGGAGCTGGTTGACCTGCCGCCCGAGGAACTCCTCCAGCGACTCAAGGAAGGCAAGGTCTACGTGCCGGAGCAGGCACAGGAGGCCATTCGCAACTTCTTCCGCAAAGGGAATCTGATCGCACTCCGGGAGCTGGCCCTCCGGCGCACGGCCGATCGCGTGGACGAGCAGATGCAGGACTACATGCGGGATCACGCCATCGCCCGGACGTGGCCCGCCGCGGAACGGATCCTGGTTTGCGTCCGGGCCGGTCCGCTGGGGGTGAAGCTGGTGCGCGCTGCCCACCGGATGGCGGCCCGACTGCATGCTGAATGGTTGACCGTCTACGTCGAGACGCCGGATCACGTGCGGCTCTCAGAGGCCGACCGTGATGGACTGGCGAGAACTCTCCGCCTTGCCGAGCGGCTCGGAGGACAAGCGGTTACTCTCAGCGGCCACAGCGTCACCGAGGAGATCCTGGCGTATGCTCGGGCCCGGAACGTCAGCAAGATCATCGTGGGTAAACCGGCGGGACCCCGCTGGAAAGACCTCCTCTTCGGCTCGGTGGTTGACAAGCTGATCCGGCGCAGCGGCGACATCGAGATCTACGTCATCCGCGGCGAAGAGGGCGAACCCTCGCCTCGGCGCGCCGCTCGGCTCGGCCGGCCGACCAATTGGCGGCAGCTCGGGTGGGCGGTGGGGACCGTTGGTCTGTGCACGGCCCTCGGCTGGCTGATGTTCCCCTATTTCCATCTTTCGGACATCATTATGGTGTACCTGCTCGGGACTGTGCTGGTCGCCCCGCGGCTCAGCCGCCCCTTTACCATTGTGGCGTCAATCCTCAGCGTGGCGGCGTTCGACTTCTTCTTTGTGCCGCCGTACTTTACCTTCGCGGTCGGCGACGTGCGATACTTCGTGACCTTCGCCGTGATGTTGATCGTGGCGATCGTGGTCAGCAGCCTCACCGTGCGCATCCGACAGCAGGCCGAAGCGGCCCGCTATCGCGAGCGGCGGACGGCGGCCGTGTATAACCTGAGCCGGGAATTGGCCGGTACGCGAGGCGCTGAAACCCTAGTGCGGGCAGCCGTCCGGCACATCCAAGAGGTGTTCGCCGGTCAGGTCGTTATCCTGCGCCGTGGGCCGGAAGGCGGCCTCGTCCTGGGAGCCGCACATCCTGCGCCGTTCGAAATGGACGCAGACGAGGGCGGCGTCAGTCGATGGGTGTACGAGCACCGGCAGATGGCCGGCCTGGGGACCGAAACTCTCCCGGGGGCCCAGGCGCTCTACGTCCCATTGATCGCCTCGCAGGGGATTGTCGGCGTCCTCGGGGTAAAGCCCGCTGATACGCATGCGTTCGCCGACCCCGAGCAACTACACCTCCTGGAGACCTTCGCCAACCAGGCCGCTCTGGCCATCGAGCGCGCGCAGCTCGCGGAGGAGGCGCAACAGGCCCAGGTCAGGGCTGAGGCTGAACGGCTGCGGAACGCGCTGCTCAGCTCGGTCTCCCATGATCTCCGCACGCCGCTCTCCACGATCATGGGGGCCGCGAGTAGCCTGTTGGAGAACGGGACGCACTTCCAGCGCGGAACCTGGCAAGATCTTCTGCAGTCCATTGTCGACGAGGCGGAACGACTGAACCGCCTCGTCAGCGACCTCCTCGACATGACCCGGCTCGAGGCTGGCACCCTCGCGGTAAAGAAGGACTGGCATCCGCTGGAGGAGGTGGTGGGCACGGCCCTCTCCCGGATGGAGAAGCGGCTCGGCGAACGTCCGGTAAACATCCACGTGCCGGCCGATCTTCCGCTCGTGCAGATTGATGGGGTCCTGATCGAGCAGGTCCTCATCAATCTCCTGGACAACGGCATCAAGTACACCCCTGTCCGGAGTGGAATTGACATTTCTGCCTCTGTGAGCGACGGGGCCGTGCGGGTGGAGGTGGCCGACCGGGGGCCGGGTTTCGCACCCGGCGAGGAAGAGCGCGTATTCGATAAGTTCTATCGGGGCCAGACCGCCGACAGCCGAGGAGTGGGCCTGGGCCTTGCCATCTGCCGGGCGATCGTCGAGGCCCACGGGGGCAATATCTGGGCCGAGAATCGTCCAGGGGGTGGCGCGCTGTTCCGCTTCACGCTGCCGGCCACAGACGTCCCGCCGGAGATACCCGAAGGTGCCTGAGTCGAGTTTCCCCCCCGAGGCCCCAGAGACCGCGGACACTGCCGCTACGTCAGGCGGGGAGCCAGTCGTCCTTGTTATCGAAGACGATGCCCACATCCAGCGCTTCCTCCGCGTGGCTCTGGGGAGTCATGGATACCGCCTGTTTGAGGCGACCACGGGGGAGGCCGGCCTCGTTGAAGCGGCAACGCGCCAGCCCGACATCGTGATTCTCGATCTCGGCCTCCCCGACATAGACGGGCTCGATGTCATCCGGCGGCTCCGTGAATGGACTGCCCTGCCGATCATCGTACTATCGGCGAGAGGGCAAGAACGGGACAAGATCGCCGCCCTGGATGCCGGCGCCGATGACTACGTGAGCAAGCCCTTTGGGGTTGGGGAGTTGCTTGCGCGCATGCGGGCAGCCCTACGGCATGCGGCCCGTAGCTTGGACGATGCCGGCGAATCAACGTTCTCTCTAGGCGATTTACACGTGGATCTCCCCAAGCGGCAGGTGTCTGTCGCCGGGCACCAAGTCCATCTCACGCCAATCGAGTACAGGTTGCTGACCACGCTGATCCGGCATGCCGGTAAAGTCCTGACGCATCGGCAGCTCCTCCTCGAGGTGTGGGGTCCGCCGTACGCCGACCAGGCCCACTACCTGCGGGTCTACATGGCCCAGCTCCGGCGCAAACTGGAGAGAGATCCCGCCCGCCCCCGCTACCTGCTGACCGAACCCGGGGTTGGCTATCGGCTTGCTGCAGACTGAGGGCTCGAAAGAGCAGCGCTTCGCGGGCATCCAAGGCTCAGCCCTCCTGTCTCTCCCGGCTTGCAGCCTCGCACCGTTCCAATTCCATACGGGATAACTTCCCATCCGGCACCCCCCCCACCCATTCACCCGGCGGATTGTCATGTAGGGCTCGGGTGATCTCGCCGCCCTGCATTCTCTCATCTGATTCCTGGGCGTTATCGTGCCTTGACACCTCTCGGGTGCGGGACTAGCATACCCGCCTGTCCGCAGGGGTAGCCCCCTGCGGACCTACGTATGGAGGGCTTGTGGCGAGTTCCCTGAAGCGCATCATCCTGGGCCAGCCGCTGGCCACGGCGGCGGAGAAGCACGAGCGGCTCGGCAAGATCTCGGGGCTGGCCGTCTTCTCGTCCGACGCCCTTTCTTCGGTCGCCTACGGGACGGAGGAGATTCTACTGATCCTGGTGACCGCCGGCACGGCGGCCCTGACCCTCGGTCTGCCCATCATGGTCGGGATCGTCGTCCTCGTCGTCATCGTGGCCATCTCATACTGGCAGACCATTCACGCCTACCCCTCCGGAGGGGGCGCCTACATCGTCGCCAAGGACAACCTGGGGACGCTACCGGGCCTCGTCGCCGGCGCGGCCCTGCTCGTGGACTACGTCCTGACGGTGGCCGTGAGCACAGCCGCCGGCGTCGCGGCCATCACCTCGGCCTTCCCCCTGCTCTACCCCTGGCGAGTAACCCTCTGCGTGCTGTCCGTGATCGGAGTCACCATCGCCAACCTGCGCGG
>Ga0315282_10007222_pt1 | contig 18316 bp, 16 predicted proteins | sample YL17G07_20_MG_FD_203693 | JGI IMG/M metagenome (GOLD analysis project Ga0315282, IMG submission 203693) | Sediment microbial communities from Yellowstone Lake, YNP, Wyoming, USA - YL17G07_20 | ecosystem: Environmental > Aquatic > Freshwater > Lake > Sediment | place: USA: Wyoming | collected...
ACTGACGAAGCTGTTTCACGTGGCGAGGGACTTCTGAAGCCGTGCCGGGCCTCTTTCACTGACGGTCGGGCTATGGAGTGGACCGTCAGGCACTCAAATCATACCCCTTGTCAGTCGCAGAACCTGATGGTGGGCCCGCGGGGATTCGAACCCCGGTAACTACCGTGTGAGGGTAGTGTCTTAACCACTGGACCACGGGCCCACATAAATGTGTTTTTGATATAAAATGGAGGTGGCGCAGCGTCACGCGGCTTCTTTGAGCTGGCCGCCGACGAGCCCGAAGTGCGCGAGCATGGCCTCCAGCTGGATCCGCTCGTTCGCCCCCTGCGTCAGCCTGAATGAAAACTCCCCAAGTTTGTCAACAAGCTCAACCTTCGCACGCTCCGGGATGTGGAGCTCGAATATCTCCCTGTGCACCTGCTCGAGGATGTCCTCCCCCGCCAGCCCCTGGTCTATCAGGAGTTTTTGGAGCTCCTCCCTAGCATCTAGGAACTTGCCAGCGACAGCGAGAGCAATCATCTTCTTGACATCTTCGGGCTTGGCCGCCGCGCTCACGTCAAAGATGCCTTTCTTGGTGACCTTCTTCCCCACGGAAGCAGCCGCCTGGAGAACGTTTATGGCCTTCCTCAGGTCCCCGCCGCTCGCGTAAATTATGGCTTCCTCGGCTTCCTCCCCAAATGTCAGTTTTTCAGCCTTGGCTATCTTGCCCAGCATTTTCTTGACGTCGTCCTCGGAGAGCCTCCTGAACCTGAACACGGCGCACCTCGACTGGATGGGCTCTATGATTCTGCTTGAGTAGTTGCAGTCCAAGATGAACCTGCAGGTTTGAGTGAACATCTCCATGGTCCTGCGCAGGGCGTGCTGGGCGTCCGACGTCAGGGCGTCGCTCTCGTCCAGCAAAATTATCTTGTAGGGGACGTCCCCGATCGGCCTCGTGCGCGCGTAGTCCTTGACCTTTGTCCTGACGGTGTCGATCCCGCGCTCGTCGCTGGCGTTCAGCTCCAATAGGTTGCGTCTCCAATCTTCTCCGAAAAGCTCCCGCGCGATGCAGAGAGCCGCGGTTGTTTTGCCTGTTCCAGCAGGGCCGGCGAAAAGCAGGTGGGGAAGGGTCCTCTTGCTCACGAAGCTCTTCAGCCTCGCGACTATCTCCTCCTGCCCGACCATCTCCTCCAGCCTCTTCGGTCGGTACTTCTCCACCCAGATTTCCTCGGATTCCTCCATCCCAACACCGCTCTAAGTCCAATCGCCCGCTTCTAAATGCTTTCGGGGAGTTTCACGCAGATTTTAAGGGGAGGGTGTAAATTATGTTGGAACCATGATTCAGCCAGCTGCAAAAGTCTACGATGTCAAGACGGCCGAGCGCGAGATTCAGGAGTGGTGGAGGTCCTTCGGTGTCTACGAGAAGGTGAAGGAGCTCCGCTCGCAGGAAAAGCCTTGGTACTTCCTAGACGGCCCGCCGTACGCCAGCGGCTCCATCCACCTCGGCACGGCATGGAACAAGGTGATCAAGGACGCCATCCTCCGCTACAAGAGCATGTGCGGCTTCAACGTCCGCCGCCAGCCAGGGTGGGACTGCCACGGCCTTCCGATAGAGGTCAAAGTCGAGGAGAAGCTCGGGATAAAGACTAAAAAAGAAATTGAGGAGAGGATTGGCGTCGATAACTTCATCCAGAGCTGCAAGGACTGGGCCCTCGAGCACGTCTCAATCATGACTGGGCAGTTCAAGAAGCTGGGCGTCTGGATGGACTGGGAGAGCCCATACATCACTTTCACTAACGACTACATCGAGTCCGCCTGGTGGACCGTTAAAAGGGCATACGAGCGTGGCCTGCTCAAGAAGGACCTCAGAGTCATCCACTGGTGCCCCAGGTGCGAGACGGCCCTGGCGGAGCACGAGGTCAGGGGAGAGTACGAAGACGTGCAGGACCCGTCCCTCTACGCCCGCTTCAGGCTCCGCGACCAGCCCAACGAGTACCTTCTCATATGGACCACGACCCCATGGACCCTGCCAGCTGATGTTGCTGTCAGCGTCAACCCAGATTACGAGTACGCGAGGGTAAAGGTCGGCGAGGAAATCTACATCCTCGCGGCACCCCTCGTGGAAAAAGTCATGGGTGAACTGGACATCAAGGATTACACCGTGGTGGAGAAAAGGAAGGGCAAAGACCTCGAAGGACTGAAGTACAAGCACCCGCTGCTGCAGGAGGTCCCGAAGCAGTCAGAATTCGTTGAGCACCACCGCGTGATATGCGGCGAGCATGTGACGCTGGATGAAGGGACAGGGTGCGTCCACACCGCCCCCGGCCACGGCGAGGAAGACTTCGTGATTGGGGCAAAGTACAAGCTCCCTGTTTTCAGCCCGGTTGGCCCGGATGGAAAGTTCACTGCGGATGCCGGGAAATATTCGGGAATTTTTGTGAAGAAGGCAGACGCGACCATCCTGAAGGACCTCAAGCAGAAGGGAGTCCTCATGAAGTACGGGACGGTTACGCACTCCTATCCCCACTGCTGGAGGTGCCAGACCCCGCTTATCTTCAGGGCAACCGACCAGTGGTTCCTCATGGTCAAAGACGTGAAGCCGCTGATACTGGAGAAGAACTCCCAGACGGTGGCGTGGGTCCCGGACTGGGTGGCCGTGAGGTATGTGAACGGTGTTGAGTCGGTAGGGGACTGGTGCATTTCGCGCCAGCGCTACTGGGGAATACCAATCCCGATTTGGATTTGCAGTGACTGTGGAGAAATCACCGTGGTGGGCGGGCTGGAAGATCTGCAAAAGCTATCCGCGAAGCTGGTCAAACTTGTGCAAACGATTAAAACTATAGTCCCGCCTCCAGTTGAAAAAGTTGAAGCTCCCGCCCAAGTGCAATCGCCTCCAGAAGCCAAGCCAGAGCCAGCGCAAGAAACACCGTCAGCAATCACGAACGTGGCGCAAGGACCAGTTCCTGAGAAGACTGAAACGCCAGAGAAACCCGTGCCTGTAGAAATAACGGTAACGGAGGAGATTCTTGAGAAGCTGCCCGCCGAGATGGACCTCCACCGTCCGGGCGTCGACAAGATAAGAATCAAGTGCCCGAAGTGCGGGGGAAAATCAAAGAGGGTCCCGGATGTCCTCGACGTCTGGTTTGATTCCGGGATAGCCTCCTGGGCCACGCTCGGGTATCCAAATGTTGAAAAAGAGTTCAAGTCCTTGTGGCCAAGCGAGTTCATAACGGAGGGCGAGGACCAGGTCACGAAGTGGTTCTACAGCCAGCAGGTGCTTTCGGCCGTGGCATTTGATGCGGCGCCGTACAAGCGGGTGCTGATGCACGGGTTTGTCCTAGACGAGAAGGGCCGGAAGATGTCAAAGTCGCTGGGCAACGTGATTGAGCCGGGGGAAGTGATGGAGAAGTACGGGGCCGATGTCCTCAGGTTCTACATGCTTTCAACAAACCCTCCCTGGGAGGACCTGAAGTTCAGCAAAATTGGCGTCGATGGCGTAAGCAAGATGATGAAGGTCCTCTGGAACGTCCACGTCTTCGCGACCACCTACCTTTCGCTCGACTCTTTCAACCCAGGCTCCGTGGACATCGGGCGCGTCAGGGAAAACTTCTCGGATGAGGATCTGTGGCTTCTCTCTCGCGTGAACAGCCTCTCCAGGGATGTCGGCCAGGCCATGGAATCTCTGGACATCCACCGCGCAACAAGGGCCATCTCCAACTTCGTCCTCGAGGACCTGAGCAGGTGGTACATCCGCCTGATCCGGGAGAGGGTCTGGATAGAGAAGGAGGACCCGAAAAAGCTGGCAGCATACGTCGCCATCTTCCAGACCATGCACGTGCTCACGAGGCTCCTCGCGCCGTTTGCGCCCCACATCACAGAGGTGATATACAGGGACCTGGTGAGGGCGGTGTTCGATGGGTCGCCGGAGAGCGTGCATATGCTGCCCTGGCCGGCCCCGGAGGAGTGGGCGATCGACCAGAAGCTGGAGGGAGGGATGAACATAATCCGGGAGTTTGTGGAAGTCGCCGCCAGGCTGAGGCAGGAGGCCGGGCTCAAGCTCAGGTGGCCAATCAAAAAGGCCATTGTCCAGGTTTCTGACGCCGAGATGGTAAGCAAAGTCAAAGGACTCGGGCTCCTGCAGGACCAGCTGAACTGCAAAGAACTTGTTCTGCTCGGCCCGAACGAGGACATGTTCGAACCGAAGCTCAAGCTGGACGAGAAGAAGCTGAAGGACAAGTTCGGCGGTTTGGCCCCGGCCATCATGGGCATCCTTTCAAGGCTTGGGTCAGGCAGGGTCCATGACGAGCTCAAGCAGTACGGGTTCATAGGGCTCGGCGTGGGCGGGCAGAAGATCCAGATCCCTGCGGAGTTTGTGAATTTCGAGGAGGATGTCCCGGCGGGCTTCGCCCTGACCAAGACAGATGCGGGCAGGCTGGCGATCGACACGAAGATAACTCCGGAACTCAAGGCAGAGGGGCTGGCAAGAGAGCTCGTGCGAAGGCTGCAGATGATGAGGAAAGAGATGGATTTGGCGATGGAGGAGCGCGTGGACGTTGTGATGGGAGTGCCAAGAGCCGAAGAGCTGAAACTCCTGGCCAGCCAGCAGAGCTACATGTCCCGGGAGGTGAGGATAAACCACCTCAGCATAGAAAGGATAGACGAGGTCACGGGAGAGGGCGACGTGAAGGATTGGGAGATCGACGGGGCCACTTTCAGGCTTCTCATCAGGCGCCTGGCCTAGCCCTCGCTCACCATCTTTCCTACCCTTTTCAGCATCGCCTTTTCATACCTTTCCATCAAGCTCCTTCTTACCCTCTCAAGCCGCTGTATTTTCATCACGATTTTGTGCACGAAAATAGCGGATATCACGATTGGAGTTGCGAGGGCGACGATGATGAGGGGGATCCAGACGCTGAAAGTCTGCTGCAAAACCTGGAAGCCCACCAGAACGATGACCGCAAGCAGAAACATGAAAATGCCCAGCAGCCAGGAGGCAAGCCCGATTTTTATCATGCGTTTGGAGAAGATCCACTGGGCCCTCCGGAGGTGGTAGAGGTCACGATCAATCACTTGGAGCTGTTGTTTTGCATCAGCAGCCTTTGTTTTCGGCATACAGTCAATTATCCACACTGAACGATTTATAGCTGGCGATTCTCAGGTTAAAGAGGTGCGATGAAGACGTCCGAGATATCGGGATTTTACAGGCTGACTCCGCAGGAAAGGCTGAACTTCCTGAAAGAGTTCGCCGGGCTGACGGAAGAAGAGGCGAAGCTCCTCCAGAACACCGGTGCCCTCCCACTGGAGCAGGCCAACAGGATGATCGAAAACGTGGTCGGGGCCACCCATCTCCCGCTGGGCATAGCCACGAACTTCATCATCAACGAAAAGGAGTACCTAATCCCGATGGCAATCGAGGAGCCGTCGGTGGTTGCGGCGGCGTCTAACGCGGCGAAGATTGCCAGGGAGAAGGGAGGATTTTTGACCGAGAGCACCCCGCCCGTGATGATCGGGCAAATCCAGCTGACTGGCGTGAAGGACACGCGCGACGCAAGGGAGAAGATCTTGGGTGCAAAGCAGGAGATACTGAAGATGGCGAACGAGCGGGACCCCGTCCTCGTAAATCTTGGGGGCGGAGCCGTTGACCTGGAGGTGCGAGATATCAAGACCAACCTCGGTCCGATGATGATCCTCCACCTTCTCGTTGACGTCAGGGACGCGATGGGCGCAAACGTGATCAACACGATGTGTGAGGGGATAGCGCATTTCATAGAGGACATGACCGGCGGGAAGGTCTTTCTCAGGATAGTTTCAAACTTGGCCGTCCACAGGCTGGCCCGCGCAAAGGCCGTTTTTGCCGCGGAAGCATTGGGCGGGAAAGATGTGGTTGACGGAATCCTCCAGGCTTATGCATTTGCCGCAGCCGACCCCTACCGCTGTGCCACCCACAACAAGGGGATAATGAACGGGGTCATCGGGGTGGCGCTGGCAACCTCAAACGACACCCGCGCATTGGAGGCCGGGGCCCACGCTTATGCGGCCGTTGGCGGGGTGTACAAGCCCCTCAGCGAGTGGACAAGGACTGCAGAGGGAGACCTCATGGGCACCGTTGAGCTCCCAGCCGCCCTTGGGATAGTCGGGGGGGCCACGGCCGTGCACCCGATAGCAAAAGTCTGCAGGAAGATTCTCGGCGTTCAATCGGCCCGCGAGCTCGGGGAGGTTATGGCCGCCGTGGGGCTGGCGAACAACCTGGCGGCGATGAGGGCGCTGGCGACGGAGGGCATCCAAAAAGGACATCTCAAGTTACATGCAAAAAATATTGCGACGATGGCCGGTGCTGAAGGGGAACTCGTCGATATTGTGGCAAAGCGGATGATAGATGAAGGAAAAGTGAGTTATGACAGGGCTACTGCGATCCTGAAAGAGATTGAGGGGAAAGGTTCGCAAGGTTAAACTCCCTTTTCCGAAATGCCTTCGTGGGGAATATTCCGACCTCCGTCTGGACAAGGGGGACTGGACGGCAGAACTGGATAAAAGAAGTCATCGCAACGTCTAAATACGCGCCGATAAGGATGTTTTTGCGGTAGATGCATGAGCTCGAGCAAGCCCTCTCCAGAAGAATATCCGTCCTCGCTTGAGCGTTTTTTGGGCAAGTTCAACAACGGTTACTACTGGGTGCCGCTCGCTTACCTGGCGGGTTACGTTATCCTCTCTGTCGTGCTGCTGTTTACAATCGCGCCATTGATTGACCCGTTCGGGGGAATAATCGACTGGATCATACCCGGGGCGATATCCTTCCCTCTCATGCTGTACTTCATAAAAAGGGTAAGACGCCGCTCCGCCTATTTTTTGGAACAGCTCAAAGAACGCCTGCCCAGCAGAGATTTCAGGGCTATTGACGTGCAATTTAAAAAACTGTATTCTCGCTGGTACTTGCTCCCCACGGCGGCAATCGTCGCGGTCTTGGTCTTGTTCCAAGTATATTCTTTTGTACTCAATCCGCCCGCTTGGCTGGCACAGCTTTACCAGTCCGATTATCCGCTCGCGCTCGCGCACGCCCTAGTCAACATAATTTCCACTGGGGTCTGGAGCTTTTTCCTTGGGGTCCTGTTGAGTTTTGTGGTTGGGAACGTCGTCTGCGGGGTGGTGCCGCTCCGCGATAAAGGATTGAAAATGTACGCGAAAATCAAAGATGGATTCGGCGGCCTCTCTTTTCTCTCCGCCCACGTGAACGATGTCTTGAAGGCATGGTTTATTCCGACTTTGATATGGATGTACACATACACCTTCAGAGTTACCGCTTGGTGGGCCGTTTCCGTTTTCATTGTTTATCTCTCGATCAGCATTCTCGTCCTGCTTGCAGCGGTGTATTACTCTCACAAAACGTTGACGCGTTCAAGAGGCGAGTTGCTAAATGAGGTTACTGGGTTGGAGGAAAAACTTGACGATGTTCTCCAGTCAAAATCGCGGGCTCGTGGGAAGGGGTCGCTCAAAAGCATTGACGATACACTCGAGGGCATTCTGATTTGCATGGCGGGACAGTCCAAACAAGGCGCGATTGAATCAATTCAGACGTATCCATTTGATGCAAAAGGAATCGGGTCCATCACGTTGGCCGTTGTGCCGCTCGTCCTCCAGGTCGTCCAGACGGTGCTTTCGTTGGCGGGGCTCTAGGGCGCAAAGTTAAACATACAATATTTTTAGAATTCCATTTTCCATGCGTTTTTTTCAGGGAATACTTTCGGTCACCTCTTCAAAAAATCCTTTAAAGGTGGAAGTGAGTTGTTTCGAGGCTGCAGATGGAGATGGATTTTGAGCAGATAGTCCAGAAGATTTTAGGCGCGGGGCTGTCACGGGACGAGGCGATGGCCAGGATCAGAGGCAAGCAGGAGGAGTACGGCCTCCTGACCCCGGAAGGAGCCGCCTCGATAGTTGCGCGAGAGCTCGGAATAGTGATAGAGCGGAAGGAGCCGGAGGTGAAGCCCCTATACATCGCGGACCTCGTCCCCCAGATGTCAAAGGTGGACATCGTCGGGAGGGTCGTGCGGGTCTACGAGCCAAAGGACTTCCCGAGGACGAGCGGGAAGCCCGGCGTGAGGGGGGGAATCTTGGCCAGCGACGGGACGGGCACTGTCAGGCTGACCCTCTGGGACGAGAAGACAAGTCTGATAAAAGAAGGGATGGTCAAAAAGGGAGACATCATCAGGATAACAAACGCCTACGTGAGGAGGGGGATAGACAAGCGGCTGGAGCTTTCACTGGGAATGAGGGGGAACATCACGCCCAACCCGGACGACCCGCGGGCGCGCGAGCTTCCCCCGGCAGTTGAGACGGCAGTGAGGCTTGGTGACCTGAAGCTGGAAATGAGGGAGGTCGACGTCATCGGTAGGATTGTCGCCGTAAGCGATATGAGAAGTTTCGAACGCCCGGACGGAACCCAAGGCAAGGTTTCCTCTATAATCCTGACAGACTCCAGCGGCAAAGTTGTCAGAGTTTCACTTTGGGACGGGTGGGCCGATTTTGCAAAGAAACTCAAGCCCAACGATGCGGTGAAGCTGGAGGACTCGCTGGTGAAGCTAGGACTCAGGGACCAGGTGGAGCTGAGCTTGGGCTCCCAGGGCCGCCTGATTTTGAACCCGCCTGAGGCAAAGGGCATCCCGGAGGTTCCGCTTCGCCCGTTGAAGGTCAGCGAGGTGGAGGTCGGCATGCCGTCTCTGGAAATTGCCGCGAGGGTCAGGAGGAAGCTTCAGCCCAAGGAGTTCAAGCGGGCGGACGGCAGCCCAGGGAAGGTCATCAGCCTGGTCATCGCAGACGACACAGGGACCATTCGGACTTCTTTCTGGGACGCGGCGGTTGACCTGGCCCAGAATGTCCAACCCGGAGACATAATCCTGCTAAAGAATGCATACTCCAGGGCAGGGCTTGGAGGGGCTGCCGAGATACACGTGAGGGGGTCGGGGGTAGTGGAGGTCAACCCGAAGGGTGTCAGCGTCGCGGAGCTGGGCCCAACGTCTGTGAAGCTAGAGAAGTTGGAGCCAAACATGGACTGCTTGGATTTGGTTGGCAGGGTCTTGGAAGTTTCAAGCCCCCGCGAGTTCACAAGGCCCGACGGCAGCAGAGGAGCCGTTTCATCGGTCCAGATCGCGGATGGCACGGCAGCCGTGAGGGTTTCCCTTTGGAACGAGCACGCCGCGAGGGCAGGTGAGATAAAAGCGGGGGACGTCGTCAGGCTTGTCGACGCCTACAGCTCTCTCGGGCAGTTCGGTTCAGTCGAGGTCCACCTGGGGAAGATGGGTAGAATTGAGGTCAATCCTTCTGGAGTGGAACAGCCCCCGGCAGATGTTCAGAGAGCCCCGCCGCCGCCAGCACCGAGAAAAAGCGTGGCCGAGCTTGAGAAGGAGGGAGAAAGGGCGGAGGTGCGCGGCACATTGGTCCAGGTCTTCCACCGGCGCCCGATCTTTGACGTCTGTCCGAGCTGCGGCAAGAGCGTCGGGAGCGCAGACACGAGCCCCATGTGCGAGGAGTGTGGAAAAACCGTGACTCCGGAGCACAGGGTTGTTATCAGTTTTCTCTTGGACGACGGGACGGGAAACATCCGGGTGGCATTGTTCGGGAAGGTCGCCGAGAAGTTTTTGGGGACGAGCACCCAGCAAATATTCCAGATGTTCAAGAGCACGCCGGACATCGGCAGGTTTTACGACGAGCTGAAGCTGCTGGGCAGGGAGGTTCTGGTGACGGGGGTGACCCGCCAAGACAAGTACTTTGACCAGCTTGAGCTGAGGGGGTATGAGGTCAAGGTCCCGGACCCGCAGGAGGAGGCGTGGGCACAGCTTCAAAAGATAAAGGGTGAAAGTGGATAGGTGGTAAAGATGGCTGAGAAGGAAAAACTTTCAATCAAGGACTTGCCTGGGGTTGGCGAGGCCACGGCTGAGAAGCTCTTGGATGCAGGCTACCGGACGGTCGAGTCAATAGCTGTGGCAAGCGTGCTCGAGCTCTGCGAGGCAGCGGAGATTGGAGACACTGTGGCGAAAAAGATAATCGCGGCCGCCAAGGAGTCCGCCGACGTTGGGACGTTTATTACAGGGGACAAGGTTCAGGAGCAGAGGAGCAGGATAGGGATCATAACCACAAGCAGCCAAAAGTTCGATGAGCTGTTAGGCGGCGGGATTGAGACGCAGGCGGTCACGGAGGCATTCGGGGAGTTCGGGTCAGGGAAGACCCAGCTGGCCCACCAGCTCTGCGTGAACGTGCAGCTTTCCCCGGAGTTCAAGGGCCTGAACGGCAAGGCAATTTACATAGACACAGAGAACACCTTCCGTCCTCAGAGGATATCCGACATGGCGATGGGAGCGGGGATGGACCCTGCAAAAGCCCTGCAGAACATTTACTACATGAGGTCATTCAACACGGATGTGCAGCTCCTTGCGGTGGAGAAGGCTGAGGAGCTGGTGGAGAAGGAGCCCATAAAGCTGGTCGTGGTGGATTCCCTCACCTCCCACTTCAGAGCAGAGTACCAGGGGAGGGGGAAGCTGGCGGACAGGCAGCAGAAGCTGAACCGCCACATGCAGTCGCTCCTCAGGATTGCTTCCCTGCACGACTTGGCTGTTTACTTGACAAACCAAGTCCAGTCTGCTCCGGACATATTCTTCGGGGACCCCACTAGGCCGGTCGGGGGCCATGTGGTGGCCCACCTGGCAACGACTAGGCTGTATCTGAGGAAGTCCAGGGCGCCGAACAGGATAGCGAGGATTTACGACAGCCCGAACCTGCCAGAGGGGGAGGCAGTCTTCCAGATAACCGAGCAGGGGATAAGGGACGCCGTTGAAAAGGCCAAGGTTTCAAAGTAGCGCGGCTTTCAATTTTTTGTTTGAGGTGGGCTCTTGATCAGACTCGTCGCGGTCGATATCGACGGGACTCTCACCTTCGCGGACAGAAAACTTGACCCTTCGGCCGTGGATGCTCTGCGCAGGGCGGAGAGCGCTAAAATAAAAGTCACTCTTGCCACAGGGAATGTGCTTTCATTCGCGGAGGCCGCTGCCGTAATGCTTGGGACTTCCGGACCGATCATAGCTGAGGATGGAGGGGTAATTTTTGACCTCGCTACCGGCAGGAAGGAAGTCCTCGGGGACAGGGTTGAGGCGGACAAAGGTCTGGCCGCTTTGGAGAAGGAGTTAGGGAAGCTGGAGCAGACGAGAAGCTCCGTGGAGCGTTTGGCGGGGCTGACGCTGAAAAGGGGCCCCCCGCTTGGCAAAATCAGAGAGGTGTTGGGAAAAGAGGGACTTCACCTTGTCGCGGTGGACTCCGGGTTTGCCATCCACATCAAGGCCCCTGAGGTGAACAAGGGCAGCGCCCTCAGGAGGGTATCCGAGCTTATGGAAATTCCACTTGAGCAGATAGCGGCAATCGGAGACGGCCCGAACGACGTTGAAATGATTGAAACAGCGGGCGTGAGCTTTGCAGTGGCGAACGCTGTGGAAGATGTAAAACGCTCGAGCACATTTGTGACGGGCGCCCCGCACGGGAAGGGGGTTTCAGAAGCGATCGATAAAATCCTCAGCTTTTCCCGCCAACCTTGAAGTTGAGCGCCAGCCTCTTGAACTCCATGGCGGAGGGGGATTTCGGGTTGTGTGTTACGACCGGCTCTCCTATTGAAGAGGAGTGCTTGAGCGCCGGGTCTTCCGGTATCACCGCCAGGACAGGCAGTTCAAGTGTCGCTGTCACCTGGTCTTCAGAAATGTCCGGGTCTTTACCTTTGGCCCTGGTGATAATAATCCCGATCATCTTCACGCCGAGCTTTTCAGCTATCAGCTTTGTCTTGATTGCGTTTGAGAGGGCGGCGATGTCGGGCGTCACCACCAGCACCATGTCGGTTGCTAAACTCATGGCTGTGATCGCGTCCCTGTCCAGACCAGAGGGCACGTCTATCAACACATACTCGAACTTCTTGTTCAGAATCTGGACGACATTCTTCAGGCGCTCCAGCTTCGCCTTCCTGACCCCTTCGAGGACCACCCCTCCCGGGACCACCTTCACGCCTTCGGGGGCCCGGTATATCGCCCTTGAGATTTGGGCTTCCCCGGCAAGTACATCGTGGAGGGTGACCTTCTGCCCCTCCAGCCCCAGCATCAGGCCGACGTTTGCCATCATCACGTCCGCGTCGAGTATCACCACGTTTCTGCCTAGCCTTGCCATCGCCACCCCGAGGTTCACGGCGACGGTGGTCTTGCCGGAGCCGCCCTTGCTTGTGCCGAACGCGACAATGTGTGTCATGGGTTTCGCCACTCGCAGATTTTCAATACTGGTAATCTCTACCAGCTAAAAAGCTTGAAGAATAAATGCCGAAAATCCAAGATTCAGCGGCGGGAGAGAACAGACTTTACCCTCTCAATGAGTTCGGGCGGCTCGAAGGGTTTGGTCATGTAGTCGGAAACATCCAGCTCATCCATGGTCTTCCTGGACTTGGTCTCCATAGTAGTGGCCGTGATGAAACAGACCCTCTGCTTCTTGTTCAGCTTCTTTATCCGCTTGTAGGTCTCCCACCCGTCTATCCCCGGCATCATGACGTCGAGCAGGATCAGGTCGGGTTTCTCGCTCGCGTACTTCTCCAGGCACTCGGTCCCGCTGTTGCAGACGACCACCTTGTACCCGGCCTTCTTCAGTATTTTCTCGATCAGTTTCGTGATGTCGGGCTCGTCGTCCACAGCCATTATCTTTACCATACAACCGAGACCTCGTTTCCAGGGGGTAATAACTTTTACGGATGGGGGCCGACAAAAAGGCGAGACGAATGTTAAAAATAGGCCTGATATCGGATCCCCACTCAAACCTGGCCGCGCTGGAGGCGGTGTTGAATGACATGCCGAAGGTCGACCGGGTGATTTGCGCTGGAGATTTGGTTGGTTACGGCGCGGAGCCAAACGAAGTGGTGGGACTGGTCAGGTCGAGGGGAATCCAGGCGGTCATGGGAAACCACGATTACGCTGTCCTGACCAAAGATGTCAGCGACTTGAACAGTGTGGCGGCGGAGGCGGCCCTGTGGACCTCCCGGCAGCTTTCTCCTGAAAATTTACAATATCTCTCCACTCTCCCAACCCAGCTAAGGCTCAAGCTTGGGAAAAGCAGGATATATGTGGTTCACGGAAGCCCGCGCGACCACCTAGGGGAGTACATTTTCCCCGACATCTCAAACCAGGAGCTTTCCCAGCTGGTTGGGGAGCTTGAGGAAGATATCATAGTTCTGGGGCACACGCACCGCCCAATGAAGCGCATGATTCTGGGCAAGCTTGTGGTGAACCCCGGAGGTGTGGGGCAGCCCCGTGACAGGAACCCCAAGGCAAGCTACGCCGTGCTCACGGTTGACGGGGACGTGGATGTCGAGCTCAAGCGGGTGGAGTATGATGTCGAAGCCACGGCTAAAAAAATAACTGCTGCGGGACTTCCAGAGGAGTTCGCTTCAAGGCTGTTTTTCGGGTGGTAAAGACTGGACTGGCGGAGCCGGTGGAGCCTGAGACTGGGAAGACTGTATTGTCGGCCTGCTCTTCAGCTGCTGGACGGCCAACACCCGCTCGTTAACAATGATGAAGTCCCGGATGGACATGACGGCGCTGAACGCGATCATCACATTCCCGTCTGGGTCTCTTGGAACTCCCATAAGAGACTCCTTGGAGATGGGTTTCACGACAAGAGAGACTATCTTCCCGCTCTTTTCGTCGAAGATCATGTCGGACAGCCTGCCTATCTGGAGCCCTCGGTCTGAGACCACCCCTATTGTCCGCAGTCTGCTTGCAAGGATTTGCAATTTTTGACCTCCAGCATAAGTCCCGTTTGGCCCATATAAAACTTAAGGAAAACCATAGTGCATTTTAGTGGCGTCCCCGGCCGCCTGCCTCACCTGACGTTCTGAGAAAGTCTCATAGAATTTGGCCAGCTCCTGCGTGATGGAAGGCATGACCGTCTTCATTGCCTCACGGAAGTTCTCCAGATTGACCTCCTTGCCCTTCAAGTCTTTCCGCAGCACAAGCATTGCCGCCTCTCTGGCCAGGGAGGCTATGTCCGCCCCGGAGTAACCTCCCGTTTCCTTTGCCAGCAGTTTTAAATCCACATCCTTCGTCAGTGGCATCCCTTTCGTGTGGATTTTCAGGATTTCAAGCCTGGCCTTTTCATCCGGCGCCGGGACGATGATCAGCCTATCGAACCTTCCGGGCCTGAGCAGGGCGGTGTCCACCAGGTCTGGACGGTTGGTGGCGCCGATTACGACGATGTTTTCGAGCTTCTCAAGGCCGTCGATTTCGGTGAGTAGCTGACTTATGACCCTCTCTGTCACGTGGGAGTCCCCGAAGCCCGAGCCGCGCCTCGGCACCAGCGAGTCTATTTCATCGAAGAACACAACCGTAGGAGCAGCCATCTTGGCCTTGCGGAAGACCTCGCGCACGCCCCGCTCGGACTCTCCGACCCACTTGCTGAGCAGTTCAGGGCCTTTTATCGAGATGAAGTTGGATTCACTTTCAGTTGCCACAGCTCTTGCCAAGAGGGTCTTCCCGGTTCCGGGCGGGCCGTAGAGCAGGATCCCACGAGGCGGCTCTATCCCCATCCTCTTGAAAGCATCCGGGTGCTTAAGTGGCCACTCGACCGCTTCTATAAGTTCTTGTTTGTCATCCTCCAGTCCCCCGACATCGTTCCAGTGAACATTCGGAACCTCTACCAAGACTTCCCTCATGGCCGAAGGCTCAATCATTTTCATGGCGTTGCCGAAGTCATCCTTCGTCACTTGGAGCTTCTCCAGCACTTCTTGCGGAATTTCCTTTTCTTCAAGCTTGATTTCCGGGAGGATTTTTCTAAGGGCGCTCATCGCAGCCTCCTTCGCTAGGCCCTCCAAGTCAGCCCCGACAAAGCCGTGAGAGATGTTGGCGTAGTAGTCCAAGTCAACATCTTTTGCGAGTGGCATACCTCTGGTGTGAATCTGGAGAATCTCTTTCCTCCCCCCCTTGTCCGGGACGCCGATTTCAATCTCACGGTCAAACCTTCCCGGGCGGCGGATTGCCGGGTCAAGAGCATTCGGGCGGTTTGTGGCGCCTATCACAACAACTTTTCCGCGAGCTTTCAGCCCATCTAGCGCCGTGCTCAGGGTGGCTACCACCCTTCGCTCGACTTCCCCAGTCACTTCTTCCCTCTTGGGGGCTATCGCGTCGAGCTCGTCAATGAACACTATTGATGGGGCATTTTTCTCAGCATCTTCAAAAATTTTTCTCAAATTTTCCTCAGATTGGCCGTACCATTTGCTCATAACCTCAGGACCATTTATCGTGACAAAGTTTGCCCCAGACTCATTAGCCACAGCTTTGGCAATCAGTGTTTTGCCTGTTCCGGGCGGGCCGTGGAGCAGCACCCCCTTCGGCGGTTCTATCCCAAGTCTGTCGAAGAGCTCGGGATGTCTCAGCGGGAGTTCTATCATCTCCCTGACTCTCAGAAGCTCATCCTTTAGTCCGCCTATATCTTCATAGGTAACAGCAGGCCCCTTTGCCTCCTTGATTTCAGTCGCTTCTGGAAGAACCTCAACTTCTGTCATGTCTGTGACCAACACTACTCCCGTCGGATTTGTGCTAGTCACGACAAACTTGATTTCACCGAGCCCGAAAGGCGTTGCCGTCTGTCCAAAAATCCCGCCGAAGATTTCTTCAAACATGCCGTGGAGTTCCATTGGCTCCTCAGGCGGTGTTGGAGTTATAAGATCTCCCTTCACAAGCGGCCTCCCAAGGAGGTTGCGCTTTACCACTTCCCCAGGTGCCATGAATCTTATGTTCGGGTCGGTTGGGGCGATGGTGACCTTCTTCGCCTCCTTAATCTCGGCCTTCTTCACGGCCACTTTCTCCCCTATTGAAGTCCCAGCGTTGTGGCGGATGAGACCGTCGATCCTTACTATCTCCAAACCCTTGTCCTCCGGCAGACCCTTGATTGCGATTGCACCGGTCGATCGAGAGCCGGCCATCTCTACTATGTCCCCCTGCCTCATCCCAAGCTTCTTCATCACCGCCTCGTCAATCAAGGCAAAACCACGGTTCACAAAGTTTTGGTAGCGGTTTTCAGCAACAGTGAGTTTTAACTCTTTTTCCGCCATTTTACCACCCCTTAGGAACTCCCACCATCACCCGACTTGTATTTTCGGGGGACGTCTATCACAACCCTGTCTTTTTCCACCTTTATTTTCGTGTTTTCTTGGTCAATTTGGGCAGGCATTTTCAGTACGGCAAAATACCTCCTTTTCTTCTGCGGCGCTACGGCGCTTACTTCCAGAGATTCCGGATAAAACTGCATGGTCAGATTTTCTTCCTTTTCCACGCCGCTTACTTTTAGCTCTATTGTCACTTTGTTGATGTTAGCACTGTAAGTGTACGGAGCTTCACACACAGCATATTGTTCTGCTTCGGCAAACGGTTTCGTTTTTGGGCTCGGGCGGGATGTGGTGGGAAGTTCAATGGATTTTTTAGCAGGCAATCTTACAAGCGCTTTTTCCTGCACGGGCGCCCACCCTCTTGGGCCCAAGCGGCTCACTTCCATCTGTGGTGTGTGTTTTCCGTCAGAAAAAATTTTGACGGATATCCCTTCAGAGCATACGTCATTTTCAGGATTTGCGGTCAATCGCCGTAGCTCTTCCGGATCTTTTTCCAGTTCTCTAAACAGTCCTTCCTGCAGCTTTTCCAGTTCTTTAAACATCTGAGTGAATGGCATTCCAAACCAGCCCTCGTCATCTGAGGCAGACCAATCCGACGGTTTTCGCTTTTTTCCTACCATGCTCACTCCTCCTCCACCATGAACCTGCACCAAGTGAGGTGCTCGTTGAATTCCTTAAATATTTTTTCCACCATCCTAGCGTACTCCTCCTCTATGAGAAGGACGCTCTGGTTCACGAGCTCCCAGACATCGTCGGGCATCTTGTCGAGCGCCCCGTTTGAGTGGTTAGTCCCGCTTAGCGTCTCGTAGTTGTAGCCGAAGAGGGCCCGATAGAACTTTGTCGCCGGGGAGCCCCTGGATTTCACGTCCCACACGATTAGAATTTTTGGCATTTTTTCGTTGTTATATTTATAACGATTGATATTTAAAGCTTTTGTTATAATTATAACAAACGCCCGTCATAATTGGCCGCTAAAATTGGCCACAAAATGGTTTTAATGGCTCGCGGGGTTTGTGGGATGTATGAAAGCCGCTGTAATCGTTGTGGTCGTAATTGTAATTGCGATTGCCGCAGGCGCAGGCGGTTTCATATTTTTGAATCCAAGTGCGCCCAGCGGACCGTCCGGGAACCAACCACCCGGAACCCTGCCGCAGCTTCCCAGCGAGGTTGGGTTGAGCTTCACGGCGGACTCTGGAATAAGGGTGAGCGGAGGTAGTGTGCCGTGCATAGTTCAGTTGCCGTCTGGGGCGTACATGTTGTACTACGTGAGTTCAGATGGCATTTACTCTGCAAGCAGCGCGGATGGGCGGAGCTTCACAGCGGGCACCAAGCGGATATCCAAGGGGAGCGCGGGGCAGTCGGACAGCGACAGCGTTAGCTCGCCAGTTCTGGTCCAGTTTGGAGACAATTCATTCAAGTTGTTTTATGAAGGGGTCTCCGGCAGCTCGCGCGTCTTGATGAGCGCGACTTCGACGGATGGGGAGAATTTCACAAAGGAATCAGGAGTAAGGTATTCAGGCGGGCCCACGGACGGCGGCATCGTCAGCGCCTTTGACATCAGCAGGGAGAACGACAATTTCTTGAGGTTGTATTACGTCGCGGACTGGAACGGCAAGAACAATGTGCGGGCGGCCACTTCTAGCGACGGAGGGAACACCTGGACTTTCGAGAAAGGAAACATCTGCGGGGACGACTCGGCTGGCGGGGGGCCGAACGCCTACGTCGACCCTGATATCGTGAAGCTGCCAGGGGGAGGTTACAAGCTTTACACGAAGAAGGGGGCAGACAAGATATACAGCTTTTCATCATCCAACGGGGTTGACTTCACAATAGATTCAGGAATTCGCATACAGGCTTCGCAGTTCTCGGGCGGGGTAACAGATCTCCTAGACCCCGACACGATAATTTTTCCAGACAACTCAATGAGGGTGTTTTTTGGAGCGATGGGTGGTACTCCACTCTCCCCGATTGGGATCGTTAGCGCCACGTCATCCTAAAACCCGGTGCAACGCGTTTACACAGCTGCCGGAAAAATACCCTGGTTTTGTTAAGTAAACGTCCCAAGTTAACACTTGAGGCCCAATCACGTACTCCAGACCACTTGATTGCGCATGTTTCTGCTCCCGTGCGTCGATTGATGTCGTGTTGAACGGTGGTTGTTGTTCGCCCCAG
>Ga0315282_10007223_pt1 | contig 18316 bp, 13 predicted proteins | sample YL17G07_20_MG_FD_203693 | JGI IMG/M metagenome (GOLD analysis project Ga0315282, IMG submission 203693) | Sediment microbial communities from Yellowstone Lake, YNP, Wyoming, USA - YL17G07_20 | ecosystem: Environmental > Aquatic > Freshwater > Lake > Sediment | place: USA: Wyoming | collected...
AACCTGTCTTATGAAAGAGCGAAAAGGGCTTCGTTGGAGTTTGAGGGCAGCGTAGTGTTCCGAGAGATCGATACCTCTGAGAAAGAAGCTCTTTTGGAATGGGGCATTTCGGATGCTCTGATTATCGATGGAAAGAATATTCGAACAGGTCCTCCGCCATCTTATGAAACGATTCGTAAATTCATCGAAAAAAGGGTCAAGAGATTAAAAAGCAAACACGACTGAAATGAAGCTCCATAGGTCGACGGACTCCCACTCGTGCAACGACAGTATGGGCGCGTGGCTTGCAATCAATCTTTTGGCGGACTTTTGATCGACATCCGACGCATAGCTCGTATCCGCCGCATAACTAAGACCCCGATGTACTCTATAAGCGCCGGGCTTACCCGATAGAGGAGCCACATGATACGGGCGAGGCCGGTCACCACGACGATCGCCCGGTTCTTTTCGATCCCGCGCAGAATCTTCCTGGCGCACGTCGACGGAGCCATCCCCTTCGGGAAGAGCCCGAAGATACGCTCACGGTCCAGGCCGACAATGGGCGTTGTTTTCAGAATCGGCGTATCGATGACCCCGGGGCAGACCACGCTTACTTTAACGCCGAGGTCGCGTGCCTCGGCCCGCAGCGCCAGCGATAAGCCGACAACCCCGAACTTCGACGTTATGTATGGGACCTGGAAGGGGGAGGGCGCCAAGCCCGACAACGAGGAGGTGTTTACGATGTGTCCGAACCCCTGCACAACCATGAGTGGGTAGGCCGCGCGCACTCCATTGACAACACCGATCAGATCCGTGCCAAGGACACGGTTCCACATTGCGTCGTCGAGATCCAGCGCCTCGCCCCCTACTGTGACCCCGGCGTTATTGAACAGGTAATCCAGGCGGCCGAAACGCGAGATAGTGTCTATGACGAGATTTCTGAACGCCTCTGCGTCTGTGACATCGAGCAGAACGCCCTCGGCCCGGCCTCCACCGGCCGTGATAGCCCCGGCCACCTGAGTCGCAAGATCGCCATTCAAGTCCGATAGGATAACGACCGCACCGCAGCGTGCCAGTTCCTCGCCCAACGCGCGTCCGATGCCCGACGCCCCGCCAGTGATGATCGCCACCCGACCTGTATAAGTGTACATGGAACGAGTATATGAGGGGACTCGTAAGCCGACAAGGGTAATTAAGGGCTTTAATCGCGGCTTCCGTTTTTTGGTTTGGATTACTCTCCCAGTCCGTTCAAAGGGAATCTCCATGAACCTGCGCTTATGAAAGCCCGTCCGCCTCGTTTTCGGCTCGTCGTCGGAAATCATCCATATCCACAACAACGCCCCGCTCTCTTGCCTCTTCAGCGGCAAAGCATAAGAGGTGGCTTTCCAGGCTGTTTTTTGCGCTGGTCAGCAGATCGGTGTTCTCTTCGCGAACGCCTTGCGCAAAGCGCACTAGGATCGTTTCATCTCCGCCGCCATGCACGATGCCGTGGTAGCGGATTCTCTTGCGTTTCACACGCGCCGGTTTATAAGTGCGCGTCTCGATCCGGCCCGAGAAATCGGCTGACCGGATTTCACCCTTGGTGCCGTGAAGATTCAGCGTACGCTCCCAAGCCAAGCTGAAACCGGTAAGTTGGAAGGACGCGGCTACATCGTTGGCGAATTCGACGCTGACTGTTTGATGATCGACCACATCGTTGTCCGAGCGGAACGCACACTTGCCGTAGGGCGTGTCGCGCAGTGTTTTGAGCACGCTCTGCTTGCGGATGTCGTGCACAATCACAGAGGCCAGCGTGCGGAAGCGCGGGTTGATCATGAAATCGCGGACCGCTGACCACGACTGGCCGGTCAGCAGCGACCAGGGTATGTCCGGCCGACCCGGATCAACGAAATGCTTGTAAGCGTTGAATTCACATGTATCGAACACAGGGCAGCCATCCATGCAGCGCTGGGGCGCGCCTGCGGGAGCATTCTCCTCGCAAAAGAACGACAGTCTTCCGAAGGATGACACCTTTTTTGCCGGAGCGCCGGCGTACCAACATACCAGATCGAGATCATGCACGCCCTTTGCCAGCAAGAATGAATGGCTCATATCCTGCCGATGATGGATTCCGCGCACATAGGAGAGCAGGAAATGCCAGTAGCCGATATTTTCCGCGCAGTCTATGTTCATCATCTGGCCGACGACCCCTTCATCGAGCAGTGACCGGATGCGTGAGTAAATTTTGTTGTAGCGGCTCTGCAAGGCGATCATCAGCACCAAGTTCCGCGCTTCTGCTTCGCGAGTCAGGCGCACGCATTGCCCTGGAGTGAGGGCCATAGGTTTTTCCAGAAAGGTATGATAACCCGCTTGTAGGCCGGAGATGGCGGAGTCGAAATGCATGCGGCAGGGAAGCGCGTTGACCACGGCATCGGCGAGTTTCGGTTTGGAGAGCAGGTCGCGCCAATCATGGAACGTATTTTCTTTAGGGATATTGAAACGGCGAGCAAAGCTGCCGCGCCGCTCGTCATCCAGCTCAGCCACAGCAACAAACTTCATTAGGGTCCCGTGTTTTTTCGCCAGCGTGGCTAAGTTAAGCTCACCTCGCGCACCCGCGCCGATTAGGGCCAGAGAAATCGGTTTGCTTGGCGGCATGTACCTCTCTCCTCACTAACGATGAAATGAAGGCCATGTTCTTTTTAGGTGGAATGGTCGCTTCGTTTCCAATTAAACACTTCTGACTGCCGCATCGTTATTCCTCAGAATATAATTACAATCAAGCACAATACAAGTCGAATTCTCTCACCTCAGGGTAGAATTGAGCGGGGGTATGCTCCAAAGAAACAACAGGAAAAAGCAACAAACTTTTTTAACTTCCATATTAATAGAGGCTCTGGCAGACTCAGCCCTTTCATGTTTCTCTTCATAATAATTAACGACAATTTGCTGTCTGTTCTTTGGATCAGATCGGGCATAAATTCAGCAACAAGTTGCTCTTATCAGCAGACAATGCAAAGATGATAAACAGCAGTCCGGCGGCTGGGATCATATTGTTTTAAAGATCAAGATTGTAGACTGGGATAAACTAACTTTCTTATAAAAACCTTTACTACTTTGCAAAAGGCCTCGCTATGAACAAAGTCGATGTTAAGAAGAAGGTATGGAGAACAGTCCAGGCGCTTAACCATGCATGGGCCGTTGAGGGCGACGCAGACAGGCTGAAGGAGTACTTCCATCCTCACATGGTGGCTGTCACAGCGACAGATCGTCTTCGCCTCGAAGGCCGGAAAGCCTGCATCGCCTCATGGAAGGCATTCGTCGAGAGAGTGAAGGTGATACGGTGGGAGGAACACGATCCGAAGATCCAGCTTTACGGCGATGGTACGTTCGCAATAGTGACTTATTATTATGATATGGCCTTCGTGCTGGATGGACATCATATGGAACTAGGCGGCAGAGACATGTTTGTTCTAATCGAAGAGAACGAGCGCTGGTGGGTTGTCGCCGACCAGTTTTCGAGCTTTCCACGAGATTGAGAAGAGGAGGAGGATCAGATGCTTCGAAAACTGCTTATCGTCTTACTGATAGTCGTCGTCCTTGCAATCGGAGCTATACTCTATTTTATAACTCGCGGCCCAGATTTGAGTGTCTACGAGCGCTTTCGCGAACCTGCCATAATTAACATGCCCACCCAGAAAATGGTTGTTGTCGAAGCGATAGGTAGTCCGGAGAATACGAGCGGTGAGGCAATAAAGCTCCTGTTCAATCTTTATTTCAAGCTTGAAGGCGTTCCAAAGGGCCATAACATGCCAGCACCGCGGGCGCGCTGGCCGAAGAGCTTTGATACAGCCAAGGAACAATGGATCGGTCGTTTTGCCCTTCCGGTGCCGGATGTTGTGACCGTACTTCCGCAGGTCGGGACGAAGGCCGGCCTCACGGTGAAGCTCGACAACTGGGACTATGGCGAGGTCGCTCAGATCCTGCACATTGGTCCTTACAACAAAGAAAGACCAACCATTGAACGGCTTCACGCCTTCATCAAAAAGCGAGGGTACGAGGTGGCGGGTGAGCACGAGGAGGAGTATCTGCGCGGACCGAGCATGTTTGGCAAGGGTGATCCCGAAAAGTACTACACGCTCATTCGCTGCGTTGTGCGACCCTCACTAAAGGAGGCTGCTCATGACTGAGACCAGACATATCCGTAAGGTCGTCAAGAGTCGAGCTACAATAGAAGGCGCCGGCATTCACCTCCGTCGCACCATCGGCTTAGGTGACCCTCAGCTTTACGATCCCTTTCTTCTATTGGACGATTTTCGCTCTGATAACCCTAAGGATTATATTAAAGGTTTCCCTTGGCATCCTCACCGTGGGATAGAGACCATCACGTACGTGTTGCGCGGTGACGTCGAACACGGCGATAGCCTAGGCAACAGCGGTGTAATTTCTTCAGGCGATGTGCAATGGATGACCGCCGGTAACGGCATCATCCACCAGGAAATGCCAAAGGGCGATGCACAAGGCGCTATGTATGGCTTTCAGCTTTGGGCCAACTTGCCGGCTGTCGATAAGATGATGGACCCTCGCTACCGTGGTGTTGTGAGTGACCAAATCCCTGAGGCAACTGATCCTAATGGGGCAAAAATCAAAGTCATCGCCGGCACAGTAGGTGGAGTAACAGGTCCGGTGCGTGATGTAGTTATCAACCCCGAATACCTTGATGTAACCATTCCGCCTAATGCAGTTTTTACTCACGCCACACCTCGTGGGCACACGGTCTTCGCATATGTGATAGGAGGTAGAGGAGTTTTCTGTCGGCAAAAGGACCCCTACAGCTACGAAAAAGAAGGGCTCAGCTACTTCGACATGGAACGAGAGGCGCTAATAGACGACGGCCATTTAGTACTATTTGGCGACGGCGATACGGTGACCGTCAGCTCAGAAACGGACCCGGTGCGGTTCCTGTTGGTCTCTGGAAAGCCGATCCGGGAGCCCATCGCTTGGTACGGACCTATCGTGATGAACACCCAGGAGGAACTGCGAATCGCATTTGACGAACTACAAAAAGGCACCTTCATAAAGACCCGGAGCAGCACTCATTAAAGCTGCTTAGCACTCTTTGATAATCCGGCGAAGTTTTGACTTAAATTGACACCCGATAAAGAAATCAGGTCATATATCTACCAAACATGTGGCGAACAAGCGGACCGGGTGGCCGAACCGCTCATTGATGAAATGAGGCGGTAAGGAGTCCGTTATGTTGTGAGCCTAAATGCAATGGGTGCAGAAATACTGAGCCGGACCATGCCTGGAAAGCTTATACGCTCATAGGAAATCAGGCTCTCGATCGCAATGAAGTCGCGCAAGCCATTTCAGACGTTATGTGCCGACGAATCTGGTCGTTATAAATGTCAAGAGGATCATCCATGCAAGGACAACAATCATTGCCGTGAAAACCGAACAATTCATTTGTTTGCATGTCGGTCATATGTCGTTTACACAGCGATGCTCAGTTATCGCTTGCTATTACTTTTTGAGCAGGCGGGTTGGGCCATTTCGATGCAATGAAATCAGCCAGAGTCGATGCGAACAGATCCTGGCCGTTTTCGTTGAAATGGATCTTGTCGACATATAAATATTCGTAGCGGTGCTCTATGGTCGGAGTCAAAACATCGATGATATCGGCGCCCTCCTGGCCGGCGAGCTTCCGTATTAACTTATGACCCTTTGTGCTGTTATCATAAGTGTCCAAACCAGAAACACAGAAGTCGCCTGTCGTGCATGATTCCAGATTCGATGGGAGAATAAACGGCTCATAAACAAACGCAAAACGAAGACCGAGGGATCTACTCAATCGACACAACTCGGAAAAGTTGCGCAAATATTGTTTGGTCTTGTAGTAATCGCTGAAGACCCCGAAGTTTCCAAGCAATACCGTTATCCGATAATGCCTGATCAGCGGCTCGAACAAAAGCGGCACTCCGGGTTCGTGATCCGGCATCTCATGATATTTGCGATAATCTTCGAATGTAGGCCGCTTGAAGTGAAAATCATTGAAGATCGTGCTGAAGATCACAATTTCAGGATTATAATGACTCGCCACCTTTTCAAGGTTGACCAGTACCTCTTTCAGAGTGCCACCCGGCCTTGCAGCGTTCCCGGTTTCAAAGCGGCCCAAATATCCGTAACGTTGATTCAATATGCGCTCGAGCGCCTCTGATATTGTTGCTTTTGGACCATTCACACCGATTCCATAAACCTGGGATCCGCCAAACAGGAAAACGCGGCGTGTCGTCTTCAAATCAGGATCAATTTTTTTTGCCGCAAATCGCTGCTGGTACAAAAGACTATTGTCGTATGTGACGCTCGGGTCCGTGAGACACATATCCAGAATGGGCAGATCCGGCGTTACCGAGTTGAAGTAGGAAAGGAACATCGGACCCGGAAGCCAAAACGGCGTCATCCAGATCAAAATAACGGCGAACAGGGCAAAGCCGGTCAGTTTCCGCCAAAGTGGAATGCCCGGCGCATACTTTGCTCCTTTGGCGGAGTAAACAGAGTACGCAAAAATTATCGTTATCAATTCGCCATAGCGACAGGCAGCCGTGCTTAAAAAATTGAAATTGTTTCGTAGAAAAAAGTGATCAAGCAATATTACAGTCATAAGTGGAAGGACCGGAACCAGGAGCGACTTGTCCCACAACGACATTTCTGGGCTCAAAGTTCCTGACAGCAACCGCCAGACAAACCGTGAGACGACCAGAATGAATAACAAAGATGCGATTGCACGGATTGCATCCGACAAGTTGCCGGACAGTCCGACGAAATTGCTGTCCAATGGTTTAACGATAATATCTGCAATGCCTACCCGGTCGTTAAATCCGAGAAAACATATTTTGGATGTGGATTCGATAGACCCGCGCCCTACTGATCCGCCTGATCCGTCGATGTCGACTGTCAAAAATGGAGGATGTATCCGTATTTTTGCATCGAACCATCTGCCATCTTCGGTAATCCTGGCATTGCTCCTCGCCCTTGTTGCAGCAACAAAATATGATTGGGAATATGTTGTTGAAACAGCCGGCGATCCCGGCGCCATGAAAAAAGAGCTGAAGAGACTCTGCGAGCCGCCTGCATTCACGATCATGTATGCGGTCTCTTCAATCTTGGATCTGTTGAGATCAACGCGCAGCAGTCCCTCTCCTTGTGTGCGTCCTTTGAATGAAAGTTCATAGGGGGGCTCGAAGTCAGTATCGATGCAATGTTGGTGATACGAGATATTCTCGCTGCCTTTATCGCTAAAGGGTTGACTCTTTTGAAAACCCGCTCGCGGAAGCAAATATTTTGCAAAAGATTCAAGTCCGAATGCGCCGATGAAGAGCAATAATGCAAGGACCAGCGCTTTGACGGCTTTTCGATCCTTCCAAGGCGGAATCTTTCGATAATTCTTCTCCAAATCGATTCGTTGAGATTTTGCCGGATAGCCAATATAAATGAGAATGATAATAAGCATGGCCGCATGCAATACGATATGGACGAATCCGAGCAATAGAGAAACACCCGAATAGAATGCGACAATTCCGGAGCGTGTATTTAAGTTTTGAGACATGCTCTTTCTTGTGTTGGCCCGATAGGCGAGCAATGCACAAAAACAAGCTCCCATGAAAATTCCCAGAAGAATATCTGTCGTGCGCCTGTCGTAAGAGTGTGCCCATTGAAAAGGTCTGCCATAATAAGTTCCCGATGCGGAAACTCGTTGAATCGACACTCCGCTGCCGTTCGGAGACTTGCGTAAAATAATTTGCCGAAATCTTTGTCCGTCGCCGGAGCCTGGAATATTCAAAGCAAGTCTGTTATCGAGCTGAACGGAAATGCCGGTTCCAGCGAAACGAGCTTTTAAAACATGGCTTCCGGAGTCACTAAGAACTCCTGCCTTCCAAGGTTCGATGGAGGTCTGCCTGGCTCCTTCCAATCGAATCCAGGCGGCCTGGTAGGTCGAGGAAGTTGATGGGACTGCGGCGTAAGTGACATCTTTATCTGTCACAAATCCGACGAATAAGAAGTCATGCCTTCCGATATTAAAATGTATCTCCGCTTCCGCAAGGTTTCTACCGTCTGACCCCGTGCGTTCTGGCGGCTCGAATATTCTGACTTCACTAAGCCCATTCAGCTCAAGTGGTCCAGCAGGCCGATTAATGAAAGGAAGCATATCAAATTGGTCGGAGCCGATCTGTCGGATTTCCGGAGAGGTATGGCAATAGGAAACGATCAAAGAGAAAAACGAACTTATGGAAAGAAAAAGGAGAAAAAATAAAACTGATTTCCTGTTGATCCGATAAATAACCATTTTTTTGTTCATCTATTTATATGAAAAATAAATCACGATATGTCAAATTAGTATTGATGCTATTCCTGCGTCAAATAGAGAAAAATTTAATCGTTCAGGTTCGAACAAGATGGTTTTGTTTTTTTGATGTAGAGATATTCGCTCTGAAAAACGCTATAGAATAGAGCGCTTGATATCAAGCTCAAATGGTGTATTCATCCATGGGTGTAGGCATCCTAACGTAGAAATACATAAAGAGTATATAGAGGGCATTGAGGGTCAGTTTATCATTCTCTTTATATTGCAGTAGCGAGCGTGGCTCAAAGAATAGGTGAAATGATATCATTCATTTGGATTGCAGCAACGAAGCTAATTGTTCATGGGTCGTTATTGGCCGATATTTTTAAGTTGGCTGCATGGGTTGGTAGGAGAAGGGAGAAAAATATAGGATGACACGAGTAGACTCGAAAGTTCTGAAACTAAGGCTTCCGACTCCTTTCCCGGTGGGCAGGGTGAATGTCTACTTCATTGACGGAACCGAGCCTACTTTGATTGATACAGGAGTTTTTTCATCAAAATCCATGAAAGCCTTGAAGGAGCAACTGCTGGAACATGGCAGGCATATGGAGGATATTCGCAGGATTATTATCACTCATGACCATTATGATCATGCCGGAGCAGCCCTACACCTTTCGCAGTTATGCAAGGCGACTTTATATTTACACGAAAAGAGTTCTCTTTTTTCTAAATTTCAGGCTGAAGTCAATGAGAGGACTTCTAAATTCCTGGTGAGATGCGGGGTGCCTGAAGATCTTGTGAGAATGGCTTTTAAAATGTACGCCACAAGCGAAAAATTTGCTGATCTTGAGGCAAAAGCTTATGCAATCAAATGGCTCCAGGGCGGCGAAACCATCCTCTGCAACGATATGCTGCTCAAGGTTCTAGCAACCCCTGGTCATAGCCCCGATCATCTCAGTTTCCAGGATGCCGATGCCGGTGTGCTGTTTTGCGGCGATATGCTCCTGCCTCACATAACTCCTAATCCATTGCTCTATTTGGATCCGCAGGATGGTTATAATAGAATGCATAGTCTGCTTAATTACATTGATTCGCTCCAAAAACTCGAAGCATGCGACATAACGATCGGCTGCCCCGGTCATGGGCCGGACATCACTGACGTTCCCGGCTTAATAGCAACAAACAAAGCATTCATAGAGCAACGCAAGAATCTGTTTTTAGAAAAAATTAACGACGGTCTAATGATCCCTTTCGAATTGGCTTGCGCTATTTTCGGGGAGCTTGACATGATGAATCAGTATCTGGCCGTTTCCGAAACAGTCGCATACCTCGATCTCCTTGAGCGCGACAAAATGATAACAGTGGACTGGGAGGGAGAAGCAATTACATTTAAGTTGCTTTTATAAATGTGAAAATCATTCATCATTCAATTTCTAAGTAGCGCATAGACGTTTATCAGAGAAGAAAAGAGAAGTTATTACTTGCTGATCAGCACAAGAAATTATTGGACTTAAAATCTCAATCAAATAAGGGGACCCCCAATGGCTGAAATATCTGATGGGCAATTGCGCTGGGGAATTTTAGGCACCGCTTCGATTTCTGTCGAAATTATCAAGGCGATCCAATCAAGCGGTTGTTGCAAAATAGGGGCTATCGCCAGCCGGGATCTATTAAAAGCGAAGGAATGGGCGAAGCGACACGGTATTCCGCTGTCGTTTGGTTCTTATGATGATCTGTTAAGATCGGGTGAGGTGGATCTGATTTACAACCCCCTTCCGAACAGCCTTCATGCCGAATGGACGATCAAGGCATTAGAGACAGGTCATTCTGTTCTATGTGAAAAACCGCTTGCTGCAAATGTTCAGGAGGCGCTCGCTATTGCTGAGGCTGCTGCCAAAACAGGGCTCCACGTAGCTGAGGCTTTTATGTACCGCTTTCATCCCCAGTGGACCAAAGTATTTGATTTGCTCCAAAGGGGAGTGATTGGGAACATAACCTCTCTTCACAGCCAGTTTACCTTTATGCTCGACGATCGCTCCGAGAATCCCGCCTCAAAAGAACTGGCGGGGGGCGCATTGATGGATGTCGGGTGTTATTGTGTCAATTCCTCGCGGCTCATAGCGGGATGCGAGCCGACTTGGGTAAGCGCCTTAGAACGACGAACAAGTGTTGATGACTTGATGGTCTGCCTATTGGAGTTTCCCAACGGCATACTTGCCCATTTTGAAACCAGCATCGCCAATTACGAAAGGCATAGGGTTGAAATAGCAGGGATTGAAGGATCCATCCTGCTCAATAAACCTTGGATTCCCGCAGATGAACCGGCTAATATTATGATCTATCGACAAAATTCCGAGCCGAGGAAATTAATCATCCCATCCGCTAATTCCTATCGTCTTGAGATTGAGGAGTTTGTGGATGTCTGCAACAGAAAAATACAGCCGCGTTGGCCGATCTCTGATGCTGTAGCGAACATGGTCGTCATTGATGCGCTATATGCATCAGCGAGAGAAAGACGGGTAATTAAGCTCGAATAATTTGCTGCAAACACATGAAATCAAGAGAGCTGGAAGATGTCGGTCATAACCTTATTATTTTACATGTCTTTGGAAATAAATTTGTGGTAGCTCGCCAACCAATATGGAATTAAATAATCCACGCCGGGGTCGACCTTTAGGGGATTATCCTCACCACACTCATTAATAACGAACGGGCTCCATTGAAAAATGAAATCTGCGCTGCATTGCAAAGGTACTGGAAAAGGATCTTTAGCTTGATAATCAATGCCTCCGATAATCTCCTTCAGAATGGGGATCCTTTCAAACAGGTCATGAAAAAAAACCGAAACCGGATCAAGTGCATAGGTTAAAGGATCACGCGGCGGCAAGTAATAACGGAAATGAGGTGCAGGGGGAAAATCATTCAGATCTTGCTCGAGTTGTTCTTGATAAGGATCAGGTGGTTCGCAGCGCTTATAACCGCCTTGTCCCATGAATACGCTATTAAACCAAGGGTTGTGTGACAGCCTTGTAAAAGTGTGCACCTCGTCGTTGAACATCTTTAGCAAGAAATTATAGTCATCCGGGCTGAAGTAGACTTTACTGAGCCTTAGCAGATTGTACCAGGTCTCATGCCATAAACAGTTCCCGAAGTATCCGGTATAGCGATTAATAAATGTGATATCGGAGAGACGTAGGGAAAGCCGGTTTTTGTTCAACAACCACTTTTGCAATTCTTCCTTGATTCTTTGCTCGCCGGTTATGTGATATCCGTCAGTCAGCCACGACAATCGGAACGGAGGGAGGATGTCCGGCGCGGCATCGGTAGGGCGGCCTTCCTCATCAATAATGAACCAATGATGGTCCATCAGTGCGTTGAGAACCTCGCTCACATCGTTGCGAATCATCGAACGGACTTCTTCATCATCAATGAGGTCATAAGCAAGCGTCATACCGAAGAACCAGCCGCTGTACATGTCGCGACTGGTTTCTCCCCACCAGAAATCGCCTGTGTAGGGTCCGGACTCGACATGGTGGCAACTTTTATTTTCTTCGCACCATTCGTCGCCTTGATAAATAAGCGGGTCCTGTTTTCCCCAATAACGGGCAATAAAGCCGGGCGTTTGAGTGATATGCAAATAGCCGTCGAGCGCGTGAACTATGCGGATTGCATTTGTTTTAGCTTGTGGATCTCGCGTGACGTGATATCTGAGAGATTGGCTGCCAAGATAAAGTCCGGTCCATTCGCAACTGTCTCCCCAATCATAATATGCAGTTATTGTAGTTCGGTCGGCGTCGGCAAATAGAGCGCCAACAGTGCCGCCATAAAAAGGCTGATGGTTGTTCAAATGCCATAGATCATACTCCTCAGCCTTCTGGCGCAAAAAACCTGCCTCGGGGGTTTCATCATAGTCGGGCTCTTCAATATTGCTCTGGGGCCATGGGGCCACGTAATCATCAGGCAGAGTGTCATCATCCGAGTTTGAATCATCATCAACGCTCGAATTGCTGTCATCATCAAGTACATTTGTATCGTCATCACCGTAACTATCCGTATCATCCGCATTGTTACTGTCCCGGGTTGAGCATCCGAGAACAACAATTCCAGTTAGAATAGTCGGAATAATTATCCATAATAATCGGCTCATGAATCACCCCAAGATAAACAAGTAAAATAGCTTTGAATAATTTTGCTCGATTATCGAGATTCAATCAACAAGATAGAGCAACAGGTCGGTTTATATGGAATTGGATAAATAACATGGATTCTTAATAATTGGTTATGCCGACAATGGTTGTTGATGAATGTAGATCCGGACGGATTGATGACTTCGGGATGCTATGCAAAGGGTAGGGGAATTGTAAATTGCAAAGAGTGCGGCTTTACTCCTGTAGCCGAAGCCTCCCTTGCATATGACTTGAATCTAGGGTCAATTCGTACGGGATGGGAAGTTTTTTTTAAAAATACTAGAGAAAGGCCGTATAATTAAATTAAAACAAACTCAAATTAGGATAATATCAAAAGGACTACAATGGATACACCGACTTACGACAGGATTGGCAAAGGATATTCGAAATATCGACGGGCGGATTCACGCATCGTGGATTTTCTCATCGGTCTATTGGCTTTGCCCGAAGGAAGCATTATTGCAGAGATCGGAGCCGGAACCGGCAATTATACCCGCGAAATGGCCGGACGCGGATATTTCATGAAAGCGATCGAGCCTTCTGCGATCATGCGCGACCAGGCTCAGGATCATAAGAATATCGAATGGATCCCTGGCGTGGCGGAAGATATCCCGCTGCATAATAATTCTGTGGATGCGGTAATAAACATCATGTCATTTCATCATTTCACATCGCCGGAAAAAGCATTTTCAGAGATGGCGCGCATTTGCCGCAGCGGTCCCATTGTCTTGTTTACATTTGATCCACGTTTGATTGCGCGACCGTGGATTGCCGACTATTTTCCCAAAGTATGGGATATCACTTTTTTAGTCTTTCCTCCCTTGGCCGAAGTGGAAGAATCCATTGCGATGAAGGTTAAACGTACAGTAACTTCACACGTATTCGAGTTGCCACATGACTTTCAGGATTTGTTTGTGGCCGCTGGTTGGCGCAGACCGGAACTGTTTCTTGATCCACAAGTCCGTGCTTGCACTTCGATTTTCGCGCTTTCCGATCAGAACGAAATCAATGAGGGAGTGCAGAAACTAAAAGAAGACCTTGATAACGGAGATTGGCGCAAGAAAAATGGTTGGCTTTTGTCGTTGGATCGTTTTGATGTAGGATTTCGTTTTGTCTGTGCTGCGGCCAAATCGGTCAGCATGGAAGGTTAAAATACTTTATGCCGCCGAAAAACATAAAAACAATTAGACAATTAATATATTGGGAATACGCAAAACTGATAGCCGGAAGCGCCATAGGCGATAGAAAAAATTTCGGTTTTGTGATGCATACTTTTAAAAAGCTTGAGTTGGGTCAATTGAACCCTTCTTCTCTGCTTCGTGAAAACAAACTCCTTGTCCAATGTGAAAATTGTTGTGCGTACTGTGGATCTAAAGATAATTTGCAGTGGGAGCATATTATCCCTAAAAGTCGCAGCGGACCTGATACCATCGATAACCTGGTTTTATCTTGCCCGAAATGTAATCAGGAAAAGAAAGCTCGCGACCCGTTTGAATGGTATGGTTCTGAAAGGCAATATGAAATACCAAGACTGGTGCTCGGAAAATATCTCAAATTGGTTTTTGATTTTCATGAAAAGTCCGGAACTCTGGATCAGGATGATTTGAATCAAGACGGCCAACTGGATGTATTTGATCTCGGTGCGATTTTCAAATCCTCAAAATAGATAGTGTCGTTTTTGTTCACCTAAGAACCTAGGGTTGGATTTAACCAGCGAAACAATCAATATTGATGTCGTGGTTTTAAAGCGTAAGATAATGAGCTAACCTTAATCGGTTTTCTATGCACATATAAAGAGAAGTCGAAATGCTTTTATATAAATTGCCAATTTCACGTTACAAGAGCTTGTCGTTTTTATTGATAGCAACGATTGTATTGCTTATATTTATCGGATTGGGATGCCGCGAATCAGAATCAAATCATAACTCATCAGATGATTCGGGGCCTCCACAAGAAGATGATTCGGGAATCGATGATGCGAATCATGATGAGTTTACCGAGCCCGATCAATGGGGGCCATATGGAGTGGGTGTAAGAAGATTTGATTTTTATGACACTTCACGCGATGACCGTCATTTGCCTACCTTAATTTATTATCCGGCAAAAGCAACTCCGATCACCGAAGACAGATATTTGCAAGCCGTGCAAGAAGCAAATCTTATCGAGCGGTTAAGACAAATTGCTTATTGCGCAGTGGAAGACGCCGAGCCCGATTATCACAACGCCCCTTATCCGATCGTTATGTTTTCGCATGGAAGCGGCGCTCGAAAAGAGGAGTATAAATTCTTTTTTGAATATCTATCATCGCACGGATACATATGCGTGGTATTGGATCATACAGGTAATGAAGGGATTATAAACTACTGGCCGCGATATATGGATATGTCGCTCAAACGCCCATTGGATATCTCGTTTGTTTTGGACAAAGTATTGGAAATGATTGACACCTCTGGTGATCCGTTTGAAAGCCTTGGCGATCCTGAAAAAATCGGTTTAGCTGGTCATTCTTACGGCGGAAATACGACTCTTGCGCTTGTCGGTGCGACGTTCAGTTATGATTACATTGATGAGTTATGCAAGGATGATCCAGGTGATCCGTATATCTGCCCGATTCCGGGAGCCAGAGATTTTCTTGAAGCGCATTTGCCGGATAAGCGAATAAAAGCGGCAATTACGCTTGCGCATGACGGAGCGGATTCATATTTCGGTCCGGATTGCATTGGAGTTTCTTCAATTAAAATTCCTATAATGATCGACTCAGGCACTTCAGATGTGATGTGTCCCTACGAAACCGAAGCTTTACCGTGTTTTGAACAATTGCAAAGCCCGGCGTATCTGCTGAAAATGATAGGCGGCGGCCATATAGGGTATACGGATTTTGTGAATTTTGGGCCAATGCGGCTGAATCGAATGCATTCGCTAATTCAACGCTATGCAGTTGCATTTTTCGGTTATTATCTCAAAGAAAATGAAAATTATTCGTATTATCTTGGAGACGTAGCCGCTGCCCGCTGGAACGAAGAATTAGACGACTTTTCTTTTACATCGAAGACATCAGCGAAAAATATTCATTGAGCTGACTTCTACCACCCCCTGTTTTTGTATTGTATTTATGGGGATAAGACTACAATTAACGGTTGTTTTAATAATAAGTTGTCATTTCACATCAAAAAGATTTAAAAAATCAGAGGTCAAAAGAATTTGAATATTGAGGGTCATACGATGCATGAAACAAGAAAAGTTAACCGAAAAAAGCAACTGCAACTTCGATGCGCTGTCTTATTATTTTGTGGACTCTTTTTCGTCCTCGCCTTTTGTCTCGAATGTGCAAGCACAAGATCCGTCAAAACCGGTCTCGATAAAGCATGGTGGGCTGCCCTACAAACTAAAATTGGAGAAGAAAGCTGTTACAAAGGAATAGACAAAACCTCTCGTTATTTGGAAATGCACGATGGAGTGAGAATTGCCGTTGATCTTTATTTGCCCAAAAATCTACGTAAAGGTGAAAAGCTTCCAACGATCCTTATGCAAACGAGATATTTTAGATCCTTTCATTTTTATTGGCCGACCAGCGCCATCATTGGGATCCATAAAGAAATAAAACGTATCGTAGAGCATGGTTATGCACTCGTTCGAACTGATGTACGCGGAACGGGCGCATCTTTTGGAATTCAAAGCAATCCCTGGTCTTTAGAAGCGATTCACGATGGAGCAGAAATTGTAGACTGGATTATCGCTCAGCAATGGTCAAATGGGAAAGTAGGTTCTGTAGGCGGTTCATATGAAGGAACGACTGCTGAATTTTTACTCATTAATCGGCATCCGGCAGTCAAAGCCGTGGCGCCTTTGTTTTCCTTATATGATGTATATACGGATGTCGGATTTCCAGGCGGTATCCAATTGGAATGGTTTACTCGCATATGGGAAAAAGGCAATTTAGCCATGGATACAAATAAGCTTCGTACGGTGGCCTGGTATGCTCCGTTATTTACGAGAGGCGTAATGCCGGTGGATGGGGATAAAAGAAGAAGGTTGCTTAAACAAGCAGTAGCGGAACATGCGGCAAACTTCCATGTTCATGAAGAGGCATTGCAGATAACATTCAGAGACGACGAAAGCAAAAACGGTTTTACTGTGGATAAATTCAGCCCTCACACTTTTCAAGCAGAAATTAGTGAATCGGGCGCGGCCATTTACAATTACAGCGGATGGTTCGACGGCGGCTACCAACATTCCGCAATCAAGCGCTTTTTAACTTTGAAAGGCCCGAAAAACAAATTGACTATAGGTCCTTGGGATCATGGCGGCGATGATTTCATTCGGCAATTTGAAAAACCAAGAAAAGCCGATTTTGATCATGTAGACGAAATGATGCGATTTTTTGACTACCACCTTTTGGGCATAGAAACAGGAATCTACAATGAGCCTTCTGTACATTATTACACGATGGGTGAAGACCGATGGAAAACCTCAAATACATGGCCGCCTGAGTCCGCCAAACCGACTCTATTCTATTTTGGCGGGGGAGGGTCATTGGTTGCAGATCCGCCGGTTTTGAATGATCAGGATGAATACCGCGTGGATCTTACAATCGGGACAGGCAAAAAAACTCGTTGGAACTGCTTGGCCGAAGATTTGGCAGTAACTTATTCGGACCGCAAAGAAAAAGACGAAAAACTGCTCATTTATCAAACAGCGCCATTGTCTTCCGATATGGAGGTGACAGGTCATCCAATAGTCGATATTTATGTTTCCAGCACTGCCTCTGACGGTGAGTTTTTTGTTTATTTGGAAGATGTAAATGAAAAAGGCCAAGTAGGATATGTAACCGAAGGCATGCTTCGCGCTTTACATCAAAAAATCAGCGATGAAAAGCCACCATATGAATCGCCTACGCCTTATCATACCTACATGAAAAAAGACGCTATGCCTTTGGCGCCGGGCGAAGTCGCGGAACTCAACTTCGATTTGCTGCCTGTTTCATACTTATATAAGAAAGGGCATCAAATCAGAATCGCTGTTGCAGGTGCCGATGCGGATCTATTCAAAGTGCTCCAAGGTGATCCGCCGTTGATTCATTTACAAAGGTCAGCCAAATATCCTTCGCATATCATTCTGCCGGTAATAGGAAGAAGCAATTGATTTGATTTCAGATTAGGCTGTGATGGAGAGCAATTACTGATGATTGGACATTATCTGTGGCTTGTTCCTTTAGGATTTATTATCGGCGGAATCGGAACAATCATCGGGGCCGGCGGCGGATTTATTCTTGCTCCGTTTCTTCTTATAGCTTATCCGCATGAAAGACCGGAAATAATAACGAGCATTTCTCTTGCAGTAGTCTTTTTCAACGCATCCTCAGGATCATTGGCTTATGCGCGGTTGAAGCGAATAGATTTCAAATCGGGATTGTTATTTGCAGCGGCAGCTATTCCAGGAGCAATTATAGGTTCGTTGTCCACTTATTTTTTCTCTCGCCGATTGTTCGATGTAATATGTGGAACAGTTATGATTATTGCATCGGCTTATCTTTTGTGGCGCCCTTATGAAACGCATAAAGCACTTTTCAGTTATCAGCGAGAACCGAATGGTAAAGAACAGAAAATTTCTTATAACCCATATCTTGGCATGGGGTTGAGCTCAATTATCGGTTTTGTTTCAAGCTTCTTAGGAATAGGCGGAGGTTTTATCCATGTTCCTATTCTGGTAAGCGTGTTGAAGTTTCCGGTTCATATCGCAACGGCTACTTCACACTTTATCCTTGCAATCATGTCGTTGACCGGAACCATTGTCCACTATTTGCAAGGCGGGTTTCATCAAGGGTTCCGCA
>Ga0315282_10007224_pt1 | contig 18316 bp, 13 predicted proteins | sample YL17G07_20_MG_FD_203693 | JGI IMG/M metagenome (GOLD analysis project Ga0315282, IMG submission 203693) | Sediment microbial communities from Yellowstone Lake, YNP, Wyoming, USA - YL17G07_20 | ecosystem: Environmental > Aquatic > Freshwater > Lake > Sediment | place: USA: Wyoming | collected...
TAATGGACAAGCTCCCAGCGGAAGCTCAACAGTCGATTATGGAAGCGATGGAAGATGAAGAACGCGCTCAGATAGAGCTATTGGCGCAAGCGGAAGAAAATTCAGCCGCTTCCATCATGACGGTGGAATATATTTCGTGCAGGCAAAATCAAACGGTCGAAGAAGCTCTGACTCTGATCAAGAGGAATGCGGACGAAGTTGAATCGATCGCATATGTATATTGCCTTGACGACAAAGAGCGACTTTGCGGTGTGGTTTCTATTCGCGATCTGATTCTGGCGGATTCGACTACGCCGATTCATTCAATCATGCATAAGCGTCTGGCCATGCTTCACTCACAAGACGATTGGGAAACTGTTGCGGATAATTTTATGAAATTCCGCTTTCAGGCTCTTCCTGTCGTCGATCCCGATGGACGTATGCATGGTATTGTGACGTTTAAACATTCATTCGACGAGTTGCTTCCGTATTATTACAAAATGGCCAGTTGATTATGTCCGAGACCAGAAGCATTCCGACTAAATCCGTCCGATCCAAATGGATTCGTATATCCATTTTTCTCGCCGTCATTGGGCCGGGAATAATAACGGCCAATGTCGATAACGATGCCGGTGGGTTGACCACTTATAGCCAGGCAGGCGCGCTATTCGGCTTTGAAACCTTATGGATTTTTATTCCGGTAACCATTCTTTTAATTATGATCCAAGAAATGGTCAACAGAATGGGAGTTATCACGGGTCAAGGTTTATCTGACATGATCCGTGAAAAATTTGGCGTCAAAATCACTTTCTACCTTATGATCCTTCTTCTGATTACTAACTTTGGAAATGTAATGGCGGAGTTTGCCGGAATTGCTTCGGCGGGAGAATTATTCGGATTGCCTTCATGGATCATCGTTCCCATATGCGCAATGATCGTATGGCTGCTCGTTCTTAAAGGAAGTTACAAATCCGTTGAAAAAGTATTTTTGTTCGCTTGCTTTTTTTATCTCGCATATCCGATCACGTTAATTGTCTTAAAACCCGATTACAAAATTGTCGCTCAAGCTTTTATTCAGCCCAAATTTGAATTTTCAGGCGGATATTTGGTGATGTTGATAGGGATTGTCGGAACAACGATTGCGCCATGGATGCAATTCTATCAACAGGCTTCAGTGGCTGAAAAAAATATCTCCATCCAAGATTATAAGTATTCACGTTTGGATACGATTTTCGGCGGAATTATCGTCAATTTGGTCGCCGCATGCATTATTGTCGTATGCGCCTTGACTCTTAACGTCGCCGGAATTCGCATCAATACCGCCGCTGACGCAGCACGGTCTTTGGCGCCGATGGCAGGCAAAGGCAGCTCTTTTCTATTCGCCATCGGTCTTTGGAACGCCTCGCTCTTTGCAGCCAGTATTCTCCCTCTTTCAACCTCATACACGATTTGCGAAGCATTGGGTTGGGAATCGGGAGTCGACAAAGATTTTGTTAGAGCGCCTCAATTTTATATTTTATATACAGCTATTATTTTACTTGGGGCTGTTTCAATATTAATTCCAGGGATTTCGCTGATTAAAGTAATGTTCTGGTCGCAAGTAATCAACGGATTGCTTTTGCCGATTATTATTATTTTTATTTTATTGTTAGTGAACGATAAACGTATCATGGGCAATTATGTGAACAGCGGCATTTATAATTTGGTTTGTTGGGTGTCTGCAGCGTTATTGATCGCAGTTAGTTTTGTTTATGTTATGTCCTTATTTTTGAGCGATTGAAATATTCTTGAAGGCTTATTCATTCCGTCTGACAGCCGATGCTTCCGGGTTTGGCGATCGCGCCGTTTCCGCTTTGCCCATCAAGGCGAATTACAAAAGGTTGCTCAACCCTGATCAATCGCAGATGATCGGTTTCCATTAAGGCCGGTTGCAAATCGAGCCACTTCCAGTCCACAAAATCCAGCATCTCTTCAGCATTATTTAGAGAGTTGAATGAATTTTGAACGGTCATATATCCAATTCGGAGAGAAGTAATGTTCTGGAAAAAATGCGTTCCTTGCGAAGGATCTACCGAGAACCCTTCTAAGGACGCCTCGACGATCAACTTGGCTCCGGAGATTTGCGACCATTGAACAGGAATTCCGAGCCAATAATCGGATGATCCCCATCGACCGGGCCCCATAAGAATATACGGGCGTTTTTCAGCCGCCAACTTTTCATTGATCTGGCCGACTTGTTGAGCAATCAACCTAGAATGAGCCGGATTGAAGAGATCATGTTTTACATAGACCAAGTCGAATATGTTTTGAATGCACCCGAATCCCATGGATTGTTTCGAATAGCAAATCATCTGGTCTTTGGCGAAAATATTTACATCCACTCCCTCTTCCAACGTTCTAGTAATAAGCGGCCGAATCTGCAAAAAATATAAAGTGGGATCTTCTCGTAATTCATCAGGCAAAACCGGTTTGCCTAAATTTCCTAGATCCACTGCGAATTCGATCTCGACAGGACATCCCATTCCGAACCTTGTAATATCAAGCAAATTATCCAAGGTCTCCGTGAGAGGAATGCTTTTCCATTTCAGAACATTGCTGAAAGTCACCAATCTTGGGCCTATTTCATTCAAACCGTCGCGAATAATATTATCTGCTGCAGAATATACGCTTCCGATCGATTCCAACGTTCCGTCTTGCTCCGCATCTTCTAAATTGAATTTTGTCAAAGAGGCTTCCTGACCCTTGATCAAATTTAGATCATGTTTGACCATTTCGAGGGCATAGAAGTACTTTTGAGAGTTCTTGACGACAGCCTGAGGCGAAGAAAATTGAGGAAGAATTTCAGGATACTTAGGGCAAAAACGCATTGCCTGCCCACCTTCCATTACGATGCGGCCAAGGCCCAATGCGATCGTTGCGATTCCATCGTCCGGTTTTTGATGGCCAATGGGATAAAAATTGTACGACTGTAATACACCGGCAAAGTGAGGATAAAAGCGATCGTTATGGTATTTTCCAACCAATCTCTGAATGACCACTCCCATCTTTTCTTCTTCGATTCGATGTAGTGTCGCTTCAATATAGGACTTCGCATTCTTTGAAAAAATAGAAGCAAAAACCAGTTTGATCGCATCACATAGATCTTCCAAACGAACTCGGAATTCGGGATTGTTATTCGGCAACATAAAGGTCGAATAAATCCCTGCGAACGGTTGAAAATGCGAATCCTCAAGCAGACTGGATGATCGGACCGCCAGCGGATAATCGATTCGCTCAAGAATATATCTCAGATTGTCTACGACTTTTCTCGGCAATTGGCTCTTTATAAAACGGTTGGCAATTTCAAGATCATCATTGCAGGCGTAAGCAAAATCTCGCAATTGATTTATTTCCATGAAGGAATCAAATACATCTGTCCCTAAAACAAATGTTTGGGGTATTTTGACTTTCATCGCCTTGAGTTTTTCGCGAGCAGCCGGGCTGCTGAGTATCGAGTTGATGAAGGCAATGCCGCGCGCTTTTCCACCCAGAGAACCTGTACTCAATCGAATAAAATTGGTTGTCGGGTCATATTGCCTTTTAGAAAAATCGGTGATTACTCCTTCCTGGCTCTCTTTTCTTACGACTTCCAGCACATGAATCAGATATTCCCTCAATTCCTCCAAGGATTTGAAATCTGAAACTTTTTGTGGCTTGAGCCTTTCAGCAAGTTCAAACTCACAACGCGCCATCAACCAATTCGAAATATGATTCCTCAATGCGTGATATTCCAAAGATTCAAGTGGCAATGCAGGAAGAAGCTGTTCAAGTTCTCTTAAATCTTTTGCCCTGCCGACCTCTTTTCCATCCGGCAGCCTGAAAATAAAATCGCCGAACCCAAGATAACTTTTCAAAAAGTTGTGAATTTCCATTAACAAGCTCGGCGAATTTTTATTACAGAATATCGCTCCTATCTCCGATGCGCGTTCCGCAACCTCTTCTTCAGCCGACTGAAGCAATATCGGCATTGTAGGATTATCAGTTCGGACCTTATTCAATAAAGCAAAACCTGCTTGATCATCCAGTTTGCCTTGTCGAGGAAATCTGACGTCTGTTATCAGAGCCAAAACGTTGTTTTTATATTTGTCATAATACGCGACAGCTTCTTCATATGTTGATGCCAGCAAAATTTTTGGCCGCGCCCTCATGCGCATCAGCTTATGCAGATCATTCAGCCCCTCCGCAATCAATGATTGCGACTGGGTCATGAGCTCTGAATAAAGTAGTCCAAGGTAAGACGAATAATATCGAATGTTGTCTTCGACTACGATGATGACCCTGACATCCGCCTTACTGATATCATGGTCGGCATTCTCTTTATCTTCGATGAATTTGATTATTGCGAGAAGGATCTGTGCATCACCGCTCCAAAGAAATACTTTATCAATCGCCAGAGGGTCGATTCGCTGAGGGAGTCTTTTCAATTCATTATCATCAAGCGCCAGCATTACAACGGGTCTTCCCGGACGGAGCTCTTTTATTTTGCGTCCAAGCGCAAAAACGTCCATGTCAGCCAATCGGATCATGGGAATCACGAGATCAAATCGTCTTTCTTGAAGAGCTTGAAGGGCTTCCTCGCCTGACGTGACGTGAGTCACTCTCGGCGCGGACGTTAGATTCAATTCCGAATATTCAGTAAATATTTGTTCGGTAAGTGAGGCGTCTTCTTCGAGAGTGAAAGCCTCGTATGGCGAGGAGACCACGAGAACTTCCCTGACGCGGTGTGGCATCAGAGAATGAAACTTGTGTGATTTAATTTCAAAGTCGAATTTCACGAACAGCTACTTATATTAAAGGTGATTTGATTATCACTTTTCCCTTTATACGACACCTTGATCCAGCATGGAATCCGCAACTTTGATGAAACCCGCGATATTGGCTCCATTGACATAATTAATGAAGTCGCCCTGTTTTCCATATTTTACACATTGTTCGTGAATGCTCGTCATAATCATGTGAAGACGATTATCGACTTCATCTCTTGTCCAGGTCAGTCTCATGCTGTTCTGGGTCATCTCCAACCCTGAAGTGGCAACACCTCCGGCATTAGCCGCTTTTCCTGGGCCGTAAAGAATTTTACTCTTCAGATAAACATTTATGCCATCAGGATTGGTCGGCATGTTGGCGCCTTCTGTCACGCAGAAGCAACCATTGGAAATCAGTTTTTTAGCATCATCGCCGTTGATCTCATTTTCCGTTGCGCATGGCAATGCGATATCGCATTTTACGCTCCAAGGCCTCTGGTTTTCGAGATAGTGAGCCGAGGGGAACTGCTTGGCATATTCGGCGATTCTGCCTCGATGAACGTTTTTCAACTCCATCACCCAAGCCAGCTTTTTCTCATCGATTCCATCTTCATCCACAATAGTTCCATTGGAGTCGGAAAGCGTAACGACCTTGCCGCCTAATTGGAGAACTTTTTCGACGGCATATTGAGCGACATTACCGGAACCAGAAATCGCAACCACTTTGCCCTTAATGGTTTCGCCCCGGGTTTTGAGCATCTCTTGCGCAAAATACACTGTTCCGTAACCGGTCGCTTCAGGTCGAATCAGCGATCCCCCCCAATTAATCCCTTTCCCAGTCAAGACGCCTGTAAATTCATTGCGCAGTTTTTTATACATGCCATAAAGGAAGCCGATCTCGCGACCGCCAACTCCGATATCGCCTGCCGGAACATCTGTATTGGGGCCTATATGGCGGAAAAGCTCAGACATGAAAGCCTGGCAGAATCTCATGACTTCCAGATCACTTTTTCCTTTTGGATTAAAATCAGAGCCGCCTTTGCCGCCTCCCATGGGCAACGTGGTCAAGCTGTTTTTAAACACTTGCTCAAAAGCCAGGAACTTTAAGATGCCCAGATTGACGCTAGGATGAAAACGTAATCCGCCTTTATACGGACCGATTGCGCTGTTCATTTCGATTCTATAACCGCGATTGATTTGTATGTTACCCTGGTCGTCCACCCATGGGACCCGGAACATAACCACTCTTTCAGGCTCAACAATTCTTTCTAAAATTTTTGCGGCTCTATACTTTGGATTTTGTTCAATAATGACCCAAATCGATTCCAATACTTCTCGAACCGCTTGATGAAATTCTTTTTCTCCAGAGTTTTTGGCAACAACTCCTTCCATAAAACCGTCAAGTGTGTAGGTCATATTTGCATTCTCCTCTAAATTTGATTATCTACCGAAAAAACTCTTGTATCCGGTAGCGTCCGCTTTGAATTTATTGGAGTACGAATCTAGTATCTGAATGCAATATGGTCAACCCCAAGAGCACACAAAAATGAATAAAAAAACCTGCGGAAATTCCTTTACGCAGGCAAAATTTATTAGATTTTTATTATAGATTCGCTCCAATATCGGCTATTATTGGCAGCCGTTGGAGCTATTTATGCCATATTGGTCTGCAGCATCGGACAGTAAATATTATTATTTGCATCCGAAAACCAATACGACCAATGTTCTCCTTAATTCACTCCCGGCAATTAAGCTTTTTTAGCGACGGCCTTTTTGACGACTTTCTTTTTGGCCGGTGCTGCTTTGGGTTTTTCACCCATCAAAACACGAACCTCTTTTTCAATTTTGTTAATCTTTTTTTGCAGGGAGCCGATCTCGTCTTTTGTGGCCACCTTCAGAATGGACAGGGTTTTTGCCACACCGTCTTGAAAAGCCTTTTCAACATCATCACGAACATTGCGAACGCGAGCCACGATGTCGTTAATGACCTTCTTGACATCCTCTGGCGGTGTTGCACCCTCAATTATCTTGGACCCGAGATCTTTTAAAACTTTCTCCACGCTGCCCAAGGGTTCCAAAGCGTTTTTGATCCCATCCTTTACGAATACCGGAATTTTTACCTTCTCAACCATGATTTGCCTCCTTTAAGAAATTTGTAATTCGACTCCTTCGTATTTGCTTTCAATTTGAAATATAACACAGCGCGTCAAATTGTCAAGAGGAAATAATGCATCGCGTCATTTTTTAATAAAAAGGCAATTATTTAGATGAATTTATGCAGGGAAATCAAGATGTTAATAACAATAACCAAGGCATTGATAGAGAAGTCCGCAATCACTCGGAAAGCTATCCACACATTCACTACGGCATTCCCAGCCTTGCGGTGTAGGATATCGTTCTTGGCAATATGAGAGCGCCGTATTAGCGTCTATCGATATACTATTAAAAATCAGCACGTATCCACAATAGTTATAAATAATTGTAATGATTCCGCTGCAAAGTATGCCGGAAGAAGTATCATCATCCGCAGTTTGACTTGCAGAGTCATCATCCCCGATGTTGCCGGCTCTTGCGCTCCATTTGGTTCCCGAACACGAGATCGAAAATAGATTCATGATGATGAAAATCAAAAGCAAAACTAAATAACCCCAAAGTTTATTGATATAAATCTCTCTGATATTCATGTACTTTGTTTTTACTTTTTAATATCCAACCGCAAATATATTTATTTTAGGTCATTCTCTAAGAAATACTCACTTTTTTTATAGTATTCCACACCCTCAAGAATAAACACCTTAAGGACTGCCGCGACCGGCACAGCAATGAGAATGCCTATGAAGCCAAAAAGTTCCCCTCCGACGAGAATAGCAAAAATAATAATTACTGGGTTCATACCTAATTTATCACCGATAATCTTGGGTGTGATTACAGTACTATCAAGTGCTTGAACCACCCCGAAAACAACCAAGACTAGAACCGGATGTAATACATCACCATATTTCAATAAAGAAAGGATCAGACCGGCGCTGATCCCGAAAATGAAACCTAGATAAGGCACAAACGCAATCAAGCCAGAAAAAAGACCCAAGAAAAATCCCATAGGCACTTGAGCAACGAATTGCATCCCAATACCATATAAAAGCCCCAGAATCAGACAAACGGTTATTTGGCCCCTAAGAAAATTTGAAACGACAAAATCGACTTCTTTGGCATGCCTAACCAATGTAGGTCGCCATTTTATAGGCACGATCTCCAACACTTTTATTTTTATTTCATCAAAATCACGAACCAAATAGAACCATGCGACAGGAACAACGACGACCGACAACAAAGAAAGAATCAGATTCATTATTGAACTGAAGGTTTTTTGAAAGAATTTCAAAAGCGGCAAATAGATTCGCGAACCCAAGTCGCGCAAAAACGACTCATTGGCTTTTATCAAATTGATCAAATCATCAAAAGTTTTTGGAACTGAGATTCCGAAACGCCCCAATGTATTATCAAAATAAGGAACTACGGAATTCGAAATTCGATTGATGTACTCAGGCATATCGGAAGCGAGTTTCGTCGTTTCAATAAAAAATGCCGGGATCATGATAAACCAGAAAAAGCAGATCAATACGATAATAAACAGGGTCAACACAGCGACAGAAAGCGATCTGTTTCTAAACACCTTCTGAAATCTATCTACAGCCGGATCAAAAATATAAGCAAGAATTAATGAAGTGACAAAAAGACCTATAACATGACCAAGCTTGTAAAAAATTAGTAAAATAATCAGACAGACAAGCAAAAAGAATATAAAGCGAACCCACTTATTCTTGAAGATTTCTTGAAGAAAGTTCATCTGCCTGTTTTCTTATCCGTTACTTTGGAACCGGCTTTAATGTCAATTCTATCACCTTTACATCCAATGAACCCTGTATTTCAATGGTTTCATTTTCATAATCTTTGGCTTTAAAGGTCAGCACATGGGCTCCTTTTGTAATTTGCATGCACCTTGGATTGCACTGGTATCTTTTTGCCTTGCCGACATAGTACCCGTCTAAAAAAACCTTTGCATTACTCGGCTTAATTAAAATCTTTACGTTAAAAGTCGGATCTTCACGATTGAGTCTCGAAAGAGGAACAGCGCATGCCGTACATACAAATGCAAAAGTAACCAATACGATTATAAAACGTTTTCTCATTGTTTCTGCGCCTCTTCCTTGATAATTGGTGAATGTTTTGCCTCAAGCAAAAATGCTTTGCCAAATCGGCCTATATTTTCAAGCCTTACGTCATCGAATGGAGTTTGAACCAAATAGGCAATCAGTTTATCAGACGACATATCGCTGATGATTTCAAAACATGCGGTGCCGCCTTCTGCATAAGAAGTCCGGTTGGAACTGATGACTTGCGGAATTTGACTAAACGATTTTGAAAAGGATATCGCTTCTAACTGGCTGCCGAATCCCCGAATTATCAAAGTGATTTTCACCCTCGTATTCGGCGATATTATTCCCTGAGCTTTAAATTGATCCGCTAATAATCCAAATCTCTCCTCGGCAGCTTCTCTGGCAGCAAGGTCACAACTTCCCCGAGCCGGAGTAGAATCAGAATAATCCATAACCATCTTATTATGAGCCGACGCATCAAACAGTCTGAAGCGAATATCCAAACTGCACCCTTTTACCGAGACCTTCTGATTTCTGCTGAGGTCGACAATCATTACATATTTTGCTCCTTGAAGCCCGGTAATTCCGATTAAACTATCCGCCTCTCCTCCGTCCAATGCCTTCAGATAATGCGAAGTCTTTTGAATCAACCGAAATTTTTCGTCGCTTATCGGCGCAAATCCCAATAAATCCATTGCATCATTCAGAGGTTTTTCAATGGCAGGGAAAGCTTCGCCTCCGGGTTTATCAGGATTTCTGAAAAAGGCAAAAACGGCAATCATGGGCATATCCGAAAAAACCGCATTGCTATCAGCAGGCAGGAGAGCTATGTCATCAGCAATTTTATCGAGGTTCAATTGAATTTCCATCGACACACGTAATTCGCCTTCGGTTACTCTCTCGGAAATCAACTCAGAGGAAATGACATAAAACTCGGGATGATTGAGTATTTTATCCCAAATATTGTGCGCTTTCAGATGTCGAATACTTTCGTCAGTTACCCGCTGAATTGCCATCGTGACTGCAGATTTCAGCGCCTGTTGTTTTGCAATATCCCGCGCTCCCAGCACTCCCAATTCAGAAGTCAGACTAAATCCATCAGTTTGAATAATAGTCACGCCATAAGTCGCGAAGGCATCGGGAAAGGCCATCAACCCGAAAAAAATCAATATGAAAATTAAAAAGCCCTTATTCAATGCGTTGCAGCCCCTATCCAAAATTCTTTTAATTGATCTGCAAGGATTGTGTCCAACTCCACTTCTATCGTAACTGAAGATTCTAAAAATTTTTCAGAGATTATCCGCCCTCTTTCGTGGATGGCTCCGACCAAATCACCTCTGTTTAAAGGCAGCGACAAAAGAACATGCCTCATTGAATTGCCGATCGCTATTTTCATAGTTAATCTGGTTTTCAATTCCTCAAGATTTTCTCCGGTCAATGCAGAAACGGGAACGACATCCGCTCCAGATTTCGCAAGTGGCGCAATTCCACCGCTTATTTTTAAACGATCTATTTTGTTCAATGCAATAATTTCGGGAATATGATCTGCTCCAATGGTTGATAAAACAGATCGAACTATATCTATCTGCTCATCAGAATTCTGAGACGATGCGTCGACTACATGAATCAGCAAATCAGACGAGACCACTTCTTCCAAAGTAGCTTTGAAGGCTTCTATAAGATGGTGAGGCAGCTTCTTGATGAATCCGACCGTATCCAACAAAAGAACAGGCCTTCCATCCGATAAAATGAAACGACGGCATAAGGGATCCAATGTCGCAAATAATTTGTCTTCGACTTTAACATTAGCACCGGTTAATGCTCGCATCAGAGTTGATTTACCGGCGTTGGTATAACCCACCAAAGCTATTATCGGTATATTTTCTTTCTTCCGATGTTCGCGATGCAAGGTGCGCGTTTGTCGTATTTGCTTCAGATGTGTTTTCAATCTATGAATTTTGGATAAAATGCGCCGGCGGTCCGTTTCAAGAGCAGTTTCGCCTGGGCCTCTTGTGCCTATACCGGCTCCTAATCTTGAAAGATGAGCCCACCTGCCTCGCAACCGAGGAAGCAAATACTGCATCTGAGCAAATTCAACTTGAAATTTACCTTCTTTGCTCTTTGCATGTGACGCGAAAATATCCAAAATAAGCGCTGTCCGATCCAGCACCATTACATCCCAGGCATCTTCGAGATTTCTATGCTGACTTGGCGAAAGTTCACAATCGACAATTACCAGATCACAGTTCAACTCTCCAACCAACTGAGCAATATTTTCTATCTGACCTGATCCGAAAAATCCGCGCGGATGAGGCTTTTTGACTTCAAGAAGAAGACGCCCAACAATGGCGGCTCCCGCAGTTCCCGCCAGCAATCCCAGTTCTTCCAAAGACTCAGATGCCGAAGCTGCAGACTCAGGAAATCTACGAACACCGACAAGAAAAGCGAGATCCTTTCTCTTGCGCTCGATATGGGTCATTGCGCCAGGTTGATTTCAGCGGCCCTGCGACGGATGTTGTTGCACGGACGCCTCACCGGAAAGGAAGCTCACCTTAGCACTTTTGGCCACATTGATATTTGTAATCGCATGCTTGTAGATCAGGTGATATCTTTCCGTTTCCAAAACAATGGAATAATTATCGAAGCTCTTGACCAAACCTTCCAGTTTTTGGCTGTCAGAAAGTTCCACTACGACCCGTATTTTTTCGCGCCGCACCTGATTCAGAAATTGGTCCTGAACATTAATTTTAGTAGATTTTCGTGCCCCGAGATCCCTCATTTCGGAATCCCCTTTCATTGAAAAGTTAGAACGCCTGATCCGAAAAGATTTTCAATCTCTTGGACCAGTGCGTCAGAAATAGATAATGAAAAACGCGACGGCAACCGAAATACTGCGTCACTAATCTCAGGTACCTCCACATGTAAAATGGCCCTACAGTTCCCCTGATATCGCATCATTATATTATACAGCAATTCAATTTGTCCCTTGGAAATATTTCCAGTCCGAAGATGAAAATGAATTTCTTTTGAACATACTTTTGGAGCATTTTCCAACTCAATGATATCTTCCATTAAAATTCTGCCTTCGAAATCTCCGTCGGTACGGCCCATAAGCAATAGAGGTTTATCCGATCTCACAAGCTGTTCGCAATTTCTCCACACTTTGGGCAAAAAAGTCGCAATAAACGAGCCTTTCGCATCTTCGCAAATTACCTGCGCCATCAATTCACCGTTCTTTGTCTCCTTCACATTGATATCGGAGATAATAGCGCCGATACGCACTTCCGCTTCATAATTGATTTCCCGCAGAGTGGCGCTGTCATCTGAGGCATAATGTTGTAAAATTGAAGACATCTGATCTAAAGGATGTCCTGAAAAATAAAAGCCCAATGCCTCTCTCTCGTTCATGAGCCAAACATTTTTAGACCAAGGTTGAGCTTCAGGCAATGAATCTTCAGGCGGCCCCATTCTTTTTGCACCAAATAATCCCAACTGCCCTGAAGATTTTGTAGCAGCGATTCTTGCAGCCCTCTCGACAGCTTCATCTATGACTGCCAACAACCGATGGCGGTCTTTGTTCACAGAATCAAATACGCCTGCTTTGACAAGATGCTCAATTACCCTTCGCGTAACCCTCCCCAGGTCGACTTCTTCGCAAAAATGCGCCAAAGAAATGAATCTATTGGCAGACTCCCTGGCATTGACAATCGCTTCCGCAGCCCCTTCTCCGACATTTTTTATCGCATGCAAGCCAAATCGGATTTTGTCGTCTTCAACTGAAAATTCTGAAAAAGAATAATTCACATCAGGCGGCAAAACTTCTATGTTCATATCGCGACACTCGGCAATGATCGAGATGACTTTATCCGTTGCCTCAGCGTGCATCGTTAAAAGTGAAGCCATAAATTCCGCCGGATAATACCGCTTTAAATAAGCGGTTTGATATGCGAGCACCGCATATGCCGTGCTGTGCGATTTGTTGAAGCCGTACCCGGCGAAATGCTCTATCAATCGAAAGATGCGATCCGCGAGCTGTTCATCGATTCCTTTTGATTTTGCGCCAGCCAGGAATCTGGTTTTTTGCTTTTCTAAAAGCGCCTTATCTTTTTTGCCCATTGCCCTTCGGAGCAGATCGGCATCCCCCAGCGAAAAACCTGCAATCACGGAAGCAGCCCGCATAACCTGCTCCTGGTAGACCATCATGCCATAGGTTTCTTCAAGCACTGCATGCAATGACGGATGCTCGTAAGCAACTTCCTTTATGCCCTTTTTACAATCAATAAATTCATCGATTAAACCGGACTGGATGGGGCCAGGCCGATAGAGAGCGTTAATTGCGATCAAATCTTCTATTTTTGTCGGCTCCAATCTTTTAAGCAATGCTTTCATGCCTGGTGATTCAAATTGAAAAACGCCTGTCGTATGTCCATCCGTCAGCATTTGAAAAACATTCGGATCCTTCATCGAAATGCGATCCAGATCGATACGCAATCGATGCGTTTTTTCAATCAGGTCCAATGTTTTATCAATGACTGATAAGGTAGTCAGACCAAGAAAATCGAACTTGACCAGTCCGGCATCTTCAACATCTTTTTTATCCAACTGAACAAGGATTTTGCCGTCTTTATCCATTTTGAGCGGCACGATATCAAGCAGGGGTTGTTTGGAGATCACCACACCAGCCGCATGAGTGGACGGGTGGCGCGCAAGACCCTCAAGATCTTTGGCTATTTCCCACAGTTCGGCTCCCCACGCGGTTTCACTCAACATCTTTTTTACTTCCGGAGCCCGCTCCGCTTCATCCAAACTCAGATCCAATTTGATCGGGAAAAGTTTTACAAGTTTATCTGCATCGGATATGGGAATGCCCATCGCTCTTCCCACATCCCGCACCACTGCTTTTGCGTTCATCGCTGCGGTCGCCTGGATTTGAGCGACGCATTCCTTTGAATATTTTTCAGTAACATACTGAATGACTTCATCTCGGCGCCTTTCGCAAAAGTCGATATCGATGTCGGGATTGTCTTTTCTCTCCGGGTTTAAAAACCGCTCGAAAAGCAGCCCGTACTGAATTGGGTCGATATTTGTGATTCCCATCGCATAGCTGACGAGGCAACCAGCCGCACTTCCGCGGCCAGGGCCTACAGGAATGCGATGTTGTTTTGCCCACTGGATGAAGTCTTGGACGATCAGAAAGTATCCCGAAAACCCTTTGTGTTTAATCAAATCGATTTCATATTCAATCTGGCGTCGATAAATATCTTCTTTTTCAGACAACAATTCAGGAGTCAAATTCGGATCTTCGCCAATTCTCTCTATTATTTTTTCAAAACTTTCCCATGCCTTTTTTTCGAAAAGGGTATCGAGGGTATGGCCCTCCGGAACTTCAAATTCAGGATATATTGTCTGGCCGAAGCTTAATTTTAAATTGCATCTTTCAGCGACTTCCAAAGTATTTTCGATTGCCCCCGGCAATCCGGAAAGCCCCTGAATCATTTCCTGGGGCGATTTAAAATAAAGCTCATTGGTCTGAAATTTAAAACGATTCGCTTCACGAATTGTGTTTTTGGTTTGAATGCACAGCAGAACATCATGGCTTTTCGCCTGCTTCATTTCCAGGTAATGACAATCGTTGGTAGCCAAAAGCGGCAATTCCATTTTTTTATGCAAGGCAAGCATCGCATCGTTCACTCGTTGCTGCTCGGGAAAAGAATGCGGTTGGACTTCAAGATAAAAACGATTTTTAAAAATCTGCGCATAAAAATCCGCCACTTGTTCAGCGGCCTTCAGCCCGTCTTTTAAAGCCGCTTGCGCCACTTCACCCTGAATGCAGGCGGAAGAGGCGACTAGTCCTTCCGAGTAGCGCTCCAATAGCTCATAATCGACGCGCGGCTTGAAATAGAAGCCTTCCAGATGCGATAAAGATACCAGGCGTATCAGGTTGTAATAGCCCGTTTCATTCTCTGCCCACAAAACAAGATGATAAGGCCCGGGCGCATGCATATTGCGATCAAATCGGCTTCCGGATGCAACATATAACTCGCATCCGATGATCGGCTTTATTTTTTTTAATTCATCTTCTTTATAAAAACTTTGCGCCTTTTTATAAAACTTGATCATTCCGGAGAGATTTCCATGATCGGTGATAGCCACCGCATTCATTCCGTAAGAAGCGACTTTCTCCATCAAAGGGTTGAGTTTTATGGCGCCATCCAAAAATGAAAACTCGGTATGTATATGAAGATGTACAAAAGGGCTGCTCATTATTCCCACTCAATCGTTGAAGGCGGTTTGCTGGAGATGTCGTAAACAACGCGATTGACACCTCTGACTTCGTTGATGATCCGGTTGCTGATCCTGCCCAATAAATCCGAAGGCAACGAAACCCAATCCGCGGTCATTCCGTCGATCGATTGGACGACACGCAAAACGATGACGTTTTCATAAGTTCTTTCGTCGCCCATTACGCCGACCGTCCTCACGGGAAGAAGTATGCCGAAGCTTTGCCAAATCTGCTCATAAAACGACGAGGCCAGCATTTCTTCCTGTATGATCGCGTCAGCATGCTGCAATACATTCACCCTTTCCTTTGTCACTTCGCCCAGAATTCGTATCGCCAAACCCGGACCTGGAAACGGCTGGCGGATGATTATGGATTGAGGCAAATTCAATTCCCGCGCCAACTCTCTTACCTCGTCCTTAAAAAGTTCTCTTAACGGCTCTATCAACTCAAGATTCATTCGCTCAGGAAGCCCACCTACATTGTGATGGCTTTTGATTGTGGCTGAAGGGCCTTTGTAACTGACGCTCTCAATCACATCCGGATAAAGCGTACCCTGCGCCAAATACGTTACATTCGGCAACTGTCTAGCCTCTTGCTCAAAAACCGCAATGAATTCCGATCCGATGATCTTTCTTTTTTGCTCCGGCTCAGTGACTCCGGCCAGTTTGGATAGAAAACGATCTGAAGCATCGACGTATCTAATCGGTATTCCCATGCGCGTAAAAGTTTGAACCACCTCTTCCGGTTCGTTTTTCCGCAAAACGCCGTTGTTAACGAAGATGGATACGACGCGATCTCCCAGAGCCTTGTGAAGCAAGACCGCCACTACCGAGCTATCCACACCTCCGGACAGTCCGCATACTACGCGGCCATCGCGCACGCGCTCGCGAATTTGCTTTATTGTCGCCTCGATAAAGGAGCTCATCGTCCAAAGACCTTTGCTCCCGCAAATCTCAAAAAGAAAATTGGCCAGGATTTCACGGCCTCTCGGCGTATGCACAACCTCGGGATGGAACTGAACCCCGAAACGACGGAAGGCAGAGTCGGCCATTGCAGCCACGGGAGAATTGGATGTGATTGCAAGTGAAATATATCCCGAAGGCATTCTCTCAATTCGGTCACCGTGGCTCATCCAAACAGTGATCGGCTCGTCTTTGGAAAAACCTGCGAATATCCCTTTTGAACTCAAAATAGTCATTTGCGTGCGACCATACTCGCGTTGCGAAGCTTTGCAGACTTCACCACCCTCAAGTAGTGTCAGCAACTGCATGCCGTAACAAATTCCCAAAATCGGCACATTCAGAGAAAATAATTCCGGACCGATTTTCGGGGCGTCTTTTTCATTTACGGAGGCCGGACCACCCGACAAGACAATACCGATAGGATCAAAATTCTTTATTCCATCCAATCCGATATTGAATGGATGAATCTCGCAATAAACCTTCTGCTCTCTGATCCTCCGGGCAATGAGTTGGGTATATTGGGAACCAAAATCCAAAATAAGAATTTTTTCTTTGTCCGAAGCAACCACTTTCGACTCCCAGGTGCGAGGTATTTGACTTAAGGATTAAGAGCGTAATTCGGAGCTTCTTTTGTAATGATCACGTCATGGACGTGGCTTTCGCGAAGGCCGGCTTGTGTAATGCGGATGAATTTTGCTTTTGTTCGGAGATCTTGAATGTTCGTACATCCGCAATATCCCATCCCGCTTCGTAATCCTCCGAGAAGTTGAAAGATTACCGAGGACAAAGCGCCTTTATAGGGAACTCGGCCTTCAATCCCTTCGGGCACCAGTTTGCTGAGTTCAATATTTTCTTGAAAATATCTGTCGGCGCTTCCTTTTTGCATCGAGCTTATCGAACCCATGCCGCGATAAATTTTGTAGCTGCGACCTTGATATAAAATGGTTTCGCCCGGGCTTTCTTCGGTTCCGGCAAATAGCGAGCCGATCATTACGCTATGCGCTCCTGCAGCAATCGCCTTGGTAATATCTCCGGAATATTTTATGCCTCCGTCTGCAATAATAGGCACATCGTATTTCTCGGCAGCTCTTGAGCACCAATCTATCGCCGATATTTGCGGAACACCCACTCCGGCCACGATCCGCGTCGTGCAAATGGAGCCGGGGCCTATGCCTACTTTCACTCCGTCCGCACCGGCTTTTATCAAATCCGTAGTAGCCTCCGGAGTTCCGACGTTGCCTGCAACGATTTGAAAATTGGGATGATTTGATTTAATCCACTCCACCATTTTGATGACCATTTTAGAATGACCATGCGCCGTATCAACGACGAGGACATCCACTCCTCTTTGGATTAATGTGTCGGCCCTCTCTTTTGCATCCCCTGTAACGCCAATTGCAGCGCCGACTCGAAGGCGGCCAAGATTATCTTTGCAGGAATTCGGATTACGCTCGGTTTTGAGAATATCTTTTATCGTGATCAATCCTTCCAACTTGTTTTCATTATTTACGACAAGCAGCTTTTCAATCCGATTCTTGTGTAGAAGGGCTTTGGCGTCCTCTAAAGTAGTGCCCGGAGGGACAGTAATCAGATTCTTTTTTGTCATTACATTAGCGATAGGCTGATCCAAAATCTTTACAAATCGGAGATCCCGCACGGTCAATATGCCGACCAATTTTCCTGACTTCTCCACTACGGGAACACCTGAAATCCGATATCGATCCATCAACTCCAAAGCATCGAAAATAGGCCGATCCGGCTCCATCGTTATGGGATCTACAATCATCCCCGATATGGCTTTCTTGACTTTATCCACTTCGCTTTCCTGATTTTTAATGGAAAGGTTTTTATGGATAACCCCTAAACCGCCTTCCAACGCAATAGCAATCGCAGTTTGCGCTTCCGTGACGGTATCCATAGCTGCGCTTATCACAGGTATGTTTAGACTGATCGTTTTTGTCAGACGAGTGTTCAAATTAACTTCAGTCGGAAGCACATCTGATTTTTGAGGAGCCAGCAAAACATCATCGAAAGTGAGCGCTAAAGGAAGATCATTATCAATCATATTCTTTCCCCGTTAATTTTTTATTAATTGCCAAACCGATTTTTATTTCTCTATTTAGCTTTTTCTTTTTGACCGGATAAATGCTC
>Ga0315282_10007225_pt1 | contig 18315 bp, 10 predicted proteins | sample YL17G07_20_MG_FD_203693 | JGI IMG/M metagenome (GOLD analysis project Ga0315282, IMG submission 203693) | Sediment microbial communities from Yellowstone Lake, YNP, Wyoming, USA - YL17G07_20 | ecosystem: Environmental > Aquatic > Freshwater > Lake > Sediment | place: USA: Wyoming | collected...
ACGCCCGCGCAGGCCATTGATGTGGTGCGCTACTTGCAGCGCAACAATCGCAGGGCGAAGCGCTCCCATTACCGGCGCCGCACCAAGCGCCGGGATAAGTTCAGACGAAAGTCACGTTGTAGTATTAGTGGAGATGTGCTGGTTGCGCACCTGGATGGGGGCCAGCCGTTTGGCCTGAGCCTGCCGCAGGGCCCTCGGCTGGCAGAGGGCGCACACCTCGTTCGACTGCCCCTCTGGGACCCTGAGGGCCCCATTCGGGGTCATGAAGGGCGCTCAGGGCAAGCTGTGCGTCCCGACCAGTCTCGCCGACCGATACCCGCTGTCCGGGGTCATACCGCCCGTGCCCGCGCTTTCCCCGCTCCTGAGCTTTCTGCTATAATGACCTCGCAGGTGCCGGCGCGCCTGGCCGAGGTACCCGACCTCGCTCTAGGCCACCAGAACAGCCGTTTTCGGCCCACCAGAGGCGGCAAGCCCCTGTGCCCGGATTATTCATGCTGAGTTGGGTGGCGCGGCGTAGCCGCCCACAGGCATGAATAATCCGCGCGGGAGCACGCTGAGCCAACGCACCGGCCATCCCGACGACGCGCCATGGAGTATGAATAATCTGGGTGAGCTGACTTCGTGACCTCGGACGAGTTGAGACAGAAGTTCCTGGATTTCTTCGCCCAGCGCGACCACCGCGTGATGCCTCCCGCGCCGCTCATCCCGAGCGACCCGACGACCCTGTTCACCATCGCCGGGATGCAGCCGTTCGTCCCCGCCTTCCGCGGCGAGGTGCCCCGCCCCGCGCCGCGCGTCGCCACCTGCCAGAAGTGCCTGCGCATCGATGACCTCGAATACGTGGGGCGGACGACGCGCCACGAGACGTTCTTCGAGATGCTCGGCAACTTCGCGTTCGGCGATTACTTCAAGCGCGAGGCCATCAACTGGGCCTGGGAGCTGGTCACCAAGGACTTTGGCATGCCGCGCGACCGCATCTGGATCACCGTCAACCCCGAGGACGACGAAGCGCGAACCATCTGGCGCAATGGCGTAGGAATTCCCGCAGAGCGCATCATCCCGGTCGAGGATAACTGGTGGCCGACCGGCGGCGGCGTGGGCCCCTGCGGCCCCAACACCGAACTCGTTTACGATATGGGCGAGCACCTCGGCTGCGCGAAGCCCGACTGCGGCCCCGCCTGTGACTGCGACCGATGGAACGAATTCTGGAATCTCGTCTTTCAACAGTACAACCGCGACGCCGAGGGCAACCTGACTCCCCTGCCGACCCAGAACATCGACACCGGCATGGGCCTCGAACGCATGGCTCTCCTCATGCAGGCCCGATCGAGCATCTTCGAGACCGACCTTTTCCAGCCCATCATGGATTACATCGGCGAGATGGCCCGCGCCGCCGACGGATCCTTCCACTTCGGCGCCGATCCGCTCGCCGACGAGGCTGCGCGCGTCATCGCCGACCACGCCCGCGCGGTGACATTCATGGTCGGCGACGGCGTCACGCCCAGTAACGAAGGGCGCGGGTATGTGCTGCGGCGCCTGGTGCGGCGTTCGGCGCGCCTGGGCCGGCGGCTCAATCTTCCGATGCCGTTCATGAGCCGGGTGGTTCCGGTGGTGGTGCGCCACATGAGCGCGGCCTACCCCGAACTCGCGGGCAAGCAGGATGTCATCGTCAAGTTCGTGCAATCAGAGGAGCACCGTTTCGATGAGACCCTGGAGCAGGGCAGCCAGCTCCTCGATCGCGTGATCGAGCGCGTCAAGTCCAGCGGCGAGACGGCGATTTCCGGTGAGACCGCGTTCGAACTCTACGATACCTACGGCTTTCCGTACGAACTCACCGTCGAGATCGCGGCCGAGCAGGGCCTGACGGTGGACGAGCAGGACTTCCTCGAGGCCATGGAGCGCCAGCGCGCGCGCGCGCGCGCCGCTGCGGCGCAGTCGTTCGCATATCGCGGGACCGAGGGCTACGCCCCGCTCGCCGGCAAGACCGCATTCTGCGGCTACGAGGAACTCGAAACCATCGCCACCGTTCTGCACATCCTGAAGGAAGGCAAGGAGGCCGAGAACGTCCGCGCCGGTGACGCCTCCGAGGTCATCCTCGACTACAGCCCTTTCTACGCCGAGGCAGGCGGACAGGTCGGAGACAATGGGTGGCTGGAGGCGGAATCGGTTAAGGCCCGGGTCGAAGACGCGCATCATCCGGCCGAGGGTGTGCACGCGCTGCGGGTCGTCGTCGAAGAAGGCGAGTTGGTGCGAGGCGAGCAGGTGCATGCGGTGGTTGACGCCGACCGACGCCATGCAATCGCGCGCGCCCATACTGCGACGCATCTGCTTCACCACGCGCTGCGCACGGTGCTCGGGCCGCACGCGCTCCAATCGGGATCACTGGTCGAGCCGGATCGGCTGCGCTTCGACTTCGCCCACTTCGCCGCGTTGACGCATGAGGAGATTGCGCAGATCGAGGATATCGTTAACCGGCGCATTCTCGCCGTCCACCCGGTGGAAGCGGCGGTCGTGTCCCTGGCCGAGGCGCGCGAGAAGGGCGCGACGGCGCTGTTCGGCGAGAAGTACGGCGAGCAGGTGCGGATGGTGAGCATCGGCGATTTCAGCCTTGAGCTGTGCGGCGGCACCCATGCACCGAGCACCGGTTCGGTCGGCTTGTTCAAGATCGAAGTGCAGTCGAGCGTGGGCGCCGGCCTGCGGCGGGTCGAGGCGGTCACCGGGCTCGCTGCGCTGGAGCACCTGCGCCGGCAGGAGTCGCTCCTCGCACAGAGCGCGGAGGTCCTGCGCGCTGCGCGCGATGATGTTCCGGCGCGAATCGAGGCTCTTCAACGCGAGCTGCGCGAGGCGCAGCGGCGCATCGAATCACTGCAGGCGCGCGGCGCGGGCGCGCTCGCGGACGACTTGGTGAGTCGAGCGACTGCCATCGAGGACGCGCGTGTGGTTGCCGGCAGAGCGAGCAACCTCTCCGCCGAGGCGCTGCGAAATCTGGCCGACGTGGTGCTCGAACGGCTGGGCTCGGGCGTGGTGGTGTTGGGGACTGAGAGCGATGGCAAAGTCCTGTTCGTCGGCGAGGTGTCCAAGGACTTGACGGCACGGGGTCTGCACGCGGGCAAGATCGTCGGCGATGTTGCGAAGGCGGCCGGTGGTGGCGGCGGTGGCCGGCCCGATTTCGCGCAGGCGGGGGGTCGCGAGCCCGCGAAGCTCGATGAGGCACTGGAGAAAGTGGTCGGCCTAGTACGTGCGCAGCTTGCCGGCGGGGGTTAGGCCATCGCCATGGCCAAGCGCGTCGCCAACGCAACTGCAGGGTGCGGATTCATGTGGGAGCCGCGTCCCGTTCGACAAGCTCAGGGCAGGCCTCGCGGCGATTCGACTGTGCGCCGCCGCCTCGTTTGCGTCCTCACCATTGTTGCAGCGCTGTCGCTCCTGACGGCATCTGTGCCGCTTCAGGCTGCACCGCCCGCCCGTCCCAAAGCCATCATCCTCGTCCTGCACGGCGTGAGTTGGGAGGAACTCGCGGCCGCGGACGTGCCCCCGTTGCAGGCCCTGCTGCGCCGGGCCGCGGTCGGGGTTATGAACAGCCGCGTCCTTGACTCGCCGGGATGGAGCAGCCCTTACGTTACCATCGGGGCAGGGCGAGGGGCGGTGGGCATCGGCTGGTTCGGGCTATATGAGTTGCCCGCAAGGTCCGCGGCCCGCGCCGCCGACGCGGATCTCGGCCTCGAATGGCTGCGCGAGGCGAACCGTGACGCCCACACCCAAGCCCAGCCCGGCCTGCTTGGCACGCTCATGCACCAGTGCGGCCTCACGACCGGGTTGCTGATGACCCCGAGCCGGCGCCTTGGCGCTCACATAGCCACCCCCTCCGTCGCTGTTTTTATGGACAGCACAGCGCTGGTTGATCGGGTGCAGTATGCAGCGGCAGGCGATGCCCGTGACGCTGTTGCCGATATCCTAAGCGCATCGGACCTGGTCTGCGTTGATCTCAGTCCCCTTCTCGCCAGGCCGTTTCCGGCTTCGTCGCCCACACGGCCCGACCCGGAGGCGCTCGCGATCCTGGGTGAAATGGAGCCGATCTTCGCCCAGGTCGTTGACGTGATCGATCCCACGCGCGATCTGCTCATCATCACCAGCCCCACCTGCCCGCCCTACCAGTCGCCGAAGGACATGTCCTACGCGCCCATCGCCGTCATCGGCTCCGGCTTCGGGCCCGGCCTGCTTACCAGCGCAAGCTCGCGCCGGCCAGGGATGGTCTCGAACGTTGACATCGCGCCAACCATCCTGCGGTTCTTCGTCACGGATTCGGCGCCGCCGATTGCGGACACCATGAGTGGCCACCCGATGATGACGCTCCCGGCGCGGCACCCATTGCGCGATGTCCTCGCCATCAGCCGCCAAGGCGTCCGCCTGGTTCAACTGCAATACCGCTTCGCGCCGGTGTATGCGCTCGGCGAATTCTTCGCGTTCTTGGGCGTGGGGCTCGCCCTCGCCTTTGCGCCGGCGTGCGCGAAGCGCTCGCGCCGGCGCCTGCGCATCGTACTGCTGTTGGCGATGAGTCTGCCCTTGGCGCTGCTCTTTCTCGGACCATTTGATCCGGGAGGAGTTGTGCAGCCATACATCATCGTTGCCGCGCTCGCGGGCGCCCTGACCTGGCTCTCATGGCGCGAGGCCGCGCCGCTGAATTCGGTTGCCGCATTGCTCAGCGTCACTGCCGCAGTCGTTGTCCTCGATGGGTTGACGGGTGGGCACCTGCTCGACAACTACCTCGTGAACTTCGGCACCTACGGGACCCGGATGTACGGCATCGGCAACGAAACCGTGGGCTTTGTCGTCGCCTGCGCCGCTATCGGCGGTGTCCTCTTCGTGCAGGGAGCGCGCAAGGCCAGATGGTCGCTCTGGTTGCTTGGTCTATGGTTCGCCGTAATCACGGTGGTTATCGGTGCCCCCATGTGGGGAGCCAACTTCGGAGGCGGGATCAGCGCCGCTTTCGCCTTTGCGGTGGCCTATCTCGGGATCCGCGCAGGACGCCCCCGCCTGCGGCACTGGGCCGCCGCGATCGTGCCCGCTGCGGCGGTGGGGGCGCTGGTGGTCGCGATGGATCTGCTCGGCGGCCCGCGCACGTGGACCCACATGGCCGACTCGGCCCGCATGATCGGCGGCGGCGGCATTCAGGCGGCCGCCGATATCGTCGCGCGCAAGGCGCAGGCGGAATGGCGAATCATGCAAATCGTGCCCGCGCTTGCGATAACGGTTGCGCTGTGTATCGCAGGGATGTGGCTCCTGCTCAGGCCGCCCGCTCGGCTGCGCGCCGCGTTGGAGGCCAACCCCCCGGTATGGGCGGGCCTCATGGCCGGGGTCGCAGTGGGGGTGGTGGCGATCATGGTCGATGATTCCGGCGTTGTCGCTGCATCCAGCGCCATCGGCATCACCGCCTCCGCCATGGCCTACGTCGCACTCGGGAGCAACGGGGGCGCGAGTGATTGAGCGCATCATGGCGTTAGATGTCGGAGACCGCCGCATTGGTGTCGCGATGAGCGACCCGCTCGGCCTCACCGCCCAGCCGTTCGATACCATCGAGCGCACGAGCGACGCGGCGGCGCTAGGACGGATCGCCGAGATTGCCGATTCGTACCTGGTAGGGGAGATCGTCGTCGGCATCCCTTACAGCGCGCGCGGCGAACTCACGGCGCAGGCGGAGAAAATCGCGCGGTTCGCCGAACGCATTGCTTCGCGCGTGAAGGCGCCGGTGGTGCGCTGGGATGAGCGGCACACGACCCAGACCGCGGAGCGCGCGCTGCTCGAGGCGGACACGAGCCGGGCGCGGCGCAGACTGGTGCGGGACAAGCTGTCGGCGGTCGTACTGCTGCAAGACTACATGGAGGCGCGCAAGCGTCGCGGTCATGAGGAGACTTAGGCGCCCCATCATCCTGGCTCTCGTTCTGGCGGCCTCCCTGGGCGGCTGGCTCTACGTATCATTGTATGTGCCGGTGGGAGGCGGGCGTGAGGCGATCCGGTTCACCGTGCCCGCGAGAGCGCCCGCGCGGGTGATTGCCGCCGAGTTGCGTGAGCGGGGACTGATTCGCAGCGCCTGGGCGTTCACGGTTGCGGCAGCGTGGCGCGGCGGGTGGCGGCAAGCCAAGGCAGGAGACTACGCGTTTCGCCGCGACATGAGCGCGCTGGACATGCTTCACGCCATCGAACGCGGCGCGATCATCTCGGAGTGGGTGACGGTGCCCGAGGGGTACACGGTGGCGCAGATCGCGGCGCTGGTCGCAGCGAATGGCCTGGGGCGGGGCGAGGAGTTCCTGCATGCCGCGCAGTCGCCAGTGCCGGCCGACGCCGGTTTCCCGCTGCCTACGGGCAGCCTGGAGGGGTATCTTTTCCCCGACACCTACCGAGTCGGCCGTCATCCCGGCGCGGCGCGGGACCTGATGAAGATGATGCTCGCGCGGTTCGACGAAGTTGTGTGGCGGGGCCTGCTTGGGGGCCGATCGCCGCACTCGTCGCTGCACGGGGTGATCACTCTGGCGTCACTCATTGAAGGCGAAGCTAAGCTCGACGCGGAACGGCCCGTCGTTGCAGCCGTGCTGACAAACCGGCTCAGGCAGGGCATGAAGCTTGAATGTGACGCGACCGTGCAATACGCGCTGGGGCCCAACCGGAAAACGCGCTTGACCTACGAGGATCTCAAGATCGAGTCTCCCTACAACACATATCTCCACGCGGGCCTGCCTCCCGGGCCGATCAACAGTCCCGGGCGCGCCAGCATTGAGGCGGCGCTGCATCCCGCCGCTGTCGGTTACCTTTTCTACGTCGCGCGGCCGGACGGCTCGCACATATTCAGCGGCACGTACGCCGAGCACCTGCGCGCAATCGCCCGCGTCCGGGCCGAGGCGAAGGCGGCGGCTCGCCGATGAAAGCAACCGCTCCCGTCCAGCGCCAGCGCGTTGTGAATGTGCCCTCACCCTGGTGGGGCGTTGTGATGCTTGTCGCCCTCGTCGCAGGTCTGGGCGGCCTCGCCTTCGGCGTGTTCTACGTCTGGCTGACGACCGCGCCGCCGGAGGTCAAGGTGCCCGATGTCACGCGCATCAACATCCGCGCCGCGGAGGACATCCTTGCGCGGCGAGGCTTGATCGGGCAGGTAAGGGCGCACCGCTACGATCAGAAGCTCCCCGCTGACACCGTCATCAGCTCCGGGCCGGTGGCAGGCAAGACGGTGCGTCAGGGCCGGGTGGTTGAGATCATCGTGAGCGACGGCCCTCCGACCGTGCTTATGCCGGACCTGAGAGAGATCGAGCTTGACCGCGCCAGCCAGGCGATCTCGCGCGCCGACCTGCACCTGGCGCGGATCCGCCGGCGATATGACCAGGCCCTGCCGGCGGGATGGGTGATGGAGCAGAAACCCGCGGCCGGCGCGAGGGTCGCGCGCCGCGCCGACATCGAACTGACCGTCAGCGCGGGCCCGAAGCCTGAGGCCCGGCCTCCGTCGGAGACCCCGGGCGAGACGCCGAGCACTCCGGGCACCGCGCCCGAGGACCTCGGCGAGCCGCATTACGCGGTGGTGCAGGTAGCACTGCCCGAGGGTGACGAGCCGGCGCAAGTGCGGATCGAGGTCGAAGACAAGCGCGGCATCACGGTCGCCTACAAGGCCGCGCACGAGCCCGGCTCCACCATCGCCCAGGTCGTGACCGGCTACGGCGACGCGATCGCGCGCGTCTACGTGAATGACAATCTGATCGAGGAGAAACGGTTCTGACCATGCCAAAACGGACTGCGACCGCCATATCCGATGGGGTCGAAAGCATCGTGCTGGATAACGGGCTGCGGGTGCTGCTCAAGGAGATCCACGCCGCGCCGGTGGTGACGCTGTGGGCCTGGTACCGGGTCGGCTCGCGCAACGAGATGCCGGGCATCACCGGGGTCAGCCATTGGGTCGAGCACATGCTCTTCAAGGGTACGGACGGGTTTGGCAAGGGCCAGATCATGCGCCAGGTGAGCCGGCTCGGCGGCTACCTCAATGGCTTCACCAGCGAAGACCAGACCGTCTATTTCGAGACGCTCCCGCGCGACTACCTCGAACTGGCGGTGCGCATTGAGAGCGACCGCATGGTCAACGCGAGATTCGCCGCGGATGATGTCACGGCGGAGCGCACCGTCATCCTCTCGGAGCGCGCGATGGCCGAGAATGACCCCGGCTTCCTGCTCCACGAGGAGGTCCAGGCGGCCGCATTCCGCGTGCACTCGTATCGATGGCACGTGCTGGGCTGGCGCTCCGATCTCGAGTCAATGACGCGCGATGACCTATTCGACTACTACCGCACCTACTACCGGCCGAACAACTGCGTCGTCGTGGTGGCGGGCGATTTCGCCGCGGCGGAGGCCCTGGAACTTGTGCGCCGGCATTTCGGAGGGATCGCGGCCGGCCCGGAGCCGCCGGCGCAGCGTGCCGTGGAACCGCCGCAGCTTGGGGAACGACGAGTGACGCTGCACCGGCCGGGCGCGGCGGCTCGCGTCCAGGTCGTCTATCATGTGCCGGAGATTGGCCACCCGGATGTGCCCGCGCTGACGGTGTGCGATGCGATTCTCGGCGGCGCTAAGGGCGTGGGGTTTGGCTCAGGCGTCTATCTCGGCCGAAGCTCCCGGCTCTATCGCGCGCTGGTGGAGGGTGGGACCGCGTCCTCCATCGGATGCTACCTGGCGCCCGGCGTGAATCCGGGCCTGTTCCATTGTCGGGTCATGGTGCGCGACGGCGTGGATCCGCATGAGGCGGAGGCACGGCTGGCGCAGGAGATCGAACGCCTGCGCAGCGAGCCGCCGACCGCCGCCGAGGTCGAGAAAGCGATACGCCAGACTCGTGCCCAGTACGCCTACGGCGCGGACGGCGTTGCAAGCCAGGCGAGCGCCCTCGGCTATTACGAATCGTCGGTCGGATACCGCCACCTGGTCGAGCTGCTGGACGCCATCATCAAGGTGACGCCGGAGCAAGCGCGCGAGGCCGCCGAGAGGTATTTGTCGGCCGACAACCGCACCGTCGGGATCTTCGAACCGACCGCGCCCGCGCCCGAGGCCTCCGCGGCCGACACCGGCGTGGCAATGCTGTTCCCCATGACCGACCGCGCCGCATTCCGCACCGGGCGCAAGCCGGCGCTGCCGCGGGTCAAGGAATCGGCACTCGATAACGGCGTGCGCCTGCTCGTGAGCGAGAACCGCCGCAGCCCGGCGGTCGTTGTGCGCGGCAGCCTGGCCGCCGGAGGGGCGTTCGAGAGCGACGACACCGCCGGCCTGGCGAGCTTCGCCGCCCTCACGCTGCGCCGCGGCGCCGGCAGACGCAGCGGCGATGAGATCGCCGATCTCGTCGAATCCGTGGGCGGCCAGATCAGCTTCTGGAGTTCCTCTGAGCGCGTGGCATTTGCCGCCAAAGGGCTCCAAGACGACCTGCCGCTCCTGCTCGAGATTCTCTCCGATTGCCTGCGCGCCCCGACATTCCCGACCGATCAGGTCGAGCTCGCTCGCGGGGAGATCGTCACCGGCCTCAAGGACGAACTGGACGATCCTCGAGCGATGGCCGAGCGCGACTTGCATGAACTGGCCTACCCCGCGGGGCACCCCTATCACCGCGACACCGCGGGCACGCTGGCGACCGTGACCAAGCTATCGCGCGACGATCTCGCTGCTTTCCACAGGCGCAGCTACGGGCCGCACACCATGATCGCGGTGATCGTAGGCGATGTGCGGGCAGCGGAAGCCCTGCGCCTTGCGCAGCGGTATTTCGGCGATTGGCAGGCGCAGGGGGCGGGGCGCTTCGAGGTGTCACGAGATGATCACCGCCCGGGTGGCGCGCGGCGCGTGCGCACCATGAAGCACAAGTCGCAGGTTGACGTCGTGTTGGGTTACCTGGCGCTGAGCCGCAAGGACGCGGACTTCGTGACCCTGACCCTGGCGGACAATATCCTGGGTCGCCTCGGCTTGATGGGCCGGCTGGGGAGCAGCGTCCGCGATGACCAGGGGCTTGCCTACTACGCGTACAGCAACCTCGAGGCAGTTCTCGGGCGCGGGCTGTGGAAGCTGCGGGCGGGTGTCGCCCCGGCCGACGTCGAGCGCGCATTGGAGAGCATGCGCCGCGAACTGGAGCGCCTGCGCAGCGAGCCGCCGCCCGCCGATGAACTCGAGGACGCCAAGCGCAACCAGATCGGCGGCCTTGCGCTGCGCCTGGAGACCAATGACGGGGTCGCCGATGCCATTCACGACATCGCGTACTGGGATTTGGGGCTCGATTACCTCGAACGCTATCCCGCGATGGTCGAGGAGATCACCGCCAAGGCGATGATGGAAGTCGCCGCGCGCTGCAGCGACCCGGGCGAATCCGCGCTGGCAATCGCCGGGCCGTACGAGGGGTAGGGACCGGCAGCCCTCTTGGTCGGCGGTCTGCCTATCGCCGTGGCGGAGTTCCGGCCTAGCGTCGCGCTGGACGTCAGCGCCGACCCAGCCACGGGGAGGCCTTGGCCACCACAGGAAAGCGCTTGACTATCAGGACCACCAGCCCCTCGAGCACCAACGCCATGCCGAACGCCCAGAACGTCTGCGGGATGTAGAAGAACTTGCCCGGCCAGTCGTACACGCGATAGGCCGCGGGCGCGAAGCAGAACAGCGCCCACAAGATCACGAACAGCGCGGCGCACGCATCATGGCGAATAACCAGCGCTGCCCCGACCCCGTATACGAGCATCAGCCCCAGCAGCAGCCAAGGGTACATCGTCAGCACTACAACCCATTCGCCGGAGAATAGCGCCGCGAAACCGAGAGCCGCACCTATGAAGCCCGGAAGCACGCCGTACAGGAGCACGCGCTCCCCGCGCAGCGCCGGCCAGCGCCATGCGGCAGCGACGTAGCCCGCGATGAGCCCAAGCATGGCCAGCGGCCAGTACTCGCGCGTCATCACGGCCGCAGCAAACGGGTACGCGAAGTACAGCCCCGCCGAGCGCGTGAAGGTCGTGATCGCCTCCATCGGGTCGCGCCATCCCTTCGGGATATAGCCGAGCCCGGACATGGCGAAGGTGCGGCCAAGCATGAACACCGCGAACGTCGCCCAGAACGCGCCCAGCAGCAATGCCTTCTGACGCCGCGGCGATCCACGGTCGAACAGGATGATCAGGCTGGCGAGGAGCGGCAGGCTCAGAGCCATTTCTTTGCCGCCGAGGGACAACAAGGCTGCGACCAGCGATCCGATGAGGAGCAGGTATCGGGTCACCGGTCGTCCTTTCCCGGCCGGAGCCACCCCCACGGGGCCGGCAGTCCCAAGGGGCTCTCGAGTTCTATGAGAGCGAAGGTAGAGAAGCAGCAGTAGCAGCGACAGGAACATGAACGCCGCCGCGACCAGGTCCGGCTGCGCCGTGAGGACCGCCAGCGTCCGGACGTTGCGAGGGCGCAGGCTGAACACGAGCGCCGCGACGCCGCCAAGGATCTCTCCGCCCAGAAGCATCACGGCGATACGCCAGAACAAGAGAGCGGAGGCAAGGTGCAGCCCCATGCCCACCCATTGATAGCCCGCCTCATCCCAGCCGAACAGCGCCCACTCCGCCCACATGAGCCAGCTTGACGTCGGACGATAGTACAGGCACAGCGGCGCGCCGAGCCACGGCCCGGTGATCCAGCCCACTGCCTCGTGCCATCCCGCCCGTTTGGCCACGCCGAGCATGACCTCGCTGTCGGTGTTGTGAAAGACGTCCCAGCCGATGGCGTGATGAAACGCGGCGAGGTTAACCCCCAGGAGAAACACGGCGAAGGCAGCGAGTGCGAGCCGCGATGCGGGACGGGAGAGAGGTGAGGGCCGGGATAGCGTGGCGCGAATCATGGGCGGGCGACCTTCTTTCCTGCGGACGATGCTCGCCCGAGAACAGCCTGGATCGAATAATGAAGCGTCTGACAATTTGGGGGACCTGAATCTCCCTATTCGTCGCGGGGGCGTGCGCGTGACCGCGCGTGGTACAGACGCTCGGTGAAGCCCCCTTCGCGGAGAAAAGACGCCTCGAGTTGCCGCAACTGGCGGCCCAACAGGTAGCTGGCCTGGCTGATGAGGCAGATCAGGGCGTTGGCCGCCTGCTCGGCCGTTGCAGTAGCGAGGTGGTAGGCGTCGGACTTGTCGGACGCGTCGGACGGGTCGGACCTAGCCGGTTTGTCCGACAAGTAGCGCCGCCGGACGGCTAGGGCTTCCGGTGAGTCCTTGCCCCAGATGCGCAGGCCGTGCTGACGCAGGTAGTCCTCGTAGTCGAGCAGCAACTCCTCCAGGCTGGCGCGGGCCACGCCCGTCAGCTTGAGTTCGGTCTTTTTGGAGGTTGCCGACGCCATGCTACCTTCGGCGATGTTCTGCACCCCGCTCCGCGCGGCCTGCACCATCTGGTCGCGGGTGCGCGAGCGTTTCTCGACGAACCGGTCACAGAAGACTACGGTCCCGTCATACACAAGCTGGGCGACTTGGAAGCTGCGCAGCTTGCGGTAGCCGCCGTGAGGTGGGATCAGGCGGTGATTGCCTGACCGACGCGCAGGGTCGGACCCGTCGGAGCGGTCGGACCTGTCAGACCTGCTGTCTTTCTCTTGCCCCATAGTCCCCCGTCCCCGATTAACCCGGATTATTCATGCTGAGTTCAGATTGCGCGCAAGTTGCCGCAACTACCCGCATGAATAATCCGCGCGCGGGCACACGTGGCTAGTGCAGCAGCCATCCCGACGACGCGCTGCGGAGTATGAATAACCCAGGTTAAGTCAGCGGCCCCTGCGACTGCCTTTGCGTCGGCCGCGCGCGGGCTTACCGCCTTCGGCGGCCTTGGCGGTCTTCGCGGACTTGGACGTCCGCGAAGGCGGCGGCTTCCGGGCGGGCGCCTGCTTCAGCTCGGCCGGTGGTGAAGCCTTCTTCGCTTCGGCGGCTTTGGCAGGCGCGGGCTGCGTTCGCTGCGCAGGAGGCGCCGGAGCGGGCCCGGCTGGCTCCTCTTCCTCGTCTTCTCTCTTCACCACCCGCGCCAGGCCCGCGACCTTGTCGCCCTCGTCAAGCCGGATCAGGCGCACGCCCTGTGCGGCGCGTCCGGTCTGCCGAATGGGGTTGACGGGCACGCGGATGATCTGGCCCTCGCTGGTGATGAGGATCACTTCGTCGTCGGGCTCCACCACCTTCATGTCCACCAGCGGGCCGTTCTTCCCGGTGATATTGAGCGTCTTAATCCCGAGTCCCCCGCGCGAGGTGCGGCGGTATTCATCGAGCGGCGTGCGCTTGCCATAGCCGTTCTCGGTGGCCACCAGCAGGTCGTATCCCTTGCGACACACGTCCATGCCGACGACTTCGTCATTGCCGCGGAAGCGGATGCCGCGGACTCCCGCGGTCGCCCGTCCCGTGGGCCGCACCAGCTTCTCCGGGAAGCGAATCGCGCTGCCCCGCTTGGTCGCCATGATGATGTCCTGCTTGCCGTCGGTGACCTTGACCCATTGCAGCGAATCGCCTTCATGCAGGTTGATGGCGATGATGCCGCCCTTGAGCCGCGTGTCGTATTCCTTCAGGCTCGTCTTCTTCACCATGCCCCGCCGCGTACCCATGAACAGGTAGCGATCGGCCGCGAACTCCTTCATCCCGCGCGTGGCCGTGATGACGTCGCCGGACTCGATCTGTATCAGGTTGATGATCGCGGTGCCGCGCGCCTGACGACTGGCGGTCGGGATCTCGTGCGCGCGCAGGCGGTAGACCTTCCCGCGGTTGGTGAAGAAGAGCACGTAATGGTGGGTCGAGGCGATGAAGAGGTGCTCGACCGTGTCCTCCTCCTTGGCGGTAAGGCCGATAACGCCCCTGCCGCCGCGGCCCTGGGTGCGGTAGGTGTCGACCGGCAGGCGCTTGATGTAGCCGTCGCGCGTGACGGTGATGACGACATCCTCCTCGGCGATGAGGTCCTCGATGGAGATGTTATCGGCCTCATCGGGCCGGATCCGCGTGCGCCGCTCGTCGCCCAGCTTCTGCTTCAGCTCGGTCAGCTCGTCGCTGACGACTTGCATGATCTTGCGCGGGCTGTCGAGCAGGTCGCGCAGGTAGTTGATGCGCTTGATGACCTCGCGATATTCCTCCTGGATCTTGGAGCGCTCGAGGTTGGTCAGCCGCTGCAGCATCAACTGCAGGATCGCTTGGGCCTGGATCTCGGTGAGCTTGAAGCGCTCCATCATCCTGGTGCGTGCGGTCGGCGGATCGGGCGACTTCTTGATGAGCTCGATGATCTCGTCAATGTGCTTGAGCGCGGTCAGATAGCCCTCGAGAATATGGGCACGCTCTTCGGCGCGCTCGAGCTGGTATTGCGAGCGGCGGATCACCACCTGCCGCCGGTGCTCGAGAAACTGCTTGAGTAGATCGACGATGCCGAGCGTGCGCGGCGTCTGCCCGATGAGCGCCACCGTGTTGACCGGGAACACGCTGCGCATGCGGGTGTTCTTGTAGAGGTAGTTGAGCACGACGTTCGCGTTGGCGTCGGGCTTCAGCTCGACCACGACGCGCATGCCCTTGCGGTCGCTCTCGTCGCGCAGGGCGGCGACCCCTTGCAGCCGCTTGCTGCGCACCTGCTCGGCGATTTGCTCGACGAGCTGCGCCTTGTTGACCTGGTAGGGCAACTCGGTGATGATGATCGCGTTGCGCCCGCGCTCCATGGGCTCGATCGCGGCGCGCGCCTGCATCATGATCGAGCCGCGTCCCGTCTCGTACGCCTCGCGGATGCCGTGGATGCCGAGGATCTCCCCCGCGGTCGGAAAGTCGGGGCCGGGCAGCAGCTTCATCACCTCGTCCAGCGTCGCGTCCTGGCGGTTGATAAGCAGGACGCAGGCGTCAACGACCTCGCTCAGGTTGTGGGGAGGCATGTTCGTCGCCATGCCGACCGCGATCCCCGCCGAGCCGTTGCACAGCAGGTTCGGGAACCGCCCGGGCAGCACCAGCGGCTCCTGCCGGGTCTGGTCGAAGTTGGGCATGAAGTCAACCGTGCGCTGGTCGATGTCCGTCAGCATCTCGGCGCCGTAGCGCGACAGCCGGCACTCGGTGTAGCGCATCGCCCCGGGCGGATCGCCGTCCACGGAGCCGAAGTTGCCGTGGCCCTCGACCAGCGGATAGCGCAGGTTCCACTCCTGGGCCATGCGCGCGAGCGTGGGGTAGATGGCGAGGTCGCCGTGCGGGTGGTAATTCTTCATGGTGTCGCCGACGACGCCGGCGCACTTCATGAACCGGCCCCCGGGGCCGAGGTTCATCTCGTTCATGTCGTAGAGGATGCGCCGCTGCGCGGGCTTGAGGCCATCGCGGACATCGGGCAGCGCGCGGGCGGTGATGACGCTCACCGCCCACGTCATGAACGAGTTCTTCATTTCATCTTCGATGAGGATGAGCTTTGCTCTTGCTTCAGTTTCTGGCATGATGGGTGGCTCCAAATCAAGGTGGGCAGGCGAGACGCCTGCCCTACCGGTAGACTGTCTGGTGGCGCAGCCGCCCTCCTGGAGCGGATGAGCCTCGGCTACGTGAGCGTGACACTCTGGAAGGGGCCTGAGGGCAGCCGATCCTCGGCGACCTCATCGAGCGCGACAACCCTGCCGCTCCGGATGACAGGTGGCTCCGCCTACACCAAGTCGATGTCGGTCACTTCCTTGGCATGGGCGATGATGAAATCCTTGCGCGGCTCCACCTTGTCGCCCATGAGCGTGATGAACAGGTCATCCGCGCGCTCGTCATCGTCGATGGTCACCTGGCGGACGGTGCGCTTGGCGGGATCCATCGCCGTATCGGCAAGCTGCTCGGCCGACATCTCCGCGAGGCCCTTGTAGCGCTGGACGTGAACGTTCTCCTTGCCGAGGCGCTTCAGGAGCGCGTCCAGTTGCTCATCGCTGTGGGCGTAGAGCATCTCCTTGCCGTTGGGGACGCCGTAGAGCGGCGGCAGCGCGATGTAGAGGTGCCCGCGGTCGACCAGCTGACGCATGAAGCGGAAGAAGAACGTCAGCAGCAGCGTGCGAATGTGGGCGCCGTCAACATCCGCGTCGGCCATGATGATGACCTTGTGGTAGCGCAGCTTGCTGATGTCGAGCTTGCTGGTCGCCTCGCCGGCCGTGTCGCTGTCATCGCCATGCCCATTGCCGCCGTTCGCGCTGCCATTCCCGTTCCCGTTGCCTTCGCGTTCGGCGATGCCCGTGCCCAGCGCGCTGATGAGCGTTGCGATCTCCTCGTTGCCCAGCATCTTGTCCAGGCGCGCGCGCTCGACATTGAGCACCACCCCCCGCAGCGGCAGCACCGCCTGGTAGCGGCTGTCGCGCCCCTGCTTCGCGGCGCCACCGGCGGACTTGCCCTCGACCAGGAACAGCTCGCATTTCGATGGGTCGCGCTCTGAGCAATCCCACAGCGTCCCCGGCAGGGTCGTCCCCTCCAGCGCGCTCTTGCGCTTGATAAGCTCGCTCGCCTTGCGCGCCGCATCCCGCGCCCGGCATGCGGTGATCGCCTTGTCCGCGATGCGCCGCGCCGCGCTTGGATTCTCCTCCAGGTAGTTGGTCAGCCCCTCATAGACGATGGAGTTGACCAGCCCCTCGACCTCGGTGTTGCCGAGCTTGGTCTTGGTTTGGCCCTCGAACTGGGGGTTGAGCAGCTTGACGCTGATGACCGCCGTCAGGCCCTCGCGCACGTCGTCGCCGCTGAAGTTGGGCTCCTTTTCCTTGAGCAGCCCCGCCTTGCGCGCGTAGGCGTTGATGGCGCGGGTGAGCGCGGTCTTGAAGCCCGAGAGATGGGTGCCGCCCTCGATGGTGTGGATGTTGTTGGCGTAGGAATGAATGCTCTCCAGGAACCCCTGGTTGTATTGCAGGGCGATCTCGGCCTCGACATCCTCCCGCTGGCCGGCGAAACGGGCGACCCGGTGCAGCGCGTCCTTGAGCCGGTTGAGGTGCTCGACGAACGCCGCGATGCCGCCCTTGTACTGGAACTCCTGCTTTTCCCCGGTGGCCTCAATGGTGAAGGTGATTTTGACCGCCGGGTTGAGGTATGCCAGCTCCCGCAGGCGCGCTGTCATCGTCTCCGGGTTGAACTCCACGACCTCGAATACCTTGGGGTCGGGCTTGAAGGTAACGGTGGTGCCGGTCTTGGTGGTCTTGCCCACCGCCTTGAGCTCGCTCGCCCGCTTGCCGCGTTCGTAGCGCTGGCGCCACACCTTGCCGTCGCGGCGCACCTCCACCTCGAGCCACTCGGACAGCGCGTTGACTACCGAAACGCCGACCCCGTGCAACCCGCCCGCGACGCGATAGCCTCCGCCGCCGAACTTGCTGCCCGCGTGCAGCATGGTCATCGCCACTTCCACGCCGGGCAGTTTCACCTCCGGGTGCTTGTCCACCGGGATGCCGCAGCCGTTGTCTTCTACGCTGACCACGCGGTCCTCGCGCAAACTGACATCAATCTTCGTGCAGCGGCCCGCGAGCACCTCATCTATGGCGTTGTCAACGACCTCGACGAAGAGATGATGCAGGCCGCGGGCGCCGGTGTCACCGATATACATTGCCGGGCGCCGGCGCACCGCCTCCAGGCCCTTGAGCACCTGAATCTGACCGGCGCCATAACCTGCTGCGGGTTTCTCGGACGTTCGGGTCTGCGCCAACGAAGAACCTCCCACTTTCGATGCTGCGATTTTGGCTGTGATTCCGATCAGTGGGAGCGCTGGGGGTACGAGAGGGAGCGGCCCTCTTTGGAGTTCCGCGCACTGCTGTGGCTCCGTCGTGCCGATCACGGCGCCCGCGAAGCCGCGCCGCCCGAAACTCCTCCGAAACAGGGTCCTCGGCTGCGATTCGAGAACCCCACCAGGGGCCCACAGCATTCCACTGTGAAACAAGAAAAGGCGCTTGCCAAAGAGCCTTTTTTCGCTACCATTATGATACCAAAAATGGTGCTCTTGGTCAAGCCTGAAAGACCACGGAATGAGCCATCCATGCTTGGTATTCAAGCCCATGGTTGGCCCCCGGATAGGCAACCTGCGAAGGCCGCCGAATGGTCCTCGAAAAAAACGCGACGCGATGCCTTCGCCAGCCCGCCCCGCGCTCGTTGGTGTAGAACTGGCGCTCGCGCCGGCGACGCCGCTGGGGCGGCAGTGGCCGCCGACGAGTTGATGCAACGGCCCCGTACTGAGCAACGAAAGCCTCCTGCGGTGGTTTGCCCGGCAATGCGGGACGGAACGCCCGTTCCCCTGCGCATCGGGCGCGGCGACCAAGCAACCAATTGGTATATTGACATCGGGGGGGGCAGGTGTTAGCATAATGTCCCTTGTTTGCTTGTTGGGCCGGGCGGCAAGG
>Ga0315282_10007226_pt1 | contig 18314 bp, 20 predicted proteins | sample YL17G07_20_MG_FD_203693 | JGI IMG/M metagenome (GOLD analysis project Ga0315282, IMG submission 203693) | Sediment microbial communities from Yellowstone Lake, YNP, Wyoming, USA - YL17G07_20 | ecosystem: Environmental > Aquatic > Freshwater > Lake > Sediment | place: USA: Wyoming | collected...
GTTCGATGGGCCCGAAGGGATTTGAACCCTCAACTTCTGGTCCGAAGCCAGATATTTTATCCGGGTTAGACTACGAGCCCATAATAAAAATTGGTAAAAAATAAAAATAAGCTCAAGCAATCTTCTGAAGAATCAGTTGCCGTATTTTTCCTGGGTCAGTCTTCACATTTGCACGATGCATGACTTCATTCACGAGTTTGTCAATGCTTGCTCTCATGCCTGACTGAATCTCTAACAGAGCATTCGTATTTTCAGCGATTACATCATTCACAATTTCTTCCAAGTTCTTTGTCTCTCTTCTTGCCATAAAATCAATTAAAAGTTGTTTTTGAACATATAAATCCTCTTTATTCCTTCAAGGAATTAGGCAGTAAGAAATGTCAAATTTGAGAAAATAGAAAAAGAAAAAAATTAGAAGTCGTCGAATTCTTCTTCATCTGATTCTGGATCGAAAACATCGTCTTCTTTTTCTCTCGATTCGGATTCTTCGTCCATTTTTTTCTTCCTCCTTGCCTTTGTTCGCAATCATGAACTGGTGACCACATGTCTTCCCAATGTCCAGAGTGTGAAGATTATCATGAAATTTTTGAGAATCACTCTTTTTTTGTTTGAAGTGCGGCCACCAAAAATTAAAAAAATGGGGATTCATATTTCCCCAAAATCCCGCTTATCTGATTATGTCTATTCCGAGTGCTTGGCTGATCTCCCTTACAACTGGACGCTCATAGCTAACTGGACCAAGGATGTATGGAGATTTTACTCCGGTTATTATTGAAATTACTTGCACTTTTCCTTCCCATTCTGGTAGAATTCTTGCTCCCCAGTAGACTTGTGCTGATGGATCTAGATTTTTTGCTACTGCCTCACCGATCTCGTTTACTTCATCCAGTTTCAAGTCTGGTCCACCTGTTATGTGAACTAAAGCTCCTTGAGCTCCTGTGTAGTCGACATCAAGCAATGGATTCTGCAAAGCTTTCTCGATAGCCTCTTTCGCTCTATCAGAGCTGTTGCTTTCACCAACACCTATGGCAGCTACTCCTCCTGCGTGCATTACAGCTTTAACATCTGCATAGTCTAGATTGACTAGAGAAGGCAGCGTTATTGTCTCAGTGATTCCTTTCACCATCGCTGCGATCAACTCATCAGCAATGGCAAACGCCTGCTGAATGGCCATGTTTCCTGCCCATTTCAAAAGCTTGTCGTTTTCTATGACAATCGCTGTGTCACAGACTTGTCTGAGGCTTGCTAAGCCATCCTCAGCTTTTGAAATTCTGCTACCTTCCAGTTTGAAAGGCATGGTGACTACTGCAATTACAATAGCTCCCATAGACTTTGCAATCTCGCAAGCAACTGGTATGCTTCCTGTCCCTGTTCCTTTTCCTAGACCTGCTATTGCGAACAGCAAATCGACTCCTTCTATGGCTTCCTTGATTTCGTTTCTAGATTCTTCTGCAGCTTTCTTTCCGACTTCTGGATATCCTCCGCACCCCAAACCACGGGTTAACTCTTTACCAATGAGAATTTTTTTATCCGCCTTACCCACGGCAAGATGTTTAGCATCAGTATTAAGAGAAACAGTGGTTGCTCCTTCTACGCCCATCTCTGTTAACCTTGTAACTGCGTTCTGTCCTGCTCCACCGCAGCCAATGACTGCGATTTTAGCCTTCTTTACTGAGAATCCAAACTCCTGTTCAGCAAGTTTGTAATAATCAACATTACTGTATGTTGCTCCACTCGTTGATTCTAGCTTGAATCTGTTTCTTGGAGATTCGTCGCCCATTGTCCTAGCCAAAGCGCTTTGTACTATTGATTCCATTTTCCTTCCTCCTATCGTCAACAAAATATATTTTGTTTCATCGAAAACGGTTTATATACCGTTTCCAAATTGTATTCTTAGAAGTAGTGTAGCAAAAACACTGCTCAAATCTTAAACCCGTAAATAACTTTTCTTGATAGCTTATAAAAAGGATTTCGTACATCGAAAATATATTTTCCATACAACAGATTTCCTACAAAATAGAAAATTTTTAAACAAAATTTCATGTTTTTTAATTGGTTTTTACAATATTTTTATGAATAAAATTAGGAAATGTAATTCATTATGAAGCTTTCAAAAAAATTCTATGCGAGAGACACAAAAACAGTTGCTAAAGGTTTATTAGGCAAGATTCTTGTGCATAAAACAAAGGAAGGAGTTCTGAAAGGAAAAATAGTTGAAACTGAAGCTTATTTAGGGCTCAATGATCCAGGCGCCATAGGCTCTAGAAAAGTTAAAAACATACCAAAATCATTGCTTAAACCACCAGGACACGCTTTCGTCTATTTCACATACGGAAATCACTGGATGTTTAATGTTCTTGCCAAGAAAGGATTACTTGGTGCAGTGTTAATAAGAGCAGTGGAGCCATTGGAAGGAATTGAAGTGATGAAAAAAATAAGAGGCATTAATGAGATTGACAATCTCACTAACGGCCCAGGCAAATTGACTCAGGCCTTCGACATAGACAAAAGATATGACGGTTGTAATCTGACCAAAGGCGATTTGTTCATAGAAAATTCCAATGAAAAATTTAAAATTGTTAAAACAACTAGAATTGGGCTTTCAAAGGGAAAAGAAAAATTGTTAAGGTTCTACATAAAGGGCAATAAATTCGTCTCTAAAAAATGAATTTTTAATAAATTGCAGAAATGAGATTTAATTTCTCGACTGCAATTAAAGATTTAAATATAGCAATTCAGATAAAATATCAACGGTGAAATGAGTGAAAGGCGATAGCCAAAATAATACAAGCTGAAACTCATTCTGACTTTTACTTACTCACTTTGCTCAAAATTTCTTCTTGCTTTAGCTATAGCGGTATGGTGCCAACAGGAATCAGCATGTCGGACTGTTACTCCGAAGATGTGGGTTCGAGTCCCACTACCGCAGCTTTTATTTCAAAAAAACTAAAGGTGATTTAGATGGCAGAATTCATAGATATTTCACAAATTCTGAAAGGAAAAGAAGGGAAGGTTAGAATCCACGGATGGCTCCACAACAAGAGAAGCAGTGGCGGAATTCTTTTTTTAATTTTGAGAGATGGAACTGGTTTGATTCAATGCACGTTGAAAAAAGATAAAATTGGAGAGAAGATTTTTGATGAAATTGAAAGAATTCCACTCGAGTCGGTAATAGAAATTTCTGGCGAGGCAAAAAAAGATCTTCGGGCAAGCGGGGGATATGAGATTTTTTCTGATGATGTAAAAGTTGAAAGCAGGGCTGCAGAAGATTATCCGATTGGAAAAAAAGAGCACGGCCCAGATTTTCTTTTAGACCATCGCCATTTTCATCTGCGAACTGAGCGAATGATGAAGATAATGATGTTAAGATCAAAGTTTCTTGAAGCTGCAAGAGAGTGGCTTGTTACAAGCGGATACAAGGAATTTAACACACCAATGTTCACTCAAGCTGCTGTGGAAGGTGGATCTACACTATTTCCAGTGAAATATTTTGATCAGAAAGCCTACTTGGTCCAATCCTGGCAATTGTATGCAGAAGCAGGAATTGCTGCTCTTGGAAAAATTTTTATAATCGCTCCATCATTTCGTGCAGAAAAATCAAGAACAAGACGACATCTGACAGAATACTGGCATCTGGAAGTTGAAGAACCTTGGTGCGATTTTGAAGGAATAATGAAGACGCAAGAAGAGCTTGTCACTTTTGTTTTGCACAAATTGGCAAAAGAAGTTCCAGATCTTTTGGAATATTTTGGAAGAGATCCGAAATATCTGCTTTCAATCAAACCACCTTTCCAGAGAATCACACATGAAAAGGCAGTTGAGATTTTGCAGAAAGAGGGAGTCAAAATAAAACAGGGAGAAGACATAACTTACGAACATGAAAAAATTCTCACAGAAAAATTTGACAAACCTTTCTTCTTGATTCACTTTCCTGCTGGTGTTAAAGCATTTTATCACATGCCTGATCCAAAAAATCCTAAAGTCACTTTGTCAGTCGATTTGCTAGCTCCTGAAGGATATGGAGAATTGACAGGAGGAGGGCAAAGAATTCATGATTACGATCAACTGATGAAGAGGATCAAAGAAGAAAAGTTAGATCCGAAGGCATACGACTGGTATTTGCAGCTGAGAAAATTTGGAACAGTTCCTCATTCTGGATTTGGAATGGGAATTGAAAGAGTGATTGCTTGGCTGTTGAAATTGGATCACATAAGAGATGCAATTCCATTTCCTAGACTGATAAACAGAGTTTATCCTTAGACGATAATAATTTATGCGCGGGTTCAAATCCCATCTGCTGCACATGTCAATTTATATTTGTGGGATTTGTTAACATATTGTAGTTTCTGAGAAAAAGAATTTTCACTTTTAATGCTTCATGTATTTCTCCTCCCATTTTCTGAAATATTCTTCATCTATCTTTATTTTCTTTTTCTTTTTTTCAACAACTTTGTATCTAGGTCTTATCCAGAATCCGATAAAAATTCCGGCGCACAGTCCTGCTAAGTGTCCAATGTTTGCAATAGAGCTAGGATAAAAAATTCCTCCCAAATCAAGTGCAGCCCACATTGCTACAGCAACTAACATTGGAATAGGAATTCCGAAAGCAAGAACAACCATCTTCGGCCTCATTACCGCTAATACGCCCATTATTCCAAAGATTGCCCCCGAAGCTCCTATGACTGAAGGATAGAAGAACAAACTGACAATTCCTGCGAATATTCCAGAAGAGAAAAATATTATCAGGAAATTTCTTGATCTGACTGTTTTTTCAAGAATAAATCCAAATAGAACAAGTGAAAATAAGTTTGAAAATATATGATTCAGATCCGCATGAAGGAAGATGTATGTCACTAGAGACCAAGGCTGTTGTAAAAATGTTGAAGAGTTCAAGGCAAAATTATCAGTATAAAAAGGAAAGACATTTTGCAAGGCAAAAACTGCGATTATGATTAACGAAAGTTTGATTACATACCAGTTAAATTTTTCTTTTCCTTTTAAATCTGGCATAAGAATTAATGCCCTTTTTCAATTAATAAATTTTAAAGAATTTTTTGTTCTGTGCTCACCTTCCGCATGAAATTCTGAATGGTTGTTGGGTAGGTTTGTTTATTAGAAAGACTTAAATAGTATTACTAGTAATACTTTAATTATGAGAAAGAAAGAGACGAAAATAACAACTAAATATCAAACAACTATACCCAAAGAAGTAAGAAAATATCTTGACATAAAACCTGGCAGGGAGGTAGAGTGGCATATAGTTAAAAGCATGGTAATTGTAGATACACCAAAAAGAATAAAAAATCCGGTCAAACTGCTAACATCCCAAATAAAACTTAACATAGATGCTGTTAAGCTTGTGAAAGAAGCGAGAGAGGACTTTGGATGATTTATGTTGATACAAATGTTTTTATCTATGGTATAGAGAATCACCCAAAATATGGCGAAGCATGCAAGAAAATACTTTTAGATATAGAATCTGAAAAAATCAAAGCCTCTGCATCTGTTTTAGTTTTGGTTGAGATAATCAATGTTCTTACAAAAATAAATAAAATATTGAAAGGACAAGGAAAAAAGCCTTTGGACATAGAGGAAAATATCGATGCCATTCTTTCACTTCCAATCACTTGGTTTGATTTAGATTTTTTAATTATCAAGAAAGCATCGGAATACACTTATAATGTTACAGGAGTGGACTATATACATATTGCAACTATGGAAACAAATTCTGTTACAGAAATAGTTTCTGCGGATGACGAATTAGATAAAATAAAATTTATAAAAAGAATAGACCCAAAGGAATATTGATTTTCTATGGGTTCAAATCCCATCTTCCTTCATAAAATAAAAAGCAGTGTGTAAGGAATTTTCTATAGCCATTTAATTAGTCCATTGCCCTCGAGTTTTTCAAGGATTCCCATAATTGCAGCTTTCACTATATCCCTATTGCCATTCACAGAAAAAACATCAACTATATGCTCAATATCAGTCTTACCATCGCATTGTATCCAGACAAGAAAAGAAATTGGATCAAGTGTATAATTTTTATCAATCTCTCTATCAGTCAGGATATACATTTCGCCCTGTCTAATCCACTGTAGTTCTTTTACTTTCCCAGGTTTTTTATTGTTCATACAATCAAGCAGTCTCAGCCATTGGTTGTTGTTCAACTTCTTCTGTTGCAGGTGGTGCTACATGCTTGATTACTACAACATCACCGATTGCTTGGACCATTTGGTATGGAACAATAATTCCCTTCTTGCCGCCAACGACTTTTCCAAGAAAACTTCCTCTTGCCGCTTCTATAACTAGTGACTTTATTTTGAATCTGCTCAAGTCAAACTCCAGGTCTAGAACTTTTCCAGCATAAAACCCCTTTGCAGTGAATACGTCTTTTCCAAACATGTCAGCAACATCTTTTACATTAAGTGGCATATTTTTCCTCCTCTAAGAACTCTGTAAATTAATATTGGAATCTAACTTTAAATAATCATGGGAAAGTCATTTTTTATTTTGCTGATAAGAAGTCAAGCTATAAATAAGAGACTCTTGTTCAATAATAATATCATGCTGGAGTCGCCTAACCTGGTAGGGCACTGAGATCTCTAAAAAAGGTCGTGCAAGTTTGCTAAACCAGCGAGCGAAAGCTCTTCGGGGTTCAAATCCCCGCTCCAGCGCTTTTTTATTTGAATTTGATTTATCTTTTTTCTTGATCAATAGAGATTAATGATAGACTATCACATGCATACTGATTATACTGAAGACGCTGAGGGAAAAGTCGAAGATTATTGTAAAATTGCTGATAAAAAAGGAATCGAAGAAATAGCATTTACCAATCATTTCATCATAATCAACAAGAACAAACCAAGATGGACTATTATGCCTGGAGAAATTGCAAAACATCTTAAAGATATAGAATCAGCTAAAAAGAAATTCAATGTAAAAATAAAGGCAGGCTTAGAGGTTGACTATTGGAAAGCAAGGAAGAAAGAGATTGACGATGTTTTAAGCAATCATCAATTCGACTTTTTACTTGGTTCTGTGCATTACATAGGCAATTATTTAGTAGGTGGTACAAAAGAAGAAGCATCGGAGTTTTTCAAAGGTAAAACTATGATTGAAATTTATGAAGCATATTTTGCAAGAGTTGTAGAAACTATAGAAAGCCAATTGTTTGACGTGATAGCGCATCCTGATTATATAAGAAAAAACATAGTGAAATATTTTGGAAAGGAACTTTCTTTTGAGGAATATAGGAAAAGTGCCGAAAAAGTTATTGAAGCATTAATTGATAACAAAGTTGGTATTGAAGTAAATTCATCTGGATATTTTCACGGTTTAGTCGACTCTTTTCCAACTCCTGATTTTCTTAAAACTTGTTTGGAAAGTGGTGTGAAAGTGATAACAATAGGTTCTGATTCACATCGTCCTTCTTCGGTCGGCTCCAATTTGGATAAAGTTATTGAAAAGCTGAGAAAAAACGGATGCAAAAAAATCTGTTTGTTCAACAAAAGAAAATCAAAAGAAGTATTCCTAGAGAAACTTTGAAAAGGATATGCAGGTTTTAAAGATTTAATTTAATATATATCAAATGATATTGAGTTTAATTAATTGGGTCGTTAGTCCAGCTCGGTTAACAGTTGTGGCCGAAAGACGTCGCGTTGACGTCGCGAAGATCGTCGGTTCAAATCCGACACGACCCATTTAAAATTTCTTCAAAACAATTTTCTGAACATCTTTGGCAACATCTTGAATTGGCTTTTCTCCATCAATTACAACCCATTCTTTGGCAAAAACTTTGTTTTTTATCAAATTGTGATATGCATCTTTTACATTTTTTAAAAATTCTCTATCTTCTTCAAATCTGTCCAAACTAGTTTTTTCCTTCAATTTTCTTTTTATACTTGTTTCTGGGCTGATGTCAAGAAATACAACCAAGTCCGGCTTGGGTAGATCTATAATTTCAGCCAATTTCAACCCATTTTCCAATGGAAATCCTTTCATAACTTCATAAGCAATCGTAGAGGTAAAGTATCTGTCAGAAACCACTATCTTGTTTTGCTTAATAGCATTTCTAATCCTTTTTCTATCTTTTAAAAAATCAACAGTATACAGCACAAATTGAACATCTGCAGGGAAATCAACTTTTTTATGTAGAAAATCGTAAATTACTTTTCCAATTGGAGCGTCATAATCTGGATATTTTAAAGTCAGACATTCTTTCCCTCTTTTTGTTAAAAATTCTCTCAAGATTTTGCTTTGAGTTTCTCCTCCCGCACCGTCAAGCCCCTCAAAAACAAATAGCTTACCCCCAGGCATTGATTATCCTACCTATTTCAGTTTTTGTAAACCTGCCATAAATATCCCTGTTTCTAGGGATTTTACTCAAAATTAGCATTTTATTTATCTTTGCAATTTTATAATTATGGTGCCATGTTATTGCTCTTAGAATATCATAAAAATCTTCCCAAGAATTATTATAAAGAGCCACACTATAAGCATGTAATTTTTTATTTGATAATTTTACTTTTGCATTTAGTTTGAGTAATTGACATAATTTTTTCATGTCTTTTGCTAATTTTTTATTTTTAATACTTCTAACAATAAATATTTGGCCACCAGTAATAGTTCCTTCATCCATAAAAGCACCTTTGAGGAAATAATAGCCTATCCTTTCATCTTCTCTTACAAAATCGAAAAATTTTTTTGAAAGCTTACAACGGTCAGAATAAAAGACTTTTACTCCAAAAAATTTGGACAATAACCTAGGGATTATGGCAGGCAAATCTATATCGCGCTCATAATTCTCAGGCGTATTAATTGAAAGCTTATCTGAAAAAATCTTCTTGACTAATAGAACGAATTCTTTCCTGTTGTTTTCATCATAGTTTGAATAGCGCATAATAAAATTATCCGCATATCCATCAAAGAAAGAATGAGCTAACAATTCACCCCAGTACGGCGAAATTTCAATTGGGAAAGCCGTATCTTTTAAACTTTTATATCTACCAATGCCAACTATATTTTTATTCACAATGGTAAAATCTAAATTTAACTCTTTTAATATTTTTTTCAGAAATGCAACTGAGATACCCTGCTTTTTAAATTTTATGATGTGATAAATTTCTGTGCCCATCCCCAGCTTTCTTCGAAAATAATTTAATGATTTATAGTTTTGTGTTATAGTGTGCATTAAAAAATTCAAAAATTGTGTACTTAAAACTAAAATTTCAGATGTGCCTAGATCCCACCAATCAAGCGATTTTTTCATTCAAATACTATAAATTCTCATTAATAAAAATATTTTGCATTAGTGATACTTTTATTTTAAAAGGAGTTCTTATTGAATTTAATGGTTGTAGATATTTTTCCAAAAATCCTACTTTCCCTTGCGATAGGTGCACTGATAGGGATTGAACGAGAAAAGAGGGTAAAAGGAGAAACTGCTGAAGGGCTGAGGACTTTCATTCTTGTTGCCATAATGGGAACGTTGTCTGCATATTTGTCTTTTGATTTCTTGAGCTCACCAATACCAATATTTATTTCTTTGGTGGTTGTTGGAATTCTCGTAACTCTTGGCTATATAGAGAAAATCAAGCATCACCATTTTGGACTAACCACTGAAATGGCTTTCTTGATAACTTACTTACTTGGTTTATTTATTTACTTTGACAATTCTCCTTACTATTTCTCTGTAAGCATGGGAATCATCCTTGCGTTCATTTTGTTTGCGAAAGAAGCTTCTCACAGATTTGCGAAACATCTGACAGAAACAGAAATTTTCGATGCAATTATTTTTGGAATTTTAGCTTTCATCATTTTGCCAGTGCTCCCAGACAGAACTATAGATCCTTTCAATTCGATTAATCCTGTTGTTGTATGGAAGGCCATGGTTTTAGTCTTGTCAGTAGGTTTCGCAGGTTATATTGCGATGAAAATTTTTGGTGTGAGTAAAGGTTCATTCCTAACAGGCGTTTTTGGTGGTCTAGTATCATCGACAAGTGTTGCTATATCAATGGCGCAAAAATTCAGAGAAAATAAAAAACTTTTATACCCTGCTGCGTTTTCTATAATAATTGCTTCTTCAATAATGTTCCTCAGAATAGGCTTTGTAGTAAACGTAATCAATCCAGAACTTGGGGTTTCAACTTTCTTGCCAATGCTAGTCATTTCTCTCCTTGGGCTATTCCTTAGCTATTTCAGCTGGAGAAAAAGAGATAATCAAAATGTTAATGTTTCGTTGAAATCACCTTTCTCTCTCAGTTCTGCTTTGAAATTTGGTGCCCTTTTTGCTGCTACTTTGTTTATCTCAAGTTTGGCAAGTTCATTCGGCGGTATTGGGATCTACATAACCGCAATTGTTGCAGGCCTTGTTGATACAGATGCAATAACAATTTCTCTTGCAAGTCTGGCGAAAGGTAGTATATCTACTCCTGTTGCTGTGAATGGAATAATTTTGGCAGTCTTATCCAACACCATCTCGAAGTGGTTTTTGGTCAGCTGGATAGGCAATTACAAGATAGGGAGAGAGGTTGGAAAAGTTTTCATCATTCTGCTAATTGCTGGTATTCTGTCATTGTTCATTATTTCAAGGATAATATTATAAAAATTCAAATTTAATTAATGCCAGAATACTTAGGAGAAAAAAGCTTTCCATTAGTAACTTTTATTTTAGCAACAATCATGCTTGCTGTTTTCCTTTTTTCAATGAACCAGATTGTTGATCCGACATCAAAAACTCAAGTGAATGGAACTTGCGAAATAACTTGTCCAAACACCTGTGAATCTTATTTTGGCAATAAAATTTGCGCAGAGGCAGATTATTCCAATTGCAATTGCATTATACCAAGGCTAAGCCTGTTTGAAAACTTCTTCGGCTTCACGCCCAGAAAACTTTCTAATGTTTTTGATGTCTTTCACATGTTTACTACTTTTGCGACATATGAATTCACTCATGTAAGTTTTGAGCATCTGTTTTTCAATATAGTCTTCCTCTTAATTGCCGGATTGGCAGTTGAGGAAAAATTAGGAAAAGGCATTTTTCTGACCGTCTTCTTTGTATCAGGATTCATCTCTGTGATTTTTGACATCATCGGAAGAATTCTAACGTCAGTTCTTTTTTATGGGCAAATTGCAATTTTTTCCTCTCCATTCATAGGCGCATCAGGCGCCATATTCGGCTTGATTGGCATTGCTAGCTTGATAAATCCTGAAGCTAAAATTCCATTCGCCTTGAACTTTCTTTTGGTAGTTGCTTTGATTGCTAGCTTCCAACCTTTTGCCACCTTGTATCAGGAGCTTCAAACAAACCTAGGAGAATTGAAATACATATTGATAACTGGAGTTGTTGTCGTAGTTTTATTGAGCATATTCCTTTTCGCTTTCTCCATCCCTCCGATTTACATAGCATTGATTATCTTTTTAATCAACTCACTTGGACTAATTATTTTCAGAATTCCAACATCCACCTCTCTTCTCGGTCATCTAGGCGGAGTCATCGGAGGAATATTAGCATTCTTTTTGTTTGGGAAGAAAGAAGAGTAGTATTTATAAAGATTATGAGTAAATAATTATTGATGGCATCTAAGCATCTCCCAATGATTTTTAGCATCCTTGTATTGGCTTTCATTTCAGTGACACTTTTAATTGAAATAACACTCAATCCAGCCGGTGGTCCGATTATTGCTGGAATAACTGGTGAAACAGGTTGTGTAGGTTCGCCAAGTATAATTTTAATTCCAAACATAGTTGCTGCGGGAGAGCAAGTTACTGCTGAATTTTCAGGATTGGGTGATTGCTATGGAAAAATTGTTTTCTTGCGACATCAAACTGCTAATAATTTAGAATTGTCTTGCAGTTGTGCGCTTGAAGACGGAAATCAGTGCTCTTGTGCATTTGCAGCACCATCAGATTTATGCAGTTCTAACATCTTCTATAGCCAAATAGATAAGAATGGAAACGGAGATTTTAACGACCTTGGAGAATCCAACATCATAAGGCTGTACACTTCTCAGATATGCTAAATTTAACTGCTCCAATATTTTCTTGTTTTGATGAATTGCCTTTCTGCATCCAGTAGATCTCTCAAAAATTCCTCATCAGATTTATGGAATTGAGCCAAAATTCTTCTTGCAGTAATCGGTCCAACACCTCTTGCAGCCAAAGCAACAGCAGCCTTCTTTCCATATACCAAAAACAAATCGGCAGTCTTCCTAGCTCTTTCAAACTTTTTATTCTGCTCTTCAGTAGTCTCCTTGTTCTTTATCTTCTTTTTAATTATCTTCACAATATCAGGATTTCTCGGATGGACAACTGCTAATAATTTTGCCTGGCATTTTTTGCATCTTGTGTCTTTGGAAATGTCCTCAACTTTAGAAACCATGTCCCACTGAGCACAGTTCAGGCAGACCAATCTCACTTTCGTGTTGAAGAGCCTTTGTTTGAACAATGTGAATATTTCAACTTCAGGTCTTTGCGGCCCGACAACTTCTGCAAACTTGTGCCTCAATCCAATTTTTCCTAATGGAGACAAACCTGGTTTGAATATCACTGCAACCTCTCTTGCTTGAATTTTGCTCAATATCTCAGTCGCTTTTTTAATATCAAGCTTCTCAGTCTCAAGTTCTTTCAAAGTCTCTTTATACAAAGGACTTCCAATATAACTGTCAATTATCCTTCCCATTCTAACTTTTCCGTATTCAGCACCTCTTGAAATCGCTCCAAACCTTTTTGCAACATGGACAAATTTCCATTCGAACAAACTGCTTCTTGTCAGATTTAACTCCAGATAATGTTGCAGAAATTCTGGGTTTGTGCTGAAAAGTATTTCTTTAATCAGGTCAGTGTTTTTGGTCTGGAATTGCAAAATTATTCTGTAAGGATCTGTCTTCAATCCAACAGAGCCAACTCTTGCTGTTAGAAGAGAAGTTAGAAATCTTCCCAAGGTTTCATTCACGATTGTGCCAAAACAAGAATGAATTGTGACAATGTTTTCAAAATCTTCAATTAGAATTGTCTTGTCATCTGGAACGATTCCATAATCAAGCTGTTTCTTGATTATCTTTACCATCTTTCTTGATGAATTTTCATCGACAGGATACCTGTATATCAAGTCTTCAACAACATTTCTCTCAGGCTTGTCCTTTAATTTCTGTGCAAGTATCGATCTTAATCTTCCAACTTCTTGTGAAACATCATAAGGAACTGGAATCAGTTCTCCTTCCCAGCCAGGAATAGCAGCTTCTATGTCCTCAAAAGGTTCTACCATCACCCTGTCTTCTTCAACAGTTATTATCCTCCATGCCTGGCCCTTTATGATAAATGTTGTGTCTGATTCTCCATGCAAAGCGATAAATTCTTCATCAAGCACCCCAACAAAAGAATTGTCCAAAGTATTTATCACTCTGAATTGCTTTGTATCAGGAATTGTTGACAGCTGTGTGAAATAATATTCAAATCCTCTTCTCTTCTTCTTAATTTCTCCATTCAAGAAAATCAATCCCAAATTCTGCAGCTGTTTGCATACTTCTAAAAATTCCGTGAATGTCAAATTTCTGTATGGGTAAGCCCTCTTAAAAATTTCATAAGCCTTTGGTATTTCGATCTTCCAACTGTCCATTGTCAATCCAACAATCTGATGAGCTAAAACATCAAAAGCATTATCATGAAAATTCAAAGGCTCCAGTTCTTCATTCATCGCTTTTCTGGCAATAACAGCTGATTCGAAAACATCATCTTCATCAGTCGAGATAATTATACCTTTGCTGACTCTTTCAGCTTCATGCCCGCTCCTTCCTGCACGCTGTATCATCTGGGAAACTTGACGTGGGCTCATGTATTGCAGAACCAAATCAACAGAACCTATGTCTATTCCCAACTGCAATGAGCTAGTGGAGACGATTGCCTTTATCGCTTCTTCTTTGAACTCTTTCTCAGCTTTAATCCTGATCTCCTTGCTCAAACTGCTGTGGTGAATGCCACTTGGAAACTTTCTGTCTATCATCTTTATTCTCGAAGAAAGAACCTCTGCAAATTCTCTTGTGTTTGTGAAGGCTAGAGTTGAACGATGCTCTTTAATCAGATCGATTATTATTCTTAATCTAGCAGCAGTTTCAGTAGAAATGTTCAATTTGCTCCCAATTTTTTTATCCCCAATCTCTGGCTTTGGGTTGATTACACTTATGTCCATTTCTTTTGTGGTAATAGCTTTAATTATTTTTACAGGTCTTCCTCCAGAGAAAAAATTTGCAACTTTTTCTGGTTCACCGATTGTCGCTGACAACATAATCATCTGAAAGTCATGACCACAAAGCTCTCTTAATCTTTCTAATGCTATTGTCAATTGTGTGCCACGTTTTGAATCAGCAATTTCATGGCAATCATCCAGAACGCACCATTTAACGTTTTTAAGATGTTCTTTTATTTTTCTTCCTGGTAATATTGCCTGTAATGTTTCGGGGGTTGAAATCATTATGTCATTTGGAAATTCGACTTGCATTCTTCTCTCATATTGGCTCGTATCTCCATGCCTAACTGTAACTTCCATTCCCAGTTCTTGGCACCAATAAACTAAATGCTCGATATGGTCTCTATTGAGGCTTTTAAGAGGAGTTATAAAAAGTATGCTTATTGGTTTAGGTTTTAATTTTAACCACATATCAAAAATGGGTAACATACTTGCTAAAGTTTTACCAGTTCCTGTTTTGGAAATAAGCAGTACATTTTTTCCATTTAATATAGATTCTATGGATAACCGTTGTATAGTAGTCGGTTCTTTCAATCCAAATTTTCTTATTGCCTTTAATATCTCTGGATTAAGTTTTGTAAAAATATTTTCATTTTTTGTTTCTGATTTAAATTCATTGTTCATGTATTAGACCTATTATATATAAAAATATTTAAAAGAGCATTTAAAAAATTAGTTAATTTTACCATTGTTCGTAAAAGGATGAAGTTAGAAAATTTGTACAATAGATGATTCGATGAATAAGAAAGATGTTTCAAAAATCATACAGATCTTGAACAAAAAATATCATCCAAAGCCTTGGAAGAGCAGACCTTTCAGAGTTCTGATCGGAGTCATACTTTCACACAGGACAAAAGATGAAACTTCTTTGCCAGCAACTTCTAGATTGTTCAGAAGAGCAAAGAATCTGGATGGAATTCTGAAACTTTCTGGAAAGGAAATTGCAAAAATAATCTATCCAGTTGGCTTCTACAATCAAAAAGCAAAACGGATCAAGGCTATATGCAAGATTCTGAAAGAGAAATACCATGGAAAGGTTCCAAGAACAAGAGAAGAGCTGATGCAATTGCCAGGAGTTGGTGGGAAGAGCGCGGACATAGTTCTATCTTTTGCTTATGATGAGCCAGTCATTGCAGTGGACACACATGTTGCAGCTGTTAGCAGAAGATTGCATTGGACCGAAAACAAAGACCCTGAGAAAATTAGAGAGGACTTGCACATGTTGATTCCGAAAAAATATTGGCTGCTAGTAAACAACCTGCTTGTTGATTTTGGAAAAGAAGTATGCAGCTCACCAAGACCAAAATGCTACATGTGCTTTATTGAAAAATATTGCCCTTATGAATCCAAGAATTTGAAACCATCAAAAGTTGTTTAGAAACAAGTAATTCATTCTTCCAGTTGTCCTAAATTTATTAGAATTGTTCTTTTTCATCAGTTCTTTGATTGACATGAACAAAACAATCCTTCTGGTTGCGATGATTGCACTCGTAGCTTCAATCGCAATAAGCGGATATGCAATGACAGGATTCTTCTCAAAAGCATTTGACAAAACCTTGTCACCAGGAGATGTTTATGAGAGAAACATCACAGTGAGGCAATTCTACAACCTGACAGTGAGATTTCAGAAAGAAGACTCATCATCCTATCTAACATTTGACAACAACGAAACAAAAGTTGTGCTGAAAGATTCTTCAGACAATCAAATTGCAAATGGAACAGGCGTGATAAATGCAAAAATGTATTTTTTCATGAACAAACAGACTATTGATGCAATAGCAAAAGTTTCCGCATTCAACTTGGGAACTTACGACGATGTGATTGATCAAACAGCAAGCATTAGTTTCTCAGGGACAACAGCATACCTGACAGTGAAAGTAAAAACAAGAGCAGCTAGAGTTCAGGGGTTTGTTGTTGATGAATTGACACAAGAGCCTGTTGAATCTGTGAAAATCATTGCAGTCAAAAATTCAGAAGATCCAAATGTTGTGACACCTCAAGCAGAGGCGATAACAGATGGCAATGGATTTTATAACATGTCTTTCAATCTGACAACTAGCACAGCCCTAGACTTTTACGTCAAGGACTATGAAGTTGTCTGATTTTTTTATTTTTTAGCATTTATATACCCAGAAAATCCAAGTTTTTAGTATGATTGGAAAGTCCATACAAGAGGCTTTTAGTTTTGCGCTATCTCCAAAAAGAGTTGCCATCTTTTTTGCTCTTGATTTGTTGATCCTCTTCTCATTGTCATACTTCTTCTCTAGCCTATTCTCAGTTTATCAAATCACTTCTGGTGTTGCAAATTTCCTTACATCTTTATCACTGTTTATTGTTGTTATGATCTTTACATTCTTCATCAGCTTCTGGATTCAGGGTGCACTCATCGATCAAGCAAGGTATTTCCCTAAAGACAAACCATTAGAAGAAAGTTTCAAGTATTCCAGCTCAAGATACCTGCCCTTGCTGGGAGCCGCTATACTTTTGGGCATAATTTCCTTTATTGCAAGTATAATTCCCTTCATCGGATTCATTCTTGTCGTCTTAATCAGTTTGATCTTCTTTTTCCTTCAAGCAATAATAGTAATTGACAAGAACGGGATTATCGATTCTTTCAAAAGAAGTTATCAAATCTTCATGAAGCGTGGCTTGACTGTTCTTGGTGCATGGCTTGCAAGTTCTCTGATATTTTTTGTAATAATATTGGTAGCTGGAATTCCGTTGTTAGCGATGCTCATAGGAACATTTCTCGAATTCATAGTAGGCAGTGGAGCCCCTTCAGCTCAAGTCGTCCCGCCAGTTACTTTCGATATAGTTCGCTCTCCATTGTTCCAAATTTCTTTAGTAATCTTTGCATTAGGATTAGCATTTGCCTCTGTCTTCATGATAGGAGTGCAAGCTAGACTTTATATCAATCTTACCAAGAAAAGACAAGTTTAGCAAATTAATTAAAAGAATTTCTGGAAAGGCTGTCTTTATTGTAAAAAAGATTTAGTGGAAGAGGTGTGTGATTGATCTCTTCTTCTGCTTTCTGGTTTTTGGTGCTTCTACTTTTGGGAGAATCTCTTTTATTGATGCTTTTGTGTTGAAGAATTTTCTGTAGACATCTTCCTTTCTTTTAGTAAGGCTTCCGTTTATGTCAGGCAAGCCTAGGTTTGGTTTGACCAAGACTACGGATTCACCCACGGCAAGAACTTCAGAATTAGGAATGAAGGTTCTGCCCCTTGGCCCCTCACAAACAAGCACGTCTTCACTGTATGACTCGATCTGTTTTTGCTCTTCTGAAGAATACTGGTAACCCATTAGTGAGAATTTTGCTCCGAAAGCAATCTTTATCTTGTCAACAACTAATCCAATCTTGCTAGCTGTTGAATCAACAATTTCCTTTCCAATAATTTCTTTTGTCTCTTCAAGATGATTCTTGACTACATTTGTGAACTTTGAAATGAAGTTCAACATTGGTTCCATATAATCACTTGTTAATAGTAACAATAGTTAAATATTTAAAACTTTCGTCAAAGAAATAATTTTCTATTTGATAGGAACTTTTGCAAGAAAAGAAGAGAAAAGGTTTAATCTGATTATGGAACTATTTTGTACAGTCCTGTTATGTGCAAATTGAAATTGCCGTCAGATCCGCTACCAGTGTACGTTCCTTTCCCAATTATCTTGACTTGATTTCCACTGGAATCTACTCCGCCAAGAATTTCGAAACTTCCTTTCAAGAGCACTGATCCTTGATTAGCAGAATCATAATTCAAAGTTCCGCTTGATTTGACGTAAATTTTTTTCAATTTCAACTCAGTGCTAGTCAGATATATTGTAACCTGTGCTTTGCTTCTTCCGTCAGGATTTTCCTCCCCATCTTTGAATGCAAGCTTCGAATCTTCAATCATATAAAAATTCCCACTACCTATTTGACCTGAAGAAAATGTTCCTGTGTAAATTCTATCTTTTGTATTCCATGCATTGTCTTTAGCAACAATAAATCCTTCAGCTACAGTGTTTCCAGAAGCTACAGTGTTTCCAGAAAGATCTGCTGTGAAGGCGCTCGTTGCTTTTTTTCCTG
>Ga0315282_10007228_pt1 | contig 18311 bp, 16 predicted proteins | sample YL17G07_20_MG_FD_203693 | JGI IMG/M metagenome (GOLD analysis project Ga0315282, IMG submission 203693) | Sediment microbial communities from Yellowstone Lake, YNP, Wyoming, USA - YL17G07_20 | ecosystem: Environmental > Aquatic > Freshwater > Lake > Sediment | place: USA: Wyoming | collected...
GCATCCTGAACGGCACTACGAACTACATCCTGAGCCAGATGACACGGGCCGGCACGGACTTCGACGAGGCCCTGGCCGATGCTCAGGCCCGAGGCTATGCCGAACGCGATCCCACCGACGATGTGGACGGCCACGACGCCGCTTACAAGATTGCCATACTCGCCTCGATCGGCTTCACGAGCCGCGTTGATGTAAGCCAGGTGTACCGCGAAGGCATCCGGCGTATCACACAGAAGGACATTGTCTTTGCCCGCGAGCTCGGCTACACGATAAAGCTCCTCGCCATGGCCAAGCAAGTCAATGGAGCGATGCAAATCCGGGTGCACCCGACGCTCATCCCGAGCAGCCACCCGCTCGTGAGCGTAGCCGATGTCTACAACGGTGTCTACCTCAAGGCAGATCCCGTGGGGAACCTGATGTTCTACGGGCGCGGCGCCGGGCCGGAGGCGGCTGGCAGCGCCGTCGTAGGCGACATCATAGACATCGCGCGGAACATCGACTTCGCCGCTACAGGCCGGATTGCCTGCACCTGCTTCGACGAGAAGCCCCTGCAGACAATGGACGACCTCTGCTGCCGGCACTACCTCCGCATGCGCACCGACGACAGGCCCGGCAGCCTCGCCGCCGTCGCCAACGTCTTCGGCCAGAACAATGTCAGCCTGGCCTCCGTTCTCGCGAAGAGTATCCATGAAGACGGCTCAGCCGAGGACGTTTGGCTCACGCACGAGGCGCCGGAGCCGAGCGTCCGCAAGTCCCTGGACGAACTCAGGTCGCTGCACGTCGTCAGGGAGATCTCGAACTGGATCAGGGTGGAGGAGTAGACGCCAGACCATGCAGATCGAAGCTCCTTCGCGCGCAGGGCGCATCCCCCTCATCGAGCGTTATCGGGAACACCTCCCTGTAACCGCCCGGACGCCGGTCATCACCCTACTCGAAGGTGACACGCCGCTTCTACGTGCCGACAGACTGGCCCGCAAGATCGATCCCAAGCTCACCATCTATCTCAAGTATGAGGGCCTGAACCCCACGGGATCGTTCAAAGACCGCGGCATGACCGTGGCCATCTCCAAGGCTGTGGAAGCCGGAGCGAAGGCGGTCATATGCGCCTCCACAGGCAACACGGCAGCCTCCGCAGCCGCCTATTCGGCTCGGGCCGGCATCACCTGCGCAGTTGTGCTGCCGCGAGGCGAGGTCGCGCTCGGCAAGGTGAGCCAGTCGATGATGCACGGCGCGGAGGTCATTGCCATAGATGGCAATTTCGACGACGCGCTCCGCGTGGTCCGAGAGATAACCGAGACGTACCCGGTGACGCTCGTCAACTCCGTCAACCCTTACCGGATCGAGGGGCAGAAGACCGCGGCCTTCGAGATATGCGATGTCCTGGGTGACGCGCCGGCGTACCAGGCCATGCCCGTGGGCAACGCCGGGAATATCACGGCCTACTGGAAGGGCTACCGCCAGTACCGCGACGCGGCGAGAACGACGCGACTGCCCAGGATGCTCGGCTTCCAAGCCGAGGGCGCCTGCCCGATAGTCCTCGGCAGGCCCGTAGAGCAGCCGGAGACCATCGCGACGGCGATCAGAATCGGGAATCCGGCGAGCTGGGAAGGCGCCGTCCGGGCGCGCGACGAGTCCGGCGGCCTGATCGAAGCCGTAACAGACGACGACATAATCGAGGCTTACCGGATGCTCGCCAGCCTGGAAGGCGTGTTCTGCGAGCCGGCATCAGCCGCATCTGTGGCCGGCCTGCGCAAGCTCGCTCGCCGCGGCTACTTCACCGAGCCTACCGAGGTAGTATGCATCCTCACAGGCCACGGCCTGAAGGACCCGACCCGCGCGGTCGAAGTCTCCCCTCCCATAACCGAGCTTCCCCCAGACCTCGACGCTGTTGCCAAGGAGTTAGGACTATGATCTCAGTTGTGCGCTCGACCGATATCGAGGGCCTGCCGAAACACACTACCGGAAAGGTGCGCGACGTCTACGACCTGGGAGACACGCTCCTGCTTGTTGCATCCGACCGGCTGTCGGCGTTCGACGTCGTGCTGCCGGGAGGCATCCCGGACAAGGGCCGCGTCCTTACCCAGCTATCGCTCTTCTGGTTCGATATGACGCGGGACATCGTCGAAAACCATGTCATCACGGCGGATGTGGACGAGATTGCCCGGCGGCTGGCATCCGCGGGCGTGCCGAGGCCGGAGGCCTACCGGGAGCAGCTCGAAGGACGCTCGATACTAGGCAAGAAGGCCAAGCCGGTGCCGATCGAGTGCGTCGTGCGCGGCTACCTCTCAGGTTCGGCGTGGAAAGAGTACAGGGCGCTGGTGGCATCGTCGAGCGGGGCTGCTGCCGTCGACCTGCACGGCGTCGAACTTCCGGCAGCGCTTGCCGAGTCGGACCGCCTGCCCCGGCCGGTGTTCATGCCGGCCACGAAGGAATCGAGCGGCCACGATATCAACATCAGCGCGGATCGAGCTAGGAAGATCGCGGGCAAAGACCTTGTGGACGAGCTGGAGCGCCTGAGCCTTGCTATCTACAACAAGGCCTCCGACTACGCCCGCTCCCGAGGCCTCATCATCTCGGACACCAAGTTCGAGTTCGGAACCAGAAACGGCAGCATAATCCTGATCGACGAAATCCTTACTCCCGACTCGTCGCGGTTCTGGGCCGTGGCGGATTACGAACCCGGCAGGCCGCAAGCTGCATTCGATAAGCAGTTCGTTCGGGACTACCTGGAGACTCTCGACTGGGACAAGACCTACCCCGGACCTGTGCTGCCCGAGGAGATCGTCGAGAAGACGAGCGAGCGCTATCGAGAGGCTTACCGCAGGCTGGTAGGGAAAGAGCTGGCAAGGGCATAAGTATACGGCGGGGATGTGGCATGGGTCACGAACGGCGAGAGAGGGGAGAGCAGGCGTGCGTCGCGGAGTCGCCGAGGCTTTTTGATGTAGCAGCAGGCGCGGCGGCCGCGCCGAGTCCCATGTACGAGATCCACGAGGCTGACGCCTTTGAGTGGCTGGACGAAACTCGGGAGAACAGCATCCATGCCGTGGTGACAGATCCCCCGTACGGGCTCGTCGAGTACAGCGAAGAGGAGCTGGACAAGCTTCGGAATGGGAATGGCGGCGGCGTCTGGCGCATACCACCAACCCTTGACGGCTGCAAGAGAAGTCCGCTCCCCCGGTTCACGGTCTTGGGCGAAAAGGAGAAGCAGGAGCTCAGCAGTTTCTTCCAGCGACTAGCAAGCAAGCTCCTGCGGGTCGTCGTGCCGGGGGGGCACGTGATGATCGCGACGAACCCGCTTGTATCACACCTCGTCTACGTGCCGTTCGTTGCCGCCGGTTGGGAGAAGCGCGGCGAGATCATCCGAATCGTGCAGACGCTGCGGGGTGGAGACAGACCCAAGAATGCCCACGACGAGTTCCCCGACGTGACTGTCATGCCCCGGTCTTGCTGGGAGCCGTGGGGCCTGTTCCGCAAGCCCTGCGAGGGCAGGGTACAGGACAACTTGCGCAAATGGAAAACGGGCGGCCTCAGGCGCGTCTCTGCTAGGGAGCCTTTCAAGGACGTTATACAGGCTCCGCCTGCCCGGCCTGAGGAACGTGCCATTGCTCCGCATCCATCCCTCAAACCACAGAGACTGCTCAGGCAGCTCGTACGCGCGTCCCTGCCACTCGGTGTCGGGACTATACTCGACCTATTCATGGGCTCCGGCTCGACGGTCGCCGCGGCGACGGCCTGCGGCCTGCGGTCGATCGGGCTGGAGGTGGACCACGAGTACTTTGTGATGGCGGAGCGGGCGATTCCGGTCCTTGCCCCGCTGAGAGTATAGGTTGCATGGTTTCTGACGCAGACTTTGACCATAGCGTGCCCCTGCCGACCGGCTTGACCATCCCCGCCATCCGCAAGTCGATCGAGTACGTCGAGAGGGAGGCGGCGGAACTGGTTGAGCTGTACCTGGAGCAGGCAAACGTCTTCAGCGCGATCATCGGCATACTCGGCACGAAGGCGCTGGACGCTCACAGCGTATACGAAAAGAGCCGGCACATCGACCTGGCTCAGCAGCGGTTCCCCGATCTGTGCAAGCGGGGCGCAGGAACCAGTCCATCGCCGCGTGACTGCCTGGAGTCAAAGGGGAGCAAGCGGGCGTGGGCCCTGCAATCCCACTATGACCACGAAGGGTGGTACATCATCTGGCGATACCTGGTCGACCCCACGGAGACCATAGAACGTGGGAAGCCGGTGCTTATATGGCGGGTCGATGTCGCGTAGGTGGAGAAAGCCGACTGGAAGTATGAGGGCAGCACTGCCGGCGTCTCCGGCGGTGGCCGCACGCACACGTTCGGTCTCAGGAACCCCGCCGAGAAACTCCGAGGCAAAGCCGTGTACGCCCGACGCGATATCCGTATCCGCGGGGGCAAACCGACAATCGTGAACGGCGGTAACTAGACTCGATCCAAGGGCCGCTCAGGTGCCGCGCCAGGCTGGCCTCGCGCCCTCGGATCGGGGATGAAGTGCTTGAAGGCCTCGCCCTGGTATACCAGCAGTCCCCACGTCCCGTCCTCCACCGCCATGAACACCCGCTCAGGGACCAGCAGCTCGATCTCCCTTCCCTCAGCGCGAAAGGTGATGAAGCAGTTCATCATGCTCGCGACGGTGACCTCTCCTGAGACTCGGGCGAGGTGCCGGTTGCTGATGCGCCTTGCCCCCAGGTCCCGTCCGAAGGGCCGCCAGCTGAGGGCATTGACGAGCAGGAAGAACCGGTTCCTAGGAGCCTCGATGCTGTAATCGGCGGTGCGCCGCCTGAGCGCGACTGCGCGGACGCGGCGGACCGGCAGCCTCCGGTTCTGGATGGCTGACCAGGCAGCCACCGCGATCATCGCAGCTGTAGCTAGAGCAACCAGAGCTATGAGGACATCGAGCATCCGCGTTCTCCGAGCGGAGTGATGGCGCGCCGGCACGCGGCCGGCTACTGAACCGGGGTCACCCAATCGTCCTGGCACAGTTTCCGTGGGTTGCACAGCTTGACATGGCCGTCACAGAATACCACGTTGTACTTCCTGTCCGGGCTGAGGGGCGAGCCGAAGCCGTGGTTGATGCCCCAGTCTACGTTGTAAGGCTTCCACCAGTCGTTCCCTGACGGATCAGGCCGGATACCGGCCCAGTTGGACAGAAACGACCATTCGGTGAAGAACACCGTCTTCGTAGCAAGCGGGATCTGCGCACCGATCTTCTTCCCGATCACCTGGCCGTTTATGTAGTAGCTGTGCGCTTTCGGAACCGCGTCTCCAGCGATCGATGTGTCGATATGTCCCTCGTAGCTGCCGGACCCCCACGTTCCGAACGGGACCGCGGCCGGGCACTGCCATATCTTGGCGCTCTTCGTATAGCGGCTTACCAGCACAATCCAACTGTCTCGCTGAAGCCAGAAATTAGGGTAGGCCAGTTCTCCGGTCCGAAGGAAGGTGTCGATCGGCAGCGTGTCGTTCCAATCGCCGGAGTAGAGCACGATGGCTTTGCCGACTTGGCTCATGTTAGCCGAGCACTTGGCCAGCTTCGCCTGCGCCTTGGCCGCCAGGAAGATGGGGAAGAGTATCGCCGCCAGAATGGCGATTATCGCAATCACCACCAGCAGCTCGATGAGCGTAAACCCCTGCTGCTTCACCCGAAACACCCCCAGCGCGCCGAGTACACTCTACACTCGTCATTGTATGCTGCAGCCAGGCGAGTGTCAACAGCGCCTTCGGGTTACGCCGCCACCGTCCCGGGCGGCCGACGATGATCGCCTGGGGGATCCATCGAGGAATCGTACCGTAGCACTCACTGGTATACTTGCGGTTCGTGGGTCTGCGGTCCCTGTGGAAAACGAGCTTACGCTTGGCCCAAGACGGGGGATGTGGCGGGGCAGAAAGAGACAAACCCCGTTAAAGAAAGCTCCTTCCGGCCCCGTTAAAGGCATTATGGCATCCGACCAGCGTTTCCGTCAATGTGCACAGATCCGATCTCCACGGTACGATTCTTACGTGAGGCATCGATTCGATTTCGGTACGATCTATCGTGAGGCAATGCGAGGTATTGACGGGCTGAGCACGCGCCGGTATACTGGAGCAGTCAGTTTCCGGCGCAGGCGAGTGCTCTCTTGGCCGCTGGCTCAGATTCCTCGCTGCGCCCGGAATGAGGTAGGCGCGAGGGCCACTCGCCCCCTTGTGAGAACGGCCGCCCACTCTGGGCCGCGACCACACAGCATCTTCACTCAGGAGGATCGTGTATGGCTGCTAAGATGACGGGCGTTATCCTGCCTGGAAACAGCACAGTTGAGTTCCGCGAGTTCCCGGTGCCGGAGCCGGGACCGGGCCAGGCGCTGCTTGCGATGAAAGCCTCGTCGATATGCGGGAGTGACATTCGCGCCATCTATCGCGAGCATCTTGGGAAGGGGCCGGAAGGATACCGCGGAGTCATTGCCGGCCACGAGCCCTGCGGCCGGATAGTGAAGCTCGGGCCGGACTGCAAGCGGTTCAAGGAAGGCGACCGCGTCATCGTCTACCACATTTCAGGGTGCGGGGTCTGCCACGACTGCCGGATGGGCTATATGATAAGCTGTTCGAGCACGCTGCGGGCCGCCTACGGCTGGCAGCGCGACGGCGGACACGCTGCGTATATGCTCGCCGAGGAGAACACTCTCGTTCATCTGCCCGACAATATGTCCTACCTCGACGGCGCGCTGGTTGCGTGCGGCTTCGGCACGGCTTTCGAGGCGACCCAGCGGGTCGGGCTTTCCGGCCGGGACGTGACTCTCGTGGTCGGCCTCGGGCCTGTCGGACTTGCCGCGCTGATGATTGCCAAGGCCCAGGGATCGACCAAACTGATCGGAGCGGATGTGGTAGATGAGCGGATCGATCTTGCGAAGAGGCTCGGCCTTGTGCACGCAGCCATCAAAGCGGACGAGCATGCGCTCGACAGGATCAAGGAGGCGACGGATGGGAATGGCGCGGAGGTGTCGATAGACTGCTCCGGCAGCCCGGCTGGCCGCCTGCTCTCGATCCAGGGAACCCGCCAGTGGGGAAGAGTCGCCTTCGTAGGCGAGGGCGGAACAGTCGCGTTCGAACCCAGCCGCGATATCATCCATAAGCAGATCACCGTCTACGGCTCCTGGGTCACGAGCCTCCCGAACATGGAGGACCTGGTCGAGCGGATGGTGCGCTGGGATACCCACCCAGAGGTCACCGTCACCCACACATTCCCTCTCGATCGGGCTGCAGAAGCTTACCAGCTTATGGATGAGGGCAGGTGCGGCAAGGTCGCCATCGTCTGGCCGGACTGACAGTCGTCTGATCGTGGAGGGACTGGAACGCACCTTCCGAACCCTCCACCCTGTAAACGCCCTGTGGAGGCTCAAGCATTGCTGCCTAAGGAACGTGTCATCAAGACGCTCCGGCACGAGGAGCCGGACCTCGTCCCCTGGGGCGAGCACTCGATAGACTACAATGTCTTCGAGCAGATTCTCGGCCGCAAGACCTTCTTCCAGGCCAAGTTCCGCGAGACGAAAGCGTATTGGGACGGCAGGCGGGATGAGGTCGTCGCGTCCTACAAGCGCGACCTGATCGACCTCGTGGATGCGCTTGGCATGGACATCATCCCTGCCAGGCTCGTACCAAGAGCCGGCTACAGAGAGAAGCCTATGCAGCAGGTGGACGAGGAGACCTACCATGACGACCACGGCAGCCTTTACCGTATCTCCGCCACCACCCATGACCTGATGCCCTACAAGATGAACCCCGCCGCCTACCACCCGCCCACGCTCGACAAGATCAAACACGACATCGCTGAGCTGGACCGAAACGGCGTGCCGCCGCCGGAGGAGTCCCAGCTCGAACTGCTTCGCCACGTCGTCAAGGAACGAGGCGCGACCCACTTCATAATGCTCTTCTGGTCCGACTTCGGCTGGCCGTCCTTCGGGCAGACCGACGAGGAGTTCTACCTCAACCTGGCCCTCCACCCGGAGATGCACGAGGCTATCGCCGAACTCGATGGCAAGTACGCCGTTGCCAGCGTCAGGAACCTCGAGGGCCTCCAGATCGACGGTGTCATCACCTGCGGGGATATGGGGTCCAGCACCGGCCCGCTCGCAAGCCCGCAGATCTACAGGCGCCGTGTGAAGCCCTGGCACAAGGCCTATGTCCAGGAACTGCACGAGCTCGGCCTCTACGTCATCAAGCACTGCTGCGGGCATGTCTGGGACTTCCTCGAGGACTTTATCGATATCGGTTACGACGCCTACGAGGGCATCCAGGCGAGCGGCGGGATGGATATGAAGCTGCTCAAGGAGCGGGTCGGGGACAGGCTTACGCTCTGGGGAGGTGTGTGGAACGAGCATCTCATTCTCGGCGCGCCGGACGACATTCGCGCCGACGCGCGCTATGCGATCAAGTGGGGCGCTCCCGGCGGCGGCTTCATCTATGGAGCCAGCCATTCGCTCGCGGTCGGCACGAAGCCCGAGAACCTTATGGCGATGAAGCAGTCCAGGGAGAAGTGGGGGACGTATCCGATCTCGATCTGACCGTATAGCCCTTCAGCAGTCCAGCGCAGCCCGGCCATCCTGAGCCTCCTTCTGTGCTTCGGGACTGCTCTGGGACTGTTCAAAAACCGTAGCCTAGCCCCTTATGGGTGTCGAATAACGGCGTGCCTCAGCGTAGAATCGACGGGCACAAGGCCCTAGGCTACAAGGTATACCGGGGCTCTTCAACACTCCCCTCTTCGTCCCGAAGCACGTCTTGCGCAAGGGCTGAGGGCAGTGGTATCTTGATGGCGTGGCACCGGCCCGGCACCACAATGTCTACCCCGACGGGACAGTCTGTTTCTGGACCAGTTCGATTGTGCAAGTGGGAAGGCTGCGAAGGCCGGCCCGCGCCCTTCACGCATTCATCCGCCAGACGCCGAAGTTCAGCGCCGCGGCGTAGCCGACCCACGCGATGTACGGCAGCAGGAGAACGCCCGCGGCCGCGGACACCTGCCAGAACGCCGCGATAGTCGCGGCGATCGCAAGCAGCAAGACCACGATCTCCACGAACGCCGGCCCCGGCAAATGCAGGCTGAAGAAGATCACGCACCAGGCCAGGTTGAGGGCGAGTTGGATGCCGAAGATGGTGAGCGGCACGGCCCCGCCCGAAAGCCCCAACTCTCGCCATACGAGCCACGCCGCCACCGCCATCGCGAGGTAAAGAAACGACCAGACCGGCCCGAACACCCAGTTTGGAGGCGTCCATGACGGCTTCCTCAGCCCCGCATACCAGCTTGGGATCGCAGGAGTAGTGAAGGCGGTCGCTATACCTGCGACGGCAAAGCAGATGGCGACGAAAACGACGAGACCAGTCAACTGCCGCACTGCGCTCACAGCAATCGCTCCTTCCGCGGCTTGGCGTGCAGCCGAGGACAGCTTACCGCCGACAGCCCGAGGCCAAACCGACCGCCCCGAACGCGGAACTCCACGCCCAGGATGTGCAACATTCTCACCACCTCATGGTATACTAAGCATCGCGGCAATGTACCATGTCAGGAGCACGTACAACGACCCCTCGCCTGCCTGGAGAGCGGATAGCGCTGAGAACCCGGTGCACGATCGCGGAGGAATCCAGAAAGGATGCGAAAAACGAGACTGATGTTATCTGCGCTTCTTCTATCATCTCTTGCCGTTGCCTCGTGCCAAGGGGCCGTTGAACTCACCAAGAACGGCGCGAGCGACTACGTCATAGTCCTCGGGCGGGATGCATCCCCGTCCGAGCACCGCGCGGCTGCGGAGTTCAAGCGGTTCATCTATGAGATGTCCGGCGCGGTCATCCCGTACGCCCCGAGCGATGCTTCTGCGCCTACGAAGTCCGTGCTGATCGGCGACTCGCCCGCCCTTCGCTCGCTCGGCATCGAGATCGACTGTGCGGACCTCGGAAACGAGGGCTACACCATCAAGACTGCCGCCGATCGGCTCATCATCACCGGCGGCAAGCTCCGAGGGACCATGTACGGTGTCTACGGGTTCCTCGAGGATATCCTCGGCTGCAGGTGGTACACCGCCCAGGTCAGCAGGATACCGCATAAGCCCACAATCACCCTCCCCGACCTGGACATCACCGACAAGCCCGCCTTCGAATACCGCGAGCCGTTCTTCACCGAGGCGTGGGACAAGGATTGGGCTGCCCGCAACCGCTGCAACGGCGCGTCTATGAGGCTCGATGCCCAGACCGGCGGCAAGGTCACATACTACCCCTTTGTCCACTCCTTCGCAGAGCTCGTTCCCATCGAGGACTACTGGGCCGCCCATCCCGAGTACTTCTCTATGATCGACGGCAAGCGGACCAAGGACGGCACGCAGCTCTGCATGTCCGACCCCGAGGTCGTCAAGATCGCCGCCCGGCAGGTGCTGAAGTGGATGGAAGAGCACCCCGAGGCCATGATCTTCTCGGTATCACAGAACGACTGGTACGGCAACTGCCAGTGCGAGAAGTGCCAGGCCATAGACAAAGAGGAGGGCAGCCCATCCGGTCTGCTGCTCCGTTTCGTGAACGCAATCGCCGAGGAGACGGAGAAGGTCTATCCTGACAAGCTGATCGACACCCTCGCCTACCAGTGGACCGAGAAACCGCCCAGGATCACCAAGCCCCGCCATAACGTCCGGGTCCGCCTCTGCCCCATCGCCTGCTGCGAGTCCCACCCCTACGAGAAGTGCGACAACCCTGCCAACGTAGCCTACCTGGACAACCTCAGGAACTGGGCCAAGATCACGAACAAACTCTACATCTGGCACTACAACACGAGCTTCTCACACTATCTGAACCCCTTCCCGGACCTCCGGCAGCTTGCCGACTCGGCCAAGCTCTATAAGAAGGCCGGGGTTGTCGGCATCTTCTGGGAGGGCTGCTACTCCGACGGAGGTGGCGGGGCCTTCTCGGACGTCAAGACCTATATGCTAGCCAAGCTCTCCTGGAATCCCGACAGAGACGCGGACGCCATCGTCCGCGAGTTCCTTGACAACGTCTACGGCAAAGGTGGGAAGTATCTCTACCAGTATAGCCAGCTGCTCCACGGCAAGGTCACCAAGGACAACATCCACGTGAACATCTGGGCAGGCCCGGCCGAACCTTTCCTTACCCCACCGATCATCGAGGAAGCCGACAGGCTCTTCGCCAAGGCCAGGGCAGCCGCCGAGTCGCCGGAGGTCCTCGACCGGATCGAGAAGGCTTATCTCTCGATAGAATATGTCAAGCTCATGCGCCCGATCCTCCAAAAGGAGGTCACTCCCGCCAACGAGAAGGAGATGATCGGGAAGCTCGATACCTTCGTAGAGAAGTGCAAGGCCCATGGGATCACGCAGCTGAACGAGGGGAGTCCCATCGACTCCACCCACGCCGCCGTGAGAAACGACATCGAATCCATCGCCGCCGCCGCGAAGTAGAAAGCTCGGAGGGGATTCTCTGCTATGCTATGCTCCGGGACACATTCCCCGTCCCGAAGCAGGCAAACAGCGAATGAACAGCTCAAGCATCCGGGTATGAAGTTCCTTGAAAGCGCACTCCACCCTGTCGAGCACAGACGGAGCGAGCACGATGTGGCGGAAAATCAGACGTGCCCTCAGAATAGCCGGGCCGGGCATCATCACCGGCGCTGCGGACGACGATCCCTCCGGCATCGCCACGTACTCCCAAACCGGCGCCCGGTTCGGCTACAGCCAGCTGTGGGCAATGTTGCTGATGGTCCCCATGATGATCGCGCTGCAGGAAATGTGCGCGCGCATAGGCATCGTCAAAGGCATGGGCATCGCGGGCGTAGCGCGAGCCAACTACCACAAATCCGTCCTCTACACCGCCGTCGGCCTCATGCTCATCGCCAACATGATCAACCTCGGCGCCGACATCGGAGCCATGGCCGCCGCGGCCCGCCTCATTGTCCCGCTCCCCTTCTTCGTCCTAGCCATCGTCTTCGCCGTTCTCTCGCTCGGCCTCCAGATTACGTTCTCCTACCGCGTCTACTCGCGCTACCTGAAGTGGCTGACCATCTCGCTCTTCGCCTACGTCCTCACCGGTTTCGTCGTCTCCCAGGACTGGAGCGAGGTCCTGCACGCCACTCTCGTGCCTCACATCGAGCTCACCTTCGGCTATCTGATGATCCTGGTCGGCGTGCTCGGCACAACCATATCTCCGTACCTCTTCTTCTGGCAGGCCTCGGAGGAAGTGGAGGAGGAGGAAGAACGGGGAGGGCTCCCGCCGGTCGAGCGCCTGCCCAGGGCCGGCCCGCTCCCCTCCGTCAGCCCGACCGACATACGCAATATGCGCATCGACACCTGGTCCGGCATGATATTCTCCCAGATCGCCGCTTGGTTCATCATCATCACCGCCGCCGGTTCTTTACATAAGGCCGGCATGACAAACATCGCTACGGCCGCCGATGCGGCAAAGGCGCTCGAACCACTCGTGCACAGCTTTCCCAGCGCTGGCAAGATAGCTGAGATAATCTTCGCCGTGGGCATTGTCGGGTTGGGACTCCTCGCCATCCCGACCCTGGCCGGCGCCGCCTCCTACGGTCTGGCAGAGACTTTCGGTTGGAAGGTCGGCCTCTTCCGCAAGCCTGCCGACGCGCCCCAATTCTACGTCATCCTGGCTGTCGCCATGCTCGGCGGCATGGCCATCGACTTCGCCGGGATCGACCCGATCAAGGCCCTCATCTTCAGCGCCATAATCAACGGCGTCGTCGCCGTCCCATTGATCCTGCTCGTAATCTTGATCGCCAACAACCGCCAGATCATGGGCAAGGAGTACGCAAACGGCATCTGGAGCAACCTGATCGGCTGGCTCACCCTGGCAGCAATGGCCCTCGCCAGCATCGCGATGCTCGTATCTCTGATCAGATAGCCCCGCCTCCTCCCATCCCCCTGATCCACCGGGATTCGCCGATCGGCCGGGATTTGCAATCCCGGCCGCATCTTCGGGGATTTCCAATCCGCTGGAATCACGATCAAGGGGCACCCCTCGGACATCAAGAGCGGCGACCAGCCGTAGGGCCACCCCGCCACGCTGAGCACAACCCCGCCATCCTGAGCCTGTCGAAGGACGGCCCGGACTGCGCACACAAGGCCGTACCACCAGACCCGACCGGTCACGCTCTCCAACCCTCCCTTTACCCGGCGCACAAGCGGCGCCAACATGCGGCGAGAGCGCACAACCGGGAGACCACACGAGCCGAAACCCTGACCGACCTGTCAGACCTGATCAACGCTTCGGCGCGGACTGCGCCGAAGCATCGAAAAGTCGACGGGATCTTTCTCCAGTCCAGGAGATAGTAATCTCATGCTGTCGTGAGCAGACGATAAGCACTTCCACATTCGGAGATGCAATTCCTGATAGAGGGTTCCCCACGGATTCCAGCCTCGGACGGCGAAGGTATGCCATGGCAAGAGTTAAAGAATAGGAACGGCTCTAGGTGTTGGAAGCCCAACTGCCGCGACCGCCCTGGTGGGATATACCTTCGCCCCAATAGTCCGGTGCCTCAGAGCTTTTCCTCACGCCATCCCAATCGATCCTACGGCGGCGGAAGACCGGAGTTGAGTACTGCAGAAGCTCCCGGCCGTGATCATAGACTACCGCCAGCCTTTCTGCAACATGCTCCGGGAACAGCCCAACGAGGGCGGACCGCAGATCCTCAGACGAGAGCCTTTCGCGCACCAAGTGGCAGACGAGAATGAAGTCATAGTACCGGTCCCAATCATAGTCATGCAGCAACCCTCGATTTGCATGATGAACAAACGTGTTGAAAGCTCTTCTTGCGTCGTACGATATGCCTGCCAGTTCCATCACCGCCTTCATCCACTAAGGCCGCCATTGCTATCCTTCGGGACGTTCGCCGCTGGGTAGGGATTCAGAAATCCCTACCCAGGAGCCACCGGGATTTCCTCATCGCCCGGGATTTGCAATCCCCGTCGCACCCCTGCGGATTTCCCGACCGGCACCTCCCATCCCGGCCGGGCCCCTTGCGGATTTCGACACCGCGCCGAGCCACTCGCGCGCGGACGGTGCCCCGGACCCGGACGAGGCAGTGGACCGCGGCATGGGCCAGAGAGGGGTCCTTCATCCCCCGCCCCGAGCGCGCCCGGCCTCTTCCGACCGCCCACCTAGGCTCGCGGGTACGCGGACCAGAAGGGACCTCTCCGGCTCCGCCGCCGCGACCCTGCTGTTGTACACGCCGAGTAACCGGCTGAGCGCGTCCCTCTGGGCCGCATGCCCGAACCCCGACTGCTCATCCACGTTCTGAGCCACAAAGGCCTCAATGGATTGGACAAACACGCGGCCACTGACGCGCTCTTCGGTCAGCACCTTGTTCGCCAGCGCCTTGTCCTCCTTGAGGCTTCGCTCCGGGACGAGCAAGTACACGCGGTGACCCTCCCCCAAGTTCGCGACGCACTTGTCGAGGTGGCCCCGGCTCAGGGCGACAGTCACATGAAACACCGTGTCCTTCACCTGGAAGTCACCCGCCCGGCCGGACTGCGCGTCCGCGGTGCTATAGGACCGGTTTTCCACCTCGGTCTCGGGGAACCTGCATTCAAGCTTCGCCCCAACCAAGTGTTGGGCCACCTGCCCCTCCACCCCCCTCTCCCGGGCGAGCGACAGCAGGTCCTCAACGCTCTGCAGCGTGCTCTGTGCGGCGTCATACCTGAAGGGCAGGCCCGACTGGTTCAGACGGGCGGTTACCCTGGCTGCCAGGAACCCCTGCAGTTCATCCAGCACCGCATTCCGCGCGTCAACAGGGAGCTCCTCCAACTCCAGGCTCTCGATGACCGCCAGCATCCCCCTTACGGCGTCTATGAGACCGCGGTTAGTTCGGCCCTCCGTCAGCAGGCGGCGGCTCTCGCCGTACCGACGCAGGATCCTCCCCGCGGCGCTGCCGCTGACACCCGACACCTGGCCGCCCTTGGGTGTCAGGTGATGTCCCAGATCGAGGTCAAAGCTCGCCTTCAGCTTCTCGATGACCACGAGTGCGCCAGCAACCGTGCCCCTAGCTGGCAGACCGCTCGTGTCCCCCGGAGATCCGTGACGCGGCAAGCCATCGAACCAGGCTTGGAATCTTTCGACCGCTTCTCGCGGGTCCACCCGACCCTACCTCCCGCACCGCGTGTCGCCCGGTTCCCCGGACGCGGGCGCCACCACTGACGGTCCCGGGTACAACAACCGACCCCGTAGGAGCTCCGTTACCACGGGGTTCAGGTAGTGCTCGGCGATCCACTCAATGACCGGCACGCACACGGCGTCCCCAAGCCCGAAGAGCGCCTGGTTCAGCGGAAAATCCACCCGGAACGACTCCGGAGCGCCCTGCAGCCGCGCGCATTCCCGCGGCGAGAGAAGCCTGCACCGGTAGCGGCCCCGGCCCGCCTCGAACAAGATCTGCCGCCCGCTACCGCCCCTCGGCGTCCGTAGGCAGCCAGCCACCCCGTCCGTTCGAAGCTCTGCCATGCTGCGCCCGCCCCGGACGCGCCTGAACACGGTCCCGTGGGTCACGTCATCACCCTCGATCATCTCGCGGGCGCGCTCCCCGTGCCGCGCGCTCATCTGCCCGAGTAGGTAACCGCACCGCTCACGGCTCCACCACATCGGGTCGTCGTCCGCCAGATCCTCGAGAACGCCGGAGAGCCGGGTCTCCCGCGTCGGCGGTTGGGGCAGTGCCCGCAGGTACCAGTCCACCTCCGGGTGCGCGTCGATGAAGTCGCACAACGCGCGCGGCCGCACGGCAGAATCGTAAATGCGCGGCACGCCGGACGCTGGTATCGGCGCCGGTCTGTCGGCCAGGCCGACCACAAACAGTCGCTGCCGGCTCTGCGGGACGAAACTCGCGGCATCGAGAACGAAGGCGTCGCAGGTGTACCCCAGCTCGTTAAGCGCGACCAACGCCGACCGCAGGTCCGCCCCGCCGTGCGACGTGAGGAACCCAACCACGTTCTCCAACAGAACAATTCCAGGGCGCCGCTCGCCCATCGCGCGGAGGACGCGGATAAGGCCCCAGAACGCGCTCGATTGCCGCCCTACCAACCCGTGCCTGGCGCCGGCGACCGACAGGTCGTTGCATGGGAACGACGCCGTCACCATCGTCGCCGCGGGGACCTCCTTGCCGGAGAGATCGTGAACGTCCTGTGCGGAAAGGTGGCCCGGCCGATCATGCGGGAAGTTCCGCGCGTACATCTCCCGCTTCTGCGGGTCGATGTCGTCGGCGAAAACGCCTGTCCACCCCCTCCGCGTGAGCGCGAGGCGAACCAGACCTATCCCCGCAAAGAACTCGACGAATGTCCTCGAGGGAAGCTGGGCCGCCCAGGCCTCCCACGAAGGGCTCGTCAGGGCGCTCACCGTCAGCTCGACACAACCCTCAGGGTCCCTTCGCACTCCACTCTCCCAGAATCTGAGCACCTTCCACCCCCCTCTCAGCAATTCCTCCGTACTGTGCAGGTCCCGCTCGACGTTCCGCCTGATCTTCCCCAGCCAGTACCCCGGGTTCCGGACCCCCGCAAGCTGCTCCTCAAGACTCGTGTGTCCGCGCCGGTACCACTGGCCCCCATGCCAGTAGTCCCCGTCGACAAACACGGCGAGCTTCCGTGTGCGGAAAACGAGGTCCGGCCTGCCCGGCAGGTCTCGCGCGCCCAGCCGGTAGCGCGCACCCCCGCGCCACAGTCGGCGGCGCAACTCAACTTCCGGCCCAGTACCCCCCGACCGTACGCGGCGCATCACGGCCGAGGTCTCCTCGCGAGTCCTCCTAGCTGCCACAGCGGCCCCCCGGTGCCGTACGGTGGCCAGCCCCGCAGCGCTACGACCTCCCACGCTGGCCCGCCCCCAAAAAGCATAGCATATCGGCGTCAACCCTTCAACCCTGGCCCCCTGCTTCTCCCCCTCTTTTCGCCCAAAGCCCCGCAACCACCCTCCGCCCCTTTCGCGCCATCCGCGCTTCTTCGCGCCCTTCGCGTTTCACCCTCCCCGCCCCCGCCACAAACGGCCCCGGCCCCCTCTCTGCCATCCTGAGCTTGTCAAAGGATGGCACGCGCGCCCACCAGCCAAACCCCCGTTCCCAAACATTTCCCCGAAATATCCCGGAATCTACATCACATTCCGCCCTACTTGTTGTCTTATAATTATGGACAACAAACTAAGGAGAAAAGGATGCTAAACCAATCCCAGCAAGCCCGCATCGCCCGCCGGTTCACCTCGGTGCTCCTCCAGGCCATAGACGCCTTTCCCGAGCTTCTTGCCCGGTCCGAGCCTGAGGCCGCCGCATCGATCGTCGCCGACCTGATGAAGACCCAGCTCACCAGGCCCGCCACGGAACCGGAAGAGGATCCCGCGCTCACCCTGGCCGCCCTCGTCCGCTCCATCGCCGACGAACCACCGCCCCCGAGCCCCCAGCCCCTCCCAGCCGCCCCAGCCTGAATCGCGAACGCAGGCAGTGCCCGGACACGACGCTAACCCGATAAGAAGTCCCAGAACCACTGAAGGGATGAAGGCTCCAAAGACACTTCCGTGCTCTCCCCTCAGCGTCTCACCGGTTCCGGACGCAGAATCCGTGATCGGACACGATTGCTTCGCCCTCCCATTCCTTAGAAAGGATGTAGACCAGCATGAACGCAAAACGCGGCCCGAACACGCCGGAAGGCAAAAAGCGCAGCTCGTTGAACGCCCTCAAGCACGGCCTGCACGCCCGCGCGCCCCACGCGCTCCAGCTCGTCGCCGAGCAGTATCACGTTGACTTCGAGCCGATACTGGAGAAGCTCCGCCGCCACTACTGCCCGTGCGACCCCATCGAAGAGGAGTTGGTCAACCGCATTGCCCGCTCGATGTGGAGGCTCGCACGCACAGAGCTTATGGAATCCAGGCTGCTCGACCGCAATCCCGCCGCCACCAGACCCGGAACCTCGCTCGAGCGGGTCCTGAAATACGAGCGCATGGTGGACCTGCAGCTTCACCGTGCCATCAGGGCGCTTGACAGGAAAAGAGGGGCCTCGAGGTTTTGAAATGACAAAACGAAAACCCGGCCCGACCGATCCGAGCGCGGCCCACGTTCAGCCCAAGCGTGATTCCGTTCCACATAAGGCCGGAAATTCCGCGCCGGCATATTCGGAACGGATTGCCCGGCCCTGCCGGCTCACCACTTCACATTCGGCAGGAGCTTCTTGATGCGGCTTATCTCATCGCGGCATTCGGCGGCGTGCTCGAAGTCGAGCGCCCGCGCGGCCTGTTTCATCTCCCGCTCCAGGTCGGCGAGCATGATCATGATCTCATCGAGCGGCAGGTGCTTGACATCCT
>Ga0315282_10007229_pt1 | contig 18311 bp, 27 predicted proteins | sample YL17G07_20_MG_FD_203693 | JGI IMG/M metagenome (GOLD analysis project Ga0315282, IMG submission 203693) | Sediment microbial communities from Yellowstone Lake, YNP, Wyoming, USA - YL17G07_20 | ecosystem: Environmental > Aquatic > Freshwater > Lake > Sediment | place: USA: Wyoming | collected...
CTTATTTATGGAGTTCGTAGGGCAGGATGAAGTAGCAGGTTTTTTAGATAGTCGGCTCTTTCTGCACGACGCAGACCCCGACCGTAGCGGTTGGATGTTGCTTCCATGGTAGGTGATATGATGAAGGACTGGTCTTCTTCCATAGCGTATAATGCTAATGGGGACAGATCATCTTGGAAAGGAGGAAGGCTGTGAAAATAGTCGCTTTGGATGTCCGTAATCGCGACCATATCAAACAATCCACTTGCGCCGGATATTTCGCAGACTCAGTATAAACAACGCTGCGCAAAACGCGGAAAGCGCGAGAATGTCCAGATAGAGCGACAGCCGCCCTGTGCGGGTGACTGCTTCGTGCAGAGCATCGGCTCCGTATGTCAGCGGCAGGAAGTAGGAAAGCGGTCTGAGCCAGACCGGAAGTTGCTGAACAGGGAAGAACAGTCCGCATAGAAAAATCATCGGGAACCGAAAGAAGTTTGAAAACGTCTGCGCTTCAAACACTTCGCTGACCGACACGGCGATGAACAAGCCGAGAAATGTGGAACTGATAGCGATAAGCAGCACGGTCGGCACAAGCACAGACCACTCCACGCCTGACAGGTCAGAGAGAAGGGATGCCATAATGATGGGCACGAACGCGTTGGCAATTCCGAAAAGTATTGCCCCGGTCGTCTTTGCCAGCATCAGCAGTTCTAACGGGATTGGTGCAAGGAGCAGGCGCTCAAACGAGCGGCTTTTCTTCTCAAACGTGATGGTTACCGCAAGCATAGAAGTAGTGCCAAACAGGACAGAAATAGCCATCAGACCTGGCAAAAGAGATAAGAGGTTTTGCATCCCGCCGCCGGATTTGATGAAGAACATTCCTGTCCAGGCGAGCGGGAATATCAGTCCCCAACTGATATTTGGTGGCTTGAGATAATATGCACGCATATCTTTCGCAAGAATATTATAAAACGCTATCCAGCGTTTCATACGCCGCCTCCCGATTTCTCCTTCTCTTTGCGCATCACCTCCGCCTCAACGCCTGTGATTCGGACGAAGACATCCTCCAGCGAGGGCTGAAGTTTGCGGGCTTCAGTTACCTGAACACCCTTCTCCTCAAGAAACCGCACTATAAGACCAACGCGGATTACCTCTATGGACTCTGCCCGTATCTGCCCGCCGGAGGCGGCTTCAAATTTTATATGAGGAAATGCGCGGGCAAGGTCCGAGCACAAATTCGCCGCAGAATCCGAAACTGAAATCAGCACAGCGTGCTTTCCTTGGACTGGCTGCATAAGGTCGGCGACAGTGTCTGTGCGGACAATTCGCCCGCTGACGATGAAGGCGATGCGGTCGCAGAGCCGCTCGGCTTCTTCAATATAGTGTGTGGTCAGAAAAATTGTGGTTCCACCGCGGCGAAGTTCCGCAATGAGGTTGCGAATCTGCCTGGCACTGGCAACATCAATTCCTGTTGTCGGCTCGTCAAGAAATAGAATCCGCGGACGGTGAATTATTCCAGCGGCGATTGTGAGTTTGCGTTTCATTCCCCTGGAGTAGCCAGCGAACTTTCTGTCTGCCGCGTCCGCGAGACCGAATGCTGACAGAAGTTCGCGCGCCTGTGGCTGGCGTTCGGTCTTGCGCATCCCGTATAGTGCCGCGCAGAAGCAGAGGTTCTCAAAACCTGTCAGTTCGGGATAGAGATTGCTCTCGTCGGGAACAACGCCTATCAGGTGTTGAGCCGCTTTTGGATTGCGTGTGCATTCTATGCCGTCGATGCGGACCGTCCCAGAATCAGGCCTTGCGAGTCCCGTGAGCACATTGATTGTGGTGGTTTTCCCCGCGCCGTTGGGACCGAGGAACCCGAACAACTCTCCTTCGCGCACTGCAAAATCCACGCCCGCGACCGCCTGAATATCGCCGAACCGCTTGGCAATGCCGCGAATCTCTATGATACTATCTGCCATCAGTTCTCACTTGCGATTACCGCGTCCCGCACACGGATAGTTCTCCGCATTTCCGTAGCATCTCTTGACTTGCTGCTGCGAGCACTTCTCCGGCTTGCACTTCAAGTCTTTTGCTCTCTCATCTGTCTCACAGCAACACTTCCGCACTTTGCACGCATATTGTCTCCTTCCGTGTCAGGTACCACGCTTCCTCGTTTTGACAGGTCTTCTTGCTGCAACTGGTTTATTGCCGGTCACAGCCAAGAATCTGTCTATGACCTTGCGCCAGCGAGCGAGCGTCATATCGTTGACGCGGTAGTGCACATAGTATCCCTTCTTCTCCGCCGTGACAACGTCCGCGGTCCGCAGGATACGCAGATGCTGAGATACAGCCGCAGCACTAATCCCCAGTTCATGCGCCAGTGCATTTACGCACAGACTCCGGGTCTTGAGCAAATGCACAATCCTCACCCTCGCGCTAACAGAGAGGATCCTGAAAATCTTGTCTATTCCCTCTATGTGGTTCATCCGCTCACATCCCGCCCTGTATTGGTTCCTCATAAGTTTTCGCTTTTCCAGGGCTCTCGCACTGTTTCCGCGGTATGACAGTGGATTACCCGGAGAAGCACGCAGCCAGCGAGAATAAGAATCTCCTGCCACAAAGAAATCCAAGTGCGAGGTTCTCCATCAGGGCTGGTCGAAAAGCAGCCGCAATGTAGTCCTTCAGCTCCTCTCGCCAGCGCTACGACGATGCCTGTGATAAAAATAACCATAAGACCGCTCATCAACAAAGCGTTAGCCCGGACCCATACTCCAAGAATCACGCATACGCCCACAATGGCTTCAAGGGCTGACAGCCAGAGTGCAACTATGTTTATGATCCAGAGGGGCAGCATCTCGTAGTCTATGATAATTTCTGCAAACTGGTTCGGATGGAGCAATTTATCATAGGCAGCGTAAAGAAAGATACTGCCTAAGCCAAAACGCACGATTACCTTCACCCACCGTACAAGTAGAAAGTGTCGGAAAGCGCTAACCAGGGTCTTCACTGCAAGCATTAGTTTCTACTCCTTCCCAGAGCCTTCCACGGGAAGATCAGCCTTTTCCCAAGCCTCAAAGCCTTTCTTGATGACTGCCACGTTTGTGTATCCCCGCTGCACTAACCTGCTTCCCACGCGCGGACTCAGGGCGCAATCTGTCCCATAGCAGAGAAGTAAAACTACTCTATCGGATGGCACCCGCACGGAAAACTCCGGAAAGCTCCTGTCAAATCCACGGTAGGGAAAAGAGAGCGCTCCTTTAGGATGCGATTTCTCATAGTCCTTGCGGTCGCGGACATCAATCAAAATAACCTCCCTGTTTGCCTGAAGTGTAGTATACGCTTCCATAGCATCCACAAACCGCAATCTTTTCCATATCCAGACTGGGATTCCCGGCCGCTGCACTTCTGACAGCGTGAGCGGCAGACCCAGAGGATGGTAGATGTTGAACCCAAGTCCGAACAATAAACTGACAAATACTATGATGACAAGCCGCCGAGCATTCTTGAGTATCGCAATCACCAACCTGTATCCGAAGCCGACACAATTTGTCTCAAGAGGCTCGCGGACATCCTCTAATTCCTCCATATATCGCCGCTCGTCTTTATTTTAGTATCAACGCAGATACTTTATCAAATGCGCACATAACTGTCAACACAAATCAAGCGATTTCCCTACGATTACTCTACGCGCTTGAGACCAGTGAGATAGCGTTTCGCAAGGTCGGGATAGACATTTCTATACTTGTCACGTTCAGCGAGGCGGTTCCTGGTGACCTTCCCAACAACTCTTGCCGGCACGCCTACGGCAATCGAGCCTGGCGGTATTTCCTGATACTGCTTGACGACACAGCCCTCGCCGATGATACAGTCTTCGCCCACAACGGCGTAGTCGGAAATGACCGCTGCCATCCCCACCTTCGCCCTTTCCTTGATTGTGCAGTTATGGAGGACTGCGCCGTGCCCGATACTGCAGCCGTTGCCGATGACACACAGTTCGCCGGGGCGCGCGTGTATAACACAATTTTCCTGGACGTTACTCTCATTTCCTATTCTAACTTTGCCGTAGTCGCCCTTTATGCGCGCGCCAGGTCCGATGTAGCAGTTGTCGCCGATTGTGACATCTCCTATAACATCGGCGCTTTCACTGACGTATGTTTCCTCGCCTATCGAAGGTCTCTTGCCTTCAAACTCATACATAGCCACGCGATTTTCCCTGATTCTATTTGCCAAATCTCTCGTCATCAAACCCGGACACCCGGGATGGCCGTTTACTTCTCGCCGCTAACGCGGACCAGTAATCCTGCTGTTCATCTTCTAATCCTTGCGCGCCTACTACACAAAATCCACTTTCAGTAAATGGGTCGAGCACGAGATGCAAGGGTCATAAGCCCGAACGAGCATTTCAAGGTTATGCGTTATCTCATCCTCGTTAGTCTTATGCCCAATCATTTCAGGAACCCAGACTTTCATATCCTCCTCGATGTTGGCGTGGTTCTGGTTTGTTGGGATGATGAGGTTGGCTCTCTGCATAATGCCGTGGTCGTCATAGGTGTAATCGTGGAAGAGGATGCCGCGGGGCACTTCGACTGCGCCGACGCCGCGACCCGCCTTTGGAGTAACCTTGATTGGCTCCTGCTTGATGCCGTCTTTGATAAGCGCGTCTATTGTGGCGATTGCGTCCTCAACACAGTGAGGCAGTTCCACGGCCTGTGCGACATTATTCATAAACGGGTTGTAGCAGATGGGTTTCAGACCCAGCGTTTCGGCTGTTTGTTTCGCGAGCGGACTCAACTGCTTGAAGTTGTTGTTGACGCGCGCGAGTGCGCCGACCATATATGAGGAACGCTTGTTCTTTGCGCGTTTGGCAGTTGAGTAGGGGATAATGAATTCATTTGTGACGTTGAGGTAATCCTTGTATGGGATGACGCCCGCGTCGGATGAGCAGATATCGCCGTCTATCCAGGGATATTCCTTGTCCCACTTGAGGGAAATGAATTCTGTCTCTCTGGTGAAATTAGGGATTTTGCCTGCGAGCGATTTGACGAGGGGCACGAGGACTTTCAAGTCGTCCACAGCGGCGACGAGTTTGGTGCGGAGGTCTTTCAACTCTTTTTCGGCGGGCAGTTTTGTGAATCCGCCCGCCGCGGCACTGACCGGGTGGACTGCTCTTCCGCCGACCACGTCTGCTATATCATTGCCGAGTCTCTTCATGCGAAGGGCAATCTTGACAGCCTCGGGATGCGTCTCAGCCAGTGGTATCACACTGCCAACATTGAGCAGGTCAGGCAGTACCAAGAAGCAGACGTGCAGCGTGTGGCTCTGAATCATTCCACCGTGTGACAGAAGCTTACGCAGCCGCCAGGTCTGCGGCGTGGGGGTCATGCCAAATGCGTCTTCGGTCGCCTTTATGGAGGCGAGTTGATGTCCGGCAGAGCAGATTCCACAGATACGACTTGTTATATGTGCCGCTTCATCCCAGGAGCGTCCTCTCAACATCGCCTCAAAGAATCGCGGGGATTCTGGAATTTCCCAGCGGATATCCTCTATCATTCCTTTTTTGGCGTTTACTACGATATTACCGTGTCCCTCCAATCGGGTAACATGGTGAACCTCTATGTTCAGGTCTTTCTTCGCCATACTCTCCTCCTCCCTGATTCTATTTGCCGAATCTGCCGTGTGCGCGTGTTCGGCCTGGTTTGTCAAGGTGACCTTCCAACCAGCCGCGCTTGATGTTATCAACGTGATTGAATTCCGGAACATAGGGCTTTATATCAAGGAGCGGCGTGCCATCAAGCATATCTACACCAGAAACGTGCAGAATGTTCCTCCTGCGTTTGACGAGCCGGACTGTGGTCAGCCCGATTGGGTTGGGTCTCTGCGGCGCGCGTATGGCGAAAATCCCGCGTTCCGTTTTACCAAGAAACGGCTTAGTTAGAAGGTCATAATCTTCAGACTTGTGGAAGCAGTAAACGAGAACGATATGGGAGAAGCCTTCAATGTCCTTGAGCCCTTCCGCGAACTCGGGAAATACCTCAACAGTGCCGTGCGTCTCAGGTGCGAGGTGTCCCTGAATAGGCATGCCTTTCTTCTCTTTGAACTGCGTATGAATTATTCCTATCTGGCGAAACCGAAAAGTCGCTCTGACGTTTTCCATCAAAACACAACCTCCCTCAGTGTTCGCAGACGTGGTCGGGTCCGTGGTCGCAGGTGCTCTGTCCCGATTGCAGTCTTCCTTTCAGAAAGGTGCTGACAACCTCGTCTATTGTCCCGGATATTCCGACAAAAGTTTCAATGTTTTGCTCGCTGAACAGGTTTTGCGCTCTTGGTCCCATACCGCCTGCGACAACGCAGTTTGCGCCCTTCCCGTGCAGGAATTTTGGCAAAATCCCTGGCTCGTGTCCGGGATTACTTATCAATTCCCTCTTGGTCACTTTGCCGTTCTCAACAGTGACGAGCGTATAGTTCGGGCACCTGCCGAAGTGTCCTGCCACTCTGTTGCCTTCCGTCGCAATTGCCATTATCATCTCTGTCTCCTTTCTCAAAGTTTATTTTTTCTCTTGGGCTATTCGCTGCGCAATCTGTAAGAACACTTTGGCTGGTGGCGCATCTGGCGCGCTTATCACGATTGGCGTGCCCGAGTCACCGCCTTCAACTACCGCAGGGTCAATCGGGACAGTGCCGAGAAATGGCACGCCGAGTTCCATTGCCATCTTTTCGCCTCCCCCCTTCTTGAAAATATCCGTGACTTTGCCGCACTGCGGGCAGACAAAGCCGCTCATATTCTCCACCACGCCTAGAACGGGCATTTTCAACTGCCTGCAGAAGTTGATGGACTTGCGCACGTCAAGAATAGAAACTTCCTGCGGAGTTGTGACTATCACGGCGCCATCAGCGTCTTCAATCAACTGGCAGATGGAGAGCGGCTCATCTCCGGTTCCCGGAGGAGCATCTACAATCAGGTAATCAAGTTCGCCCCATTCAACATCTTTCAGAAACTGTTTGATTACTCCCATTTTGAGCGGACCGCGCCAGATAACAGCCGCGTCTGGGCTGTGAAGGAGAAACGACATTGACATTATGCTCAGGTTTTCTGAATATTGGAACGGCTCAAGAGATGTTGGTCCCCCGCTGACTCTCTGACCTTCCACGCCGAGCATCTTCGGAATGTTTGGACCGTGAATGTCTATGTCAAGAAGTCCGACCTTTTTACCCCGCAAGGCAAGCGCAACAGCGATGTTGACCGCAACGGTGCTTTTGCCGACACCTCCTTTCCCGCTGAGCACAAGAATCTTGTGCTTTATTTTGCACAGCCGTTCTTGAAGCGCCTGTCGTTCGGCATACTGTTCCTCTGTTTCTTCCGGACGCCTTGTCTTGGATGAACAGGTTGTCTCCTTGCAGGAATTGCAGGTTGTCTGCTTGCTCGTGTCATTCTGTTTTGCCATCTTCAGTCTTCCTTTCTGTATGTTGAAAGATGTAATTGTATATCGCTTCGTGCAACGCGCTTGCCGCTATCGCCGAACACTCTTTCTTGTCGTCGGGCAGGTCAAGCGCCTGCGCGACGTGCTCGTCCAGTATATCTGCCGCTTCGTCAACGTGTTTGCCAAGTGCCATTTCTGTAACCATACTTGCGCATGCTATCGCGTTCGGGCAGCCCTGCGCTTGAAAAGAGATATCAGAAATATGGTCTTCGGCAACACGGATGTATATCCAAATAGCATCTCCGCAGCCGGGAGAGATGACCTTTCCTATCCCGTCAGGATTCTCCATCTTTCTGCATCTGCGCGGGTTGGTGAAATGGTCAATGACCTTGTCGCTGTATCTATAGTTTTCCATACTTACTACCGTTTCTCGCAGCATCTCTTCGGGTTTTCACATCCGCCGCGGGAGCCGCAGCAGTTGCTGGAGGGACTCTGTTTCACCACTGGTTTCGCTGGCATTGAGAGCATTCGCGAGACGCGCTTGCTGCCGCAGCCCGGGCAAACAGGGGTTTCCTGCTGCAAGTTTCTTTGCAGCGCCTCAAAAACCTTTTTACATTCGCAACACTCGTAACTATAAAGCGGCATAACATTCCTCCCGATCGCCTGCTTCTCATTCTGCCTGTGGAGCAGGCGCAAGTTTTGCTCCCTTGCCATTTTCGCCTTCAATAATTATTTCAGGATATACAAAGACCGGAGTTGAGAGCGAATTGGAGACCATACAAGTCTTGTGTGCTTTTTCAATTGCGTCTTGCGCTTCGGAGACACTATCTCCGCGACAAAGAATGATTCTCGGAAAGACCGAAATGCTGGAGAAGCGGAACTGTTTGTTGGCAAGTTGCGCATCGCCCGTGGCTTTGCTTGAATACGAGACCAATTTGATTCGCCGCTTGTCAGCGATTGAGAGGAAAGTAGTCATTATGCAAACCTCAACAGCAGCAACGAGAAGGTGCTCCGGCGTCCAGAAGTCCCTGTGTCCGCCCCATTCGGGAGGGCAGGCAACCCCTACGTCAGGGAATCCACTGGAGGAAAGAACGCCCTTGTGCTCCTCTGTCCAGCGAAGCGCGGTCTCATATTTGTAACTTCTTGGCTCAAGTCCCATCAGGATAATCTCCTCAAACAAATTTGCTGAACTTTTATCTGCTTGCCGACATACGCCTCCACGCAATTGTCGCCGAAGATGCGGTGAAATGCTTCAATCGCCGCCCTGCTTGTGCAGTGGGCAGGCGCGATGAAACGCACGCCCGCATCCTTCAGTTTTTTCGCCAGCAAGTCAAACTTTTGATGTTCGTCGCCACGCAGGTGCAGTCCTCCAATGACCCATTGAGGAACCTGTTTGAACGTTGACGAGACATTTTGCACAATTTCGGCAATACCTGGGTGTGCGCATCCCGTGAGAAGTGCGCTGATTTCACCGGAACGCAAGAAAAGAGACTGCTCTGACGAGCCGCCGCTTCGCGTATGCAGGACATAGATGCCACTGCAGACCTCGGCGCCGATTTCGGGGTGAATTATCTGTGCGCCGAATCGCCGCAGGACTTCCGTGGTTTCTGGCGGAAACGATGTAGGGGGGAGATAGATACGAACTCCGTTTTTTGCCAACCGGGTCACGCCGACAAGTCCGCCCGCGTGGTCATAATGAGAATGTGAGATTACGACTGCGCCGAAATCGCTTACCGGAATTCCCGCTGCCTGCATATTTGCAAGAAGGATTCCCGAATCTGAACCGGTGTCAAACAGTATCTTTTCTTCAAAGCCGCATACTGCACAACTGAATCCCCACGCGCTTTCAAAGCCCTGCGCTTTTTCCGAAACGTGATTGTCAAACAGCACAGTTACTGTTGCTGTCATTTTCTTTCTCCAGAGGCAAGTTTGAGAGAATTCTGATAGATAATGCGAATCTGCTGCGCAGTTTCACCGTTAGAGTGCTCTACGAACGGAATCCCGGCAGACACGGATTCCACCACTTTCCTGTCAAATTGCACTCTTCCCGCAAGAGGCGCGCTTTGGCTTCGGCACCAGGATTCTATTCTGCCTGTGATTTCCGGGTTTATGTCAAACTTGTTCACGCAAACGGCATCCCTGATGCCGAACTTCTTGCAGACTTCGTGGATTCGCTCCATATCGTGAACGCCAGAGAGCGTAGGTTCGGTGATGATAAGCGCCAGGTCAACGCCTGTCAGGGACGCGAGGACGGGACATCCGATGCCAGGAGGTCCATCAATAACTACGAGGTCAAGTTGCCACTCCTCGGCTATCTGTTTCGCTTTCTGGCGGACCTGTGTTACGAGTTTGCCAGAGTTTTCGGCAGCGACTCCGAGTTTGGCGTGAACCATCGGACCGTAATCAGTATCTGATACGAACCATTGCCCGCAGAGTCTATCTTCCATTTCTACAGCGTTTTCTTTACAGACAAGATGGCAGACTCCGCACCCTTCACAGGCAGCGGCAATTACCTGAAAATTGTCAATTGCGCTGTAACGGCATTCCTCAACGCAGCGTCCGCATCTGGTACATTTCGCAGCGTCTATTATTGCCACCTTGCCACCGTAAAACTCGTGTTTCTCCTGGGTGCGGGGATGGAGAAGGAGATAAAGGTCAGCAGCATCGACATCACAATCCGCCATAACCTTCTTCTGTGCGAGGGCTGCAAACGATGCGGCAAACACTGTCTTGCCTGTGCCACCCTTACCACTTATTATGCATATCTGTTTCATCTCTTCCTCGCGTGAGTGCGGGCGTACTGGGCAACCTCTCGCATCTTCTCGCGCCACACAGGTTGAATATCCACAAGCGGGACTCCGCGTGAGTAACCTTCTGCTATTTTTCTGTCAAAAGGAATTTTCAGAACCACAGGAATCCTTTGAGCGCGACAATACTCTTCAACAGAATCATCTCCAAGCCCGGCGCGGTTGATGATGACTGCGTAAGGCAGTTTCAGAGATTTCAACATCTCAACTGCGAGTTCAAGGTCGCTTAGGCCGAATGGTGTTGGCTCTGTAACGAGCAGCACAAAATCTGAATTTCTTACAGACTCTATGACAGGGCAGGAAGTTCCCGGCGGCACGTCAATAATGGTGCATTCACCTGCAACGCATCTTTTTACCGCACGGATAACTGGCGGCGCCATCGCTTCTCCAACATTCAGTTTACCGTGAGCAAAACTGATATTGCCTGCCCGACCGCATTCTATGGTCCCCACTTCCCTCGCACCCTCAGAGATTGCTTTCTCTTGGCAGGCTATCACACACGCCCCGCAGCCATGGCAGAGATTCGCGAAGACAATTACCGTCTCTGGTAAAACCGCGAGCGCATTAAACTGGCAGACCTGTGCACATTTGCCGCAGTGCGTGCATTTTGACTCATCAACAACAGGCACAGGAGTGCAGACCGGCTCTATCTTCTCTATACAGGGTTTCAGAAAAATATGCGCATTTGGTTCTTCAACATCGCAGTCAACGAGTTGCACTGGAACATCGTCAATTGAAAGTGCGAGACTGGTGGCAACCAAAGTTTTGCCTGTTCCGCCTTTTCCTGATGCAACAGCAACTATCAACTCTGTTTCTCCGAATGTGTAAAGGCGTAAGTAAAGCGCCCTTCTTTGAGCAGTCTGAATCTGTTTTCAGCCGTCAGGCTGGACAATATTTGCGCCTCTGTCATATGGTGGTCACTGAAAGAAATAATACCATCGCGCCTTAGCACGCGGGCTAACTCGTTCAGCACCTTTTCCGGCTGCTCAAGGTCGTGAAGCACATCATATAAAAGAATAACATTGATAGTTTCGTTCTCCAGCCCGGTGTCGCAATCAGTAAGAATTGTCTGCACGTTAGTCAGTCCCTTTCCGGATGCCAACGCCTTCACATGCTCAACAGCCAGGGGCTGACTGTCCGCCGCATAGACTCTGCCTGTCTCCCCGACGAATTTTGCAGCAGCGATGGTGTAACTTCCGATGCCGCATCCGAAGTCAAGCACATACCAGCCGGGCTGGATATCAGTCTCCTTCAACTTCGCTTTTGGAGGAGAGAACCATTCCCTCATCCTGAAGTAGAGCAACTCTATCAGGAAGCCAAGTCTGCTTTTCTCTTTCAACTTCCCGTCACTTTCTTTACCGCTTCTCGTGAGGCGGTTCCTTCTCAAGAAGAGGTGGTCTGTCTCCGGTAGTTTCATCGCATCTCGCAAAGACTTTTGCATTATCCGCCTTTACAAAGTCAATGTAGTCCAAGAAAGTCTTTCTATCGCTTTCAGTAAGCGATGGAAGATACTCATTGAACCAGTAATCATCAGCGACTCTGCCATATTCCTGCGCGTACTTATCAAGTTGCGGCGCGAAGTCGGCGATAATGGAATCAGCACCCTCGTGACTCGGGTAGGCGCCGGTCTCTTCAACAACTTCCCGCAGGATTTCTGGATTATCTATGATTGCGCACGGGCGCATAAGATTCTTGTCATACGGCTGTCTGCGGCGGAACGCGCGGAAGAAGTCGCTGTCAAGAATCTCGTCCAAGCGCATATCACGGAGATTATATTTAGCGAAGTGAATGAAGACGCACGGCTCTACATCGCCCTTGTTGTTTATGTGGAAATAATGCCGCCCGCCAGCGATGCATCCGCCGCAGAGTGGTCCATCGCACCAGAAGTCGGCAAGAAGGATGTCTTTCTCCATCCTCAAATTGCTCAACTGGCGCTTTCTGCGAATTCTCTGCTCGGGCGTCGGCATAAGTTCAAACTTCGGTGCGCGGCCAATCGGTATGTAGTTGAAATACCAGCCGATGAAACAGCCCTTATCAATGTAGAAGTCAACAAACTTCTCGCTGACAATCATATCATTGTTCTCTCTTGTTGCAGTTGCGGAGTAGCCGAAGAGCACGCCGTTCTTGCGCAGCGCCTCCATCGCGTTCATTATCTTTTTGAAGTGCCCTTTGCCGCGGCGCGCATCCGTCTCTTTCTCAAACCCTTCAACGCTTATGCAGGGAATCAGGTTGCCGAGGTCGGCAAGCCGCTTGGTGACGTCCGGCGTTATGAGGCTTCCGTTCGTGTACATCTGGAAATACATATCCTTGTGTTCTTCGAGGAGCCGGAAAATATGCTCATAAGCAAACGGCTCTCCGCCAGAAATTACCACAAAATAAATGCCCATCTCCTTTGCCTGCTGCATTGCGGAATCAAGGAGTTCCCACGGCAGGTCTGTCTCTTTACCTGACTTCTCATACTCTCCCGCATAGCAGCCATAACAGGAGAGGTTACAGCGCATCGTAGGACTGACAACAAAAAGGTATGGTGCCCAGTAACCAAGCCTTTCCTTGAGCGCTTCCCGCACTTTTGCTCCCTTCAACTGGGAGTTGATGAGAAACGCCTCAACAGCCCTTTTGCGGCAGTTCGCAGACGCTTTCGCAAGGTGACTCTTCGCCACCGCCGCAATTCGCAACACAAAATCCCTGCCCTCTGGATACGGTATCTCGGTATCTATCCGCTTCTTTACTGCAGAGGTGAGTTTCTCATCCGAAACAAGAGGCAGGAATTTGGTCATTCCGCGAAGAGTATTCGTGATTAGAAAGTCCTGCGCTTTTGACAGGATGCCCATCGCTTATCCTCCCGCCACAGAAAAGAATTTCCGCACAATCAACGCGGATGGTATTCCAACGGCATAGAGCAGATTGTCACTCCGACTACGCCGAACGTCCCCAGCAAGCCGTATCTGCCTGCCTTTATCCAACTGCTAAAGACCTTTTCCGCCTCAATCACCTTGCCACGCTGTTGAGCAGCAAGGTGCAAGAGGTAAGCGACATCCCTGCCGCTATAAAAAGTCGCGCCGGAGAAGAGGTCTTTTCTGAACAATGACCTGATTTTCCTGTACAGCGCAAGAAAACTCCACTTGTTGAGAAATCCTATCACGAGTCCTCGCCGCGCCACCCTGAACGCTTCTGTCAGCGCACCAACAGGGTTCTCAAGAATCTCCAGCGTTGCCACGAGGACAACCACTTCAAAAGAGTTGTTCTTAAAAGGCAATTGTGCTGCATCTGCCACGACGTAAAATACTGGCGACACTCCCTGCACGCGGGCTCTTTCAATCATAGGTAATGCAATATCTATTCCAGTAACCGTCCACCCTCTTTTGGCAAAGAAGTGGGTAAAATGCCCTGTGCCGCAGCCCACCTCAAGCAGTGTGTCAGGCTGCAAGTCTTCCAATGCCCGCGCGAGGAGCGATTTTTCAATTCTATCGTAGCGCTTGCCTTTTCGCGTTTCATACCAATTTTCGTAGTGCGCTGCAATCTCCTCATTGAATAGCACAGCACTCACAGTCGCCGTATTCCTTTCAGCAGTTTGCTACTTCTTGAATGGCGTTTTCAACCTCTTTATCTGGTCTTCGGTCAGCGGCTCAGCATACCCTGCCTTCTGGATTATCGGCTTCTCGTCGTTCTTCAGCTCCACCCAATTGTCATCTTTGTCTTTATCCAGCCACGGCCATTTTATGAGGTCGGGCACAAATGGAACAACACCGCTGTAATGTGTTAGTTTCCCACTCTCGAACTTTGCTATCTCTACAGGTTCACCAGAAGCCATCTTCATTACCGCATCGCAGGCGTGGCAGTCGGCACATTTCCTGCCTTCCTTGACAACTGAGTGAGTAAAGTAAGGCACATAGCATACAAACTTCTTGCCTTTACCAACCAGTGTCTGCGCGTTCCCGGTAGTTACCTTACCCTCGTGGTTCACAAGCAGTGTCCAACTTTTGCAGGGGAAGAAATTGCCGCCCGGAACGCGCTTCTTCACCTTGAGAAAGTTATCAAAGTGGCAATTGACGCAAGTAACCGTGGATGATACGTGGCAAGCAGCACAGGCTATATTTGCTTTTTTGTGTGCGCTGTGAGGTCTTATCTCTTTGTCCAAGTTCTTATGGCAATCACCTGAAACGCAAGAAACCTTGACCGCGTCGGGCGCGCGCATTGACTTGTAGGATTTACCATCGCCGTGTACATCAACGCCCTTATGACAGTCTGAGCAGACCATGCCTTTGGCAAAATGGACATCCTGGGTTCCTGCCTCGCTGTCAAACTTCATAGCGGTCTTTGCCCGCACGTGACACTGCAGGCAGGTATCGCTTTTCCTGGATTTCTCTAGTGAGAAGATGCACTTGCCCTCTTTCTTATCAGCGTGGCATTTGTCGCAGGAGTCCGCGTGGCAGGTCGTGCATTGAAGGGCAGCGTCCTTGTAAGGAATTCCCGTCACCTGCATAAAACCGCCTTCTTCCTCATACCAGTACCTCATACCCTCGCCTGTGAAGTGGAGGCTTTTCTCAAAGAAAGACTTGCACTCCTCGGAAGATTTCTTCTCTTCTGGCTTTTTTTCTCCGGCGCCCTCTTTCTCGGGCTGGGCATCCACAGTGCCAGGCTGCATATGTGCCACCAGTGTCACTGTCAGGAGTAACAGCCCTGCAGACGCGGCTGCTATGAGCCACTTTCTCATAATCTTTCCCCCTAACCGAAATTCGTTGAATGAACTTTGCTTACCACCAGCGATAAAGGCTACAATACAGCAGCGACCTTTGAAATTATCTGAGATTTAGGCACTGCACCGACGATTTGGTCAACAACCTTTCCTTGCTTGAACACCATCAGCGTCGGTATGCTCGCGATACCGAAAGTATTGGTTGTAGCCACTGCACTGTCCACGTTTACTTTGCAGACTTTAATCTTACCAGCATACTCTTTCGCTATTTCGGCAACAACAGGAGCCACCATATTGCAGGGGCCGCACCACGGAGCCCAGAAATCTACAAGCACGGGCAGTTCCGACTCAAGCACTTCCTGTCGGAAATTGGTGTCATCAACAGTCACTTCCATATAACCTCCAAAATGAAATTTTCTAACAAGATGGCCGCTCGTGTTCACCAAATATCTTGCTGCCTATCCTTATTAGATTGGCGCCTTCTTCTATCGCCACTTTGTAACTATTGCTCATACCCATAGACAATATGCGCATCTCTACCCCGGGTATACTCGTCTTTGCGAGTCTATCAAATGCTTCTTTTGTAGTATGGAAGTAAGGTCTGGCATCCTCCGGGTCGCCGAATCGCGGTCCCATAGTCATAAGCCCCTGAAGGTGGATGTAGGATAATCCGCTCAACTCGCGGACAAGGTTGTCCAGTTCTTCAGGCAGGACTCCGGACTTGCTCGGCTCTCTGCCGCTATTGACCTCAACAAGAACCGGCATAATTTTGCGCATAGCGATGCAGCCGCGGTTCAGCGCTCCGGCAACGTGCACCGAATCAATTGTCTCTATCATATCAAAAAGCACTGCGGCTCTCTTTGTCTTGTTCGCCTGAAGATGACCTATAAAGTGCCACTGCACCTGCTTGCCGAATGTGTTGAGCATACGCTCCGCTTCCTGAACATAATTGTGTCCTATCACTTTGATTCCGGCTCGGATAGCAGCAGCCACTTCTGCCACTGTTCGCGACTTGACAGCAGCGACGATAGTTACTTCTGCCGGGATGTCTCGGAGAACATTAACTACTGCTTCTGAAATTTCTTCAGCACCCACAGTGCGCCTCTTCTACAATACACTGGCGTTCTGCAGCGCTCTATTCCGGGCTGCGAGCTTTTCTATGAGAGGATAAGGAATCCCGATTACCAATCTATCTCTGCTAATACCGGCGAACTCCCTTGCATCATCGCAGGCGAACGAAAGTGACACGTTCTTTGAAAGGTAGGAGCCTATACTTACGTTGCCGCAAACAGAGAGGATTGACGAAAGGTCACAGACAAGGTTATCGCCCTCAAACTCTGCCTGCCAGAGTTTAAGGAACTTCATTACTGTCGGCGGCTGGCAGTAAGAGATTATGAGGTCAGGGACATCATTTGTGTTGAGTCCTATTGCCGCCGGGGGTCGAGCGAATACAGGCACCTGCGATATGAGCCTTTCGACCATTTGTGGCTTCATCCTGCGTCGCCTGACTAGTTCAGCAACAATCTTATTGCGTAAATTTTCGCCCCTGTCCCATCCAAAAACGTAGTTCGCACCAGGGCAGGACACTGCGCCTGGACGAAGAAGAAGATGTTCAGACCTTGCCTTGGAAACAGCCTCACAGAAGCGCAAGCCCGTGGCCTCGTTGACATCAGGCAATGCTGCGCCGGTAAAGTAGAAATTTACCCCTGTCCAGGCTTCTCCCAGCAGGCTTTGGATTTCCTTGACATTTTCCACTTGCCGCGGGCTCCTTTCCGCTCTGAATCAGACGCACTCAAAGGTTACCAGTATCTGCGCCAGCCTCTGCCTCGTCCACGTTCACCTTGCAGACTTTATAGCATTTCACGTTTGGTCGTAACCTTTTCTCCGTGACATTCGCGTTCTCCCATAAACCATCCCCGCACTGAAGTGCGGGGCTTGCTTATTCGGGCTTCCAGACTTCCCACACCTTGCCTACCAACTCCGGTCCAGGCTTCAGGGTTGTTTTGCCAGGCGTCCAGCCGGCAGGGGTCACCTCACCCGTCTTGCGCACATGCTGGAATGCCTGAACCTGCCTGATGAGTTCGGACACGTTCCGTCCGACTGGCGGAGTCATTATCTCCATTGCCTGAATAACACCGTCCGGGTCTATAAGAAAACGACCCCGGATATTGACGCCGGCTGCCTCGTCGTAGACGCCATATACTTTACCGATTCGTCCTCCTGCATCAGAGAGCATAGGAAACGGGAAGCCGCCTTTGACCATCTTGGAAAGCTCATTCTCCTGCCAGATTTTGTGAGTGAAGCGGCTGTCCACACTCATCGAGAGAACCTGAACGCCGAGATTCTCAAACTCATGCTTTTTGGCAGCGACCGCCGCCAGCTCTGTCGGTCAGACAAAAGTAAAATCACCGGGATAGAAGCATAGGACTATCCACTTGCCCTTGAAATCGGAGAGTTTGACGTTTTTGAAGCCGCCAGCCAGGAACGCGTTAGCTTCAAAGTCAGGCGCAGGCTTGCCAACTTGAACCCTCATTTGAACTTCCTCCTCTGGACTCTCAAGTCTCGTCTCTTTTCCCTGTGACACACCTATTGGTCCTTTTGCCGGCTCGACACACGAATCTTTTGCTTCGGCCATTTTCTACTCTCCCTCTGTAAGTTCGTTAACCTCTTCTTTCCCTTCTTCTAACTCCCTCAGCTGCTCTTCGTCTGTCCTGAGCAGCAAAGTCTGGAACTCACCAACATGCGTCTTCTCTTCCTTTGCTACGTCCAAGAGAACCGCCTTGATGTTCTTGTTTTCTGTTAGCGCTGCCATTTGCTCATAGAGGTTTATGGCGTCCAATTCCGCTATCACAGCAATTCTAAGTATCTCCTTGTTCAAGTCAGCCTTCCCAATCTTCTCAAGGTTGATAGGTATACTCGACAACATGCCTTTACCTCCTTTCATCGATGCCGCGAAGGGTATTCGTAATAAGAAAATCCCATGCTTTTGATGCTGTGAAACAGGCTACCACCAGCGTCCGCGTCCAGCACGTCCACGACCACGGCGGCAACCCCTGCCTCTGCCTCTACCGAGCCTAAGTCCTCTGCCGGGCAGACGCATATACAATGGACGAACAGGGGCAGCAAGATAGGATTGTGCAGTCCCCGCCTGCGACTGACCCGCATCTCCCACAGGCACAGCACAGTATCCCATTCCTCTGCCAGTCATAGGACCTCGTCCCAATGGTCCTGTGCCATCAAAACCAGGCATCGTTTTACTCCTTCCAGATTTTCCACCACGCCTCCTGGCGTGGTGCTTCCTTAGTCACTTCTGACCATAACTGTGTCACACTTCGGGCATTTCATACTGCGGCAGGGCATGCCTGGTGTGTGAGCAACACGCTCCCCGCAGGATGGGCAAACGCACTCGGCGGGCGGACCCGCGCC
>Ga0315282_10007230_pt1 | contig 18310 bp, 14 predicted proteins | sample YL17G07_20_MG_FD_203693 | JGI IMG/M metagenome (GOLD analysis project Ga0315282, IMG submission 203693) | Sediment microbial communities from Yellowstone Lake, YNP, Wyoming, USA - YL17G07_20 | ecosystem: Environmental > Aquatic > Freshwater > Lake > Sediment | place: USA: Wyoming | collected...
GGCCAGCAAATGGCTGCAGAGCAGAATGGTCTTGCCTCTTTTTGCCAGTTGCACGATTAAGTCCTTAATCTGTCTTGTCCCGATTGGGTCCAGGCCGGTCGTCGGCTCATCTAAAATAAGCAAATCTGGGTCGTTTATCAGCGCTTGTGCCAGCCCGATTCTTCGTGCCATCCCTTTGGAGTAGGTGCCGACCGGCCTGTTCGCCGCAGCCTTTAGACCCACCATATCGAGCAGCGCCTCGATTCTCATCTTCCGCACTTTTGGCGGCAGGCCGAACAATCTGCCGTAAAAATCGAGTGTCTCTCGCGCGTTGAGGTATCGATATAGGTACGATTCCTCCGGCAAAAAACCGATGCGGGTGCTGATTTTCGGGTCGCTGCTGTCACCGCCGAGAACTAAAACTCTGCCGCTGCTCGGATATAGTAGTCCCAGCAGCATCTTCAGTGTGGTTGTCTTTCCCGACCCGTTGGGTCCCAAAAGACCGAAAACCTCATTGTACTGGACCTGCAGGTTCAGCTCTTCGACGGCATAAACCTTGTCTCTGCCCCACCAGTCGGAGAAAATCTTGGTCAAGGAAAAGGTTTCGATAGCATACTGCATAAAGAAATCAAAAATTAAAAGTTAAAAATCAAAATGATAAATTGAAAACCAAAATCAGAAGTTGCTCAAGGTTTGAAATTTTGCATTGTAATTTTACATTTTGCATTTTGATATTTACATTTTTTGTGTTTAGTGGCTGAGTTCTTCGCCGAAGCGTACGAGTCTGGCACTGTTGAACACGACGAACAGAGACCCCGCAAAGTGCATAAAGGCGGCTATCTCCGGCCGCAGAAACTTAAAGGCTGAGATTCCCAGTATAATGAAGGTGATGCCGAAGCCTAAGTTCTGCATAATGAGGCTTCTTGTCTTTCGTGAGAGCTGAACGAGGAATGGCAGCCGGTTCAGGTCGTCGCTCATAAGCGCAATTGACGCAGAGTTTATGGCGACATCGCTGCCGGCGGCGCCCATGGCAATTCCCAAATCGCCTGCAGCCAGCGCCGGCGCATCGTTTATGCCGTCTCCTACGACCACAACGGTGTGCCCGTCCTTTCGAATCTGTTCTACAATCGACAGTTTGTCGTGCGGCAGGCACTGGGCCTTGAAGTCGGTACAGCCCAGTTCCGCCGCCACCCGCTTGGCCACTTCGTTCCTGTCGCCGGTCAGCATAGTAATTCTTTTTACTCCGACATTGAACATCTCCCTGATGGCATGGCTGGCTTCAGGCCTGGTTTTATCCTGCAGCCCTATCCATCCGATGCACTTTGAGTTCTTCGCAACGTAAAGCGTGCTGAAGCCATGTTCCTCACCAACGATAGGGCCCGAAACATTGCTTATATCGATACTGTTTTCTTTCAGGAAGGTATCTCTGCCGAGTATTACCTTTTCATGGTTGACCGTCGCCGTAACGCCTTTGCCGGGAAATTCCCGAAAGTTATCTGCAGCAGCCACTTCGAGCTTTGCCTGTTTCGCAATTTCCTGCAGCGCCCTCGCAACGGGGTGTTTGCTCATTTTCTCAGCGGAGGCCGCGGCAGCCAATAGCTCCCCAGGCTCAACATCTTCAGCAGGCGTCAGTTTCGTTACATATAGTCGCCCGGTCGTTACCGTTCCTGTCTTGTCAAAGACCATCGCTGTTATTTTGCCGGCAACCTCAAGGTCGGCAACGTTCTTTATCAGCACACCCAAGCGGGCGGCAGCCGAAATCGCCGCTATCATCGCCGTAGGCGTCGCCAAAATCAGCGCACACGGACACGAAATAATAAGTATGGTGATTGCGTAGTTGACGTTTCTTGTGAAAAACAGCACTATTCCCGCAATCATCAAAATTGTCGGCGTGTACCATCTGACGTATCGGTCGATTATCCGCATAATCGGAATCTTTGTTTGTTCAGCCTCTATAATCAGTTCCTGCACCTTGCCGAGCGTCGTATCTTTCCCGGCCTTTGTTACGGTGATGTCCATCGCACCGGTAAGGTTATTTGTGCCGGCGAAGACCTGCATTCCGGGAACCTTATCGACAGGAAGCGATTCGCCGGTAATCGTGGCTTCATTTATGGAGCTAAAACCCTTCAGAACTTTGCCGTCGGCGGGGATGTTATCGCCGGGCCTGACGCGGATGCAATTGCCCGGCGCAAGTGCGCTGACGTCGATTTCCTTCTCGGTGCCGTCGGCGTTAACCAGATTGGCCCTGGTGGGCGTTAATTTTATCAGCGACTCAATCGAAGCCCGTGCGCCTAAGGCGGTTCGGGTCTCAATCAGCTCGCTTAAAAGCATAAAGAAGGCGACAACCCCGGCCGTAACATAGTTTTGTGTGGCAAAGGCGGCTAATATCGCCAGCGCCACCAGTTCATCCATATGTGATTCTTTTCTTATCAGGCTCTTTACCGCGTGTAGTATGATTGGAGCGCCCAGCAGGACAGCGCCCGCCATCGCCAGCATCTCCGCGTTGAAGCTGCCTGCCCCGTAGAAGGCTCTGGCAGCGGCGCTGCTGATTAGAAGTGCTCCGCCGGCCAGTGTCCCCAATAGGGCTATACTTACACGCACCTGCTTGCCGTGCGTCGCCTCGCTGGTTATATCCTGCTTAAAATGTAGATGTTCGTGAGCCATAATTGTTGTATTGCGTTTGATTATCTGTTATTTCTGTTCGGTCCTTTCAGATTTCGGTTTTATCGCAGGGTCTCTGTTTATCAGGACTCTGAGCTCTCCTTTGATTCCTCCGGTCGGTTGAATAATTATTTTTTCATCCACATTGTTAAGGACGTATTTAATGGCCTCCTGGTATATATCGTGGATAACCAATTTCGGTCGCTTTCGGTATTCCGGCAGTATTTTTTGCAGATACTCGGCATTGGCCTTGGCGCTTTCGACAGTTTTTGTCTTGTACGCTGTTGCTTCAGCGATTTTTTCGCGTCCCTGGCCGGCCAGTTGAGACCATAAAAGCTCCTGTTCATTTTCGCTGAGGTTTTTGTTTTCAATAGCCGCAAGCAGCTCCTCGGCTACTGGTCCTGCTGCCTCGTTAATGGTATTCTCAGCATAACCTTTGGCCTGGCTGATGGCCTTTTGACTTTCCTGACTGGCCCGCAGTGACGCCAGAAACGCGTCATTGATCTGCCGGGGCCACGTACTGTCGATAAGCTGGACCGATACGACTGTTATGCCGCTTTGTATCTTATCGAGTCTTTCCTGCAGCAGTTTCGCAACGTGCGCGGTTATTCTGTCCTGGCTCAGGAACAGCGCCTGGTCGATGGTGTAGTTTACGATTGCCGCTGTGACGGCGTCTTCGAACAGACTCTGCAGTAGTGGTCTTATGCTCGAATCTATGACCTCAGCGTATGTTTGGCCGGGTTTGACATCATCGGTATGGATATTTTTGAAGAATCGCTCGGCATCGTTTATCTTATACATCAGTTGCCATTTGCAGTGGATAATGTTGTAATCGCTGCCGTCGCCGCCGCTGATTTCCTGCTTTTGGCTTCTGGTCAGGCAGTAGCCGTCTCTTAGAGGTTCGAGTGTCGCCGGCACCCGAATCTGGGTCTTTGGACCTTCCGGCAGCGTTTCTTCTCGCGTTTGGAAGTACCAGAACGAATTGATTGGCAGGTTCGTTCTTTTTTCGACGGGTATTTTCACAATTGTATCTATCGGGTATGGAAAGACCCAGTGCAGACCCGGCCCGCGGATTCTCTGGTCGCCGATGCCGCGAATCTTTCCGAATCGCAGAACCAGTGCCTGCTCATCCGAACCGACGGTCTTGAATCCCGACGCCAGAAACAGCGCAACCAGCACAATCATTATGACCTTCAGGATAATAAAGCTGACTCGCAGTGCCTCAAATAGTGAGCTGCTGGCTGCGTCAAAGGCGCCTCCGGCCTCTTTCGACGCCGGCTGGTTCCGCAAACTTTTATTTTGATGACTTTGTTCTGTCATTTCACCACTGGTAAAATCAGGTTACAGGATTATTTTTTCCGCTCTGCATCCAGGTCGGGAAATCCCTTTAGCAATTTGAAAGGCTCCGCATCGGCCGGCAGGACGATGGTAGTTCTTTCCTTCAATACTTCTTTGAGTGTTTCGATTTCGCGCAGGAACATAGCCAGTTCCGGATTGGCCTCGAGCATTTTGTAGTATTTCGCCGCTTCGGCGTCGCCCTGAGCACGTATCGCTTTTGCCCTCGCCTGTGCAGCAGCGAGCAGTTCCGTCTTTTTATAATCAGCGTCTGTTTTTATCCTCGTTGCCTCGGCATTGCCCTGCGCAATGGTGGCTTCGGTTCGGCGGTTTCTCTCAGCCCTCATTCGTTCGAAGACGTCTTTGCTGACCTCCTCGCTGATTTTAAGTTGTTTTATCCCGACTACCGCCGCTTCGATTCCGTAATTGTCCTTGACCACCTGCTGAAGGTCGGCGAGCATCTCGGCCTCGATTTGCTCGAATTTTATCTTTGTGTTGTCGCTGTTGACGAATTCGCCGAACTCGTGCCTGCCGATTACGCGGTTCTGGGTGTCGTTGATTTGGCTGCGGAGCTTGTTTTCAGCCTCTTTGGTAGTACCGACGGCGTTGAAGAATTTCAGCGGCTGCGCAATCTTCCAGACAACGTACGTGTTTACGATGATGGGAACAGCCCCTTTTGTTGTTGTCTCGCCGACCTCAGCTTCGAGGATTCTCATCCGCGAGTCGAATTTGTACACCCACTGGATTGGGGCAGGCCACTTGAAATACCACCCCGGCCTGGTGATTTCATCGGTCGGTTTTCCGAAGGTCGTTACAAGAGCCGATTCGGTTTCTCTTACCTGGAATGAGACAAGCTGCAGCGCGAGAACGGTTACTACAAGCACAACGAAGATTGTAATTGCTGTATTTTTCATTTTGGCCTGGTCTCCTCAAATCCGCCCAGCTCATACAGGCTGGGCGTTAGTTTTTCCTGAAGGTCGATAATGGTAACTTGAGTATCGTTCTGGTCGGCTACGATAATGTATTTTCGTATATTTTTCGGGATTTCCTCGTAGACCCCCAGCGCAAGTTGGTGTTTGTAGATTTCCGGCGCAGCCCGGTAAGCCTGAAGCTGGCTTTGGAAATGCTCGCTCGTTGCCTTTGCCAGCGTTGCTTTTTCAAATTCGTAGCCCTGTGCCTGTCTTAACGTTTCGAAGATTTCGCCTTTTGCCTGCGAGAAAGCCAGGTCGATATCGCCGCCGAGTTTTTCGATTCTTACGGTGTTGTTTTCATCCTGGGCTTTTTGGTATTGTGTCGCCAGCTCATATAATTTGTCGGCGTCCTCGACCGAGCCTGCGAGGTTGCTCAGGGTTTTATTGCGTTGTGCCTGAGCGGCCAGTACGAGCGCCTGTTTCTTTTGGATGGCCCCGATGACCCGTTGGTAATCGGGTGCTACCTCAGGCGGCGGATGGATACCCTGCAAACCCAGAAAGGTGATTTCGACACCCAGCCCCGTCTTGTCGGCGGCAGCCTGAATCCTCTCTGTTAGAAGCCTTTTGGCTTCCGCTCTGCCTGCGCCGAGCAGGCTGCGCTGAATATCGGTTTCGCTATCGACGTCAATTGTCGCACCGGCGGCAAAGTTCGCAAGCTGCCGATAACAAATTGACTCGAGCAGCTTGGCCGAATCCTGATGGTTATAGAGAAAAGCGTATAAGTCCTTTACCTTGTATTGGACGGGGATATTTGCCTTGACAAAACTTATTGGCACAGCGCCCTGTGTTTCTTTGCCGGCCGTGTGTGTGCTTGCCACGAGAACATTATGTTCGACTTCGTAATGGCTTTTGCCCCACAGCAGCGACTCGCGTATGCGTTCGCCGGTTTTTGGGTCGACCTTGGGTACAAAGCCGATGTTTAGTTCCATAATTTTCTTTGTGGGGTATTTGTGTGCGATATCGACAGGCCACGGCCATTTGAATGTCAGCCCGGGCTCGATGAGCTTGACCTGGCCGGCTTGGTCGCGAGGATTCCCGAAATGTTCTATTATCGCCTCTTCGTTTGGCGCGACTACAACGATACAGCTCAATAGATACACCGTAACCCCGGCGAAAAGAACAAGTGGCACTATTGCCTTTTCGAGAAGTTTATAAAACCACGTCTGGGATACCTTGAAGCCGAACTGGTAATCGATAGCGGTTGCAGCGGTACGAAATATCCCGCCGGGCTCATTTATAGCGCCCAGCAGTCTGCTGTCGAACGCCGCTCGGCTGTACTGGTCTTTGAGTCTCGGCCGATATATGTCCAGCACCACATTCAGGGCTGTTTCTACGCCGAGGACAACGAGGAGGACTGGAATAGTCCAGCGGATTACGCTTAGTGGCAGGAAAATCTTGAACTGTGCCAGTGCCAGAGTTATTGCCAGCGCAAAGCACAGTAGCGCCACCGCAAGCAGCAAACTTCCGCCGGCCCTTAACGGTTTCCATTGTATTTGTCCTGACATTCCCGTAGCGTAGCGTGAAATCAGAAAGCTTGCGAACGCCACAGCCGTCAGAAAGATGCTGGATAGTAGCGGCTGTTTCCACTCGGTCTCAGCTCCTCCGTAGGCAATTTTCAGCAGGTAAAGACCGACGGCTATCTGGTAGGCGGCTATACCGGCTGAGAAAAGCGGCAGAAACCATTTCTCGAGTAGTTGCAGGCGGCGCTGCGCAACGGCAAATAACCCGGCTTGTTCACCACTGGCCTGAAAAATTCTCGATTGTCCCTCTTCTGCCTTGCCTAACTGGCTCAGGTCAAGCTTTTCCTGTTCCGCAAGGCTTCGCTGATGGAACTGCAGTGCCAGGACGGCCCACACCAGCGCCGCCGACAGGATAAGCCACGCCGCAGCATTGACCGCAACAAATCCGCTCCAGCGCCCTATCAGCAGCACGAGCACGAAAAACACAACGTCCACGACTAAAGAGACTATCGCTACGTTTTCCGCACGCCTCGAGGACATCGCCATTTTTTATTCCCGTTTTTTTGTCCGAACAAAAGGGGCACAAGTGAGTAACTGATTTATATAATGGTGTCGGCTCTTGCAACCCTGAAAGTTCAAAAATACAGCAGTGAACGCGTATTCAGTATAAGAAACAATTGCGAAAAAATCATGCTTTAATTATACTTAGATTACCCTTTAGCCGTCGTTCGCAATCGAATCAGCGGACAAAGAACAATGTACAGATTATTTACCTTGGCAAAAAACACCTTCGTCGAGACCTTAAGGCAGCCCATTTATGCTGTTCTGGTTGTTGCCGCGCTGATTTTATTTTTTCTCAGTCCCTCTCTTACAATGTACTCAATGGAGGACGACAATAAACTCTTACGCGAAATAGGTTTATCTACGTTGTTTTTGGCAAGTTTGTTCATAGGAATCTTTTCAGCCTGTGGTGCCGTCGCCAAGGAAATTGAGGATAAGACCATCCTCACGGTCCTTAGCAAGCCCGTCCAACGTCCGATATTTATCGTGGCCAAGTTCCTCGGCGTAAGCGCAGCGGTCGTACTGGCCCATTATATCTGCACGGTTGCCCTTCTTATGACTATCAGGCATGGCGTCCTCGAATCGGTAAATGACACGCACGACTGGACCGTTCTTACCGCAGCAGGCCTTGCCGCCGTTTTGACATTGTTTTTAAGTGCCTTTTTCAACTATGTTTATGACTGGAAGCTCTCCTCGACCGCTATGGTGCTCGCCGGCATATTTGCCACGCTGGCGATTAGTTTTTTGGCGTTTATCGACCGCAGATGGCAGTTCAACCCCGCCAATAACGGCTTTAACGCCCTCGATATCTATGGCTCAGTGTTGCTGCTGTTGGCTGCCATTATAATTGTGGCGCTGGCGGTCGCTCTTTCGACGAGGTTTAACGCCGTTGTTACGCTTTCAGCCTGTGTAGGCCTGTTTTTATTGGGCCTTGTGAGTGATTATACCTTCGGCAGATTTGCCGACACCCATTTATGGGCGAAAATCGGCTACTTTTTAGTCCCGAATTTGCAGGCCTTTTGGATAAGCGATGCGATTTACGAAGGCAGCGTCGTCCCCCTCAAGTACATTCTCATAACCGCCTGTTACGCCCTTTGCTACACAGTCGCCATATTGTCGTTGGCTGTTGCACTCTTCCAGAGGCGCCAGGTCGGCTGACCTGTCCGCCGGACATGTCCGGCGTAACGAAAGCGAAGTCGGAAGCCTCGGCGAAGGCGGATTTTCCCGAGCCACGAGCCACGAGTCACGAGCGACGAGCCACGGTCTTAACGACAGCCACTTCGTCGCAGTTTTGTTGTTTTGAGCATCGGGCGCAGTCCCGCCAGACCTTCATCGGCAGCGCGCTTTTTTCGACTCTTTCAAAGCCCAGCTTTTCAAAAAACTCCGGCTCTAAGGTTAGTGCGAAGACCCTTTGTATGCCTAACTGTTTAGCCCGTTCGACGGCCTCGGCAACGAGCATTTTGCCGGCCCCGGCGCCTGAATTTGGTTCTTTGACGGCCAATGACCTTATTTCTGCTAAGTCTGACCAGATGATTTGCAGACCGCAACAGCCGACGATTGCCCCGTCCGACTCAGCCACCATAAATGTTTGCAGGTTCTCGTATATGTCGGTCAGCGACCGAAACAGCATCCTGTCCTGCTCAGCGTATGAGTTGATCAGGCTGTGGATGCTCTTGGCGTCTGCTATTTTCGCACTGCGTACTTTCATACAATTTTATCCGCCTGTTGCGGAGAACCACAAACAATGAACAATCAACAATGAACTATGAACAAAAAATTATACCCCCCGTCGGGAGTTGAATCCACAAAGAAAAATTGTGCGGCTCGTTTTGGTCAGAACCTTGGTTTTAAAATTTGTTTCGGATTTGGATGTTTAGGATTTTTCTTCTCTATCCGCTACCCGCTGTACGCTAACCACTATCCCCTGTTTTTCTGCCTGATAAAGGGTTTTGACGGACAAAAGCCGGTTTTTTGTCCTTTTGATGTAGTGTGGGGGGGCTATATTTTTTGTGTTAAAGTGATATTTATTTATTGCATGTGCATGTTTTAATTGTTATGCTGTAATAGTATAAGTTAAAAGCGGGGATATTATTTCATATCTCGGTAGTACCTCCCGGTGAACTAAAACAGAGATATAAAAGTTGCTCTGTAAACAGAGCCAAGGAGAAATGCAAGTGAGTACAGGTACAGTAAAATGGTTTAACGCAAGTAAGGGTTTCGGATTTATTGTTCCGGACGATGGTAGTGCGGATTTATTCGTCCATCATTCGGAGATAAAGACCACAGGCTATGCATCGCTCGATGAAGGCCAGAAGGTCCAGTACGAGGTTGGCCAGGGCAAAAAAGGCCCTTGTGCAACCAACGTAATCCCATCATAGCCGAGGACACTGCTTGAAAACCGAAAGGCCCTGCCATTCAGCAGGGCCTTTTTATTTCAATATTTAGATAATATGAAGGTCATTCTTTCAACGGTTATGATTTGAATATTGGCAAAACGCAAATCAACCCATGTTGCGATTGCTTCGGCCTAAAGGCCTCGCAATGATCTTAGCCGCAGGTACCGGCGCTAAACGAGAAGGAGGTTTCTTCCCCGTATGGAGGACGACTTTTGTACCTGCAACCCCAAAGTGCACCCGAACCACGTCTGGGAGACGAAATTTTTTGCAAAGTTCTTGTATCGGCGCTGCAAGATGGTATATTACCCAGTTTACGCAAATAATTCCGAGAGTCTATAATAAACGCTGACTCAATGAAACTAACAGAAATAATGCAGCCAAATTTGATTAAGGTTCCATTAGAAGGAACAAACAAGGAATCAGTAATAACCGAGCTGGTCGATTTGCTCGATGCAAACGGTTTGCTGGACGATAGAAACGTGGTTTTAGAGGCTGTTATGAAGCGAGAGCAAACGCGAAGCACCGGCATCGGCTCCGGGATAGCCGTTCCACACGGCAAGTGCGACGCAGTCAAGGAGTTGGTTATGAGCATGGGCGTCGCGCACAAGCCGATTGATTTTGCGAGCGTGGACGGCAAAGGGGTAACCATCGTGGTTCTGTTAGTTTCACCCTTCGACAAGACAGGCCCGCACATCCAGGCGCTGGCGAAGATAAGCAAATTGATGTTAGATAAACAATTTAAGGAGGCTGTCGAAAAAGCGGCATCGGCTGAAGAACTCCATGAGTTAGTCAGCGCAAAGGAGAATGAGTAAGCCGCCGGCCTTTGCACAATTCACATCACACAACGAACTCTGAAGCAACAACAATGAACTATTTTACACCTTCCCAGAGAATCAAACCAAGCTCATAGGGGTCAATTATATCGTCGTGTCTGGGCAAAATCCGCAGCGCCAGGCCCTGACGACCGGACTTTCTGCAGGACATCGCACCTGCAAACCAATGCTCACCGTTCTGGCCCGGTGCCTCTTTATGATTCATTCTGAGAGCTGAGCCATCCTTTATATCACCCCAGGTGTCAACAGCCCCATAGTAAAGCTCAACTGAAACATCATCCGGTCTGACTTTGCCGAGCTTGACCAGAGCGTTGATGTTCAGTTGAGAACCAACGCGGAGCTGGGATTGTCTTGGGTCGAACTGGACGCGATGCTCGCCATTGTCGAGCTCTATATCGACGGCACTAACGGCAATTTCGCGCCAGGCTGCTTTCATATTTGATTTCCACTTAGCCAGTTCCTTAGCCTTAGACATATTTTCAGCCGTCAAATAGGACCATTTGCCGCTGGCAGGGGTGTAAAACCTGCTTATATATTCAGTGACCATTCTGTGCGTGCTGAACCGCGGCGATATCCACTTGATGGAATTCTTTACTCTCCTTATCCAGGCCCGCGGCAGATTGTCGGCTGAGCGTGTGTAAAAGAGGGGAACAGCCTCATTCTCGAGCATATTATAAATTGCCTGGGATTCCACCATATCCTGATAGGCTGCATCCTCATAGTTTTCGCCTGAGCCGATAGCCCAGCCAATCTCAGGCTTGTAACCCTCACACCACCAGCCGTCCAAGGTGCTCATACTAAGGGCACCATTAACAGCCGCTTTCATACCACTGGTACCACTGGCCTCCATCGGACGTCTGGGATTGTTAAGCCAAATATCGACGCCGCGGACCAAAACTCTGGCTACATTAATGTCGTAGTCTTCAATAAATACGATTCGGCGTCTGACCTGATACTGCGAGGCAAAGTGAATAATCTGGCGAATAATCTCCTTGCCTTCGGTGTCTCTCGGGTGGGCCTTTCCGGCAAAGATAATCTGCAGGGGGCGAGCAGGGTCACTGAGCAGTTTCACGATGCGCTTGGGGTCCTTCAACAAAAGATTACCCCTCTTATAGGGGGCAAACCTTCTGGCAAATCCGATAGTCAGTGCCTCGGGGTCAAGGACCTCCTCAGCCCAGTTCAGTTCGGTATGATAGGTTCCCCGCCGCTGTATCTGCTCCTTGAGGCGTCTGCGGGCGAAAACGACCAGATTCTCCTTGCATCGCTGACGCACCCGCCAGAACTCCTCGTCCGGAATCTGGTCGATATTTTTCCAAACCGACTCGTCAGCACTCTGCTCAGCCCAAGTGGGTCCGAGATACCTTTCGTATAATGAGTCCATCTCCGCCGACAACCAGCTTTTAATGTGTATGCCGTTTGTAATCGACGTTATCGGCACTTCATCGACAGGGACATCGGGCCAACAAAGCCCTGCCCACATCCTGCGGGAGACCTGGCCATGCAGTTTGCTTACGCCATTTCTGTAAGCGCTGAGCCTAATCGCCAAAACCGGCATCTTAAACGACTCCTTATCGTCCCTCGGATTAACCCTGCCTAAGCCGAGGAATTCGTCCCTGCTTATGCCAAGTGCAGGCAGATAATCAGTGAAGTACTTATCCATCATCTCCGGAGGAAATTCCTCACTGGCAGCTTTTACAGGGGTATGGACCGTAAAAACACCACTTGCCCTAACAGCCTCCAAAGCTTCGTTAAAACTTGCGCCTACGGTCTGACACAACTGACGGATTCTTTCCAATATGACAAAGGCGGCATGACCCTCATTGATGTGCCAGACAGTCGGCGAAATACCCATGGCAGTAAGGGCCCTCATACCGCCAATGCCGAGCATGATTTCCTGACGGATTCGGGTCTCGCGGTCACCATCATAAAGGCTGCCGGTAATCGCACGGTCCTGGGGTACATTTGCGGGAATATTGGGGTCCAACAGATACAGTTTTACCCTTCCAACCGATACAGTCCAAATCTGGGCCTGTATCAGCCTGCCTGGATATTCAACACCGATGGTAAGCGGCTGACCATCCTTCTGGCGAACCAGCTCCATCGGCATATTGTAGGAATCAGTCTCGATGTAAACCTCCTGCTGCCATCCGTCAACATTGAGGTATTGACGGTAATAGGCCTGGTACAGCAAACCAACCCCCACCAGGTCGATGCCGAGGTCTGAGGCACTTTTGAGGTGGTCAGCTGCGAGGATGCCCAGTCCTCCGGCGTAAATAGGCAGACTCTCGTGAATGCCGAACTCGGCGCTAAAGTAGGCAATCAGAGGTTTGGCATTCTTCGACTGGGCTACCTCAGAGCGAGCTGGCTGGAGATACGACCTAAGCTTTTCGGCGGCTCGGCCAAGCTCAGAGACAAAGCCGCGGTTCTCAGCCAGAGCTTCCAAACGCTCCTGCGAGACGGTGCCCAAAAGTCTGATAGGATTATGGCCGCAGGCCTTCCATAAGTCAGAGTCGATACGTCTGAAAAGCCCGATAAACTCGGGATTCCAGGACCAAAACATGTTCCTGGCAATAAAGTCCAGCTCCCTGAGAGGCTCCGGCAGGGAAGGCAAAACGACGAAGCTCCGCACGTTCGGCATCTGTCGCGTCTCCAACTATAAACGATAATCATCCAAGGTAAGACCCAGACTCCGTATCGACTCATATAATCGACAAATCCACTTGTCGGCTTAACCGCAAAAACGAAGCAGATGAGCGTCCATACGGTGCGGTGTGGTCCGATATTAGCCGCCCTTCGGAGATGAGAAAAACAAAAAAAGGCCTGCGTGAACAGGCCTTTTAATAGCGCGAGACATACCTCCGCTGATGCCGTAAGAAAGCGTTTGAATAAAAACCCATTACTTCCAAGTGGGCAATCGTTGCTTGCGTCCAAAAGTCCTATCGAGTAGGCATTTTTGAGCCAACAAGACCTGATTTCCCTGAGTTAGGGTTATCGGTTTTTTCAAATCTTAACTTTCTTTACGCACACCGCAGGGGTCTGCCCGCAACTATTTTATACCATATTTCGCAGCAAAAATCAAGTAAAATACTGTGATGGAAAAATAAAAGGTGGAACCCTTCGCCCCTCGGTTATTTTTCAGCCCCGTTACCGCTGTCAGGCCGAGCCTGCTTATAGCTATGCAGTTTGCGACGAAGGCGAGCGGTAAATTCGTCGTCCCCTTTGGCAGAGGCTAAGTCAACAGCTTTTTGCAGGATAATCACAGCCCTGTCAAATTGACCTGCAGCTTCGCAAGCTGCCGCCAGCGTCTCAAGCACCGTTGAATCATTATACGCCGTCAGCGCTGCTGCGTGGCTGGCAAGTTCAATCGCTCGATTTGGGTCCCGTACAGCCGGGTCCGGATGGTTAACGAGAATAAAAGCGATACCGTTCAGCGCGGCTGCAGAATCAGGCTTCAGCCGCAGCGCTTCATAAAAATGCTCGAGGGCAGAGTCAAACCGACCTGCCATCACAAACGTACGGGCAAGGTTATTGTGCGCTGCAACAAAATTGGGCTTGAACCGGACCGCCTGACTAAAGTGGTCAATCGCCTCATCAATCCTGCCGAGCGACCTGAGCGAAAGGGCCATATTATAATGTGCCTCGGCAAAATCCGGCTTGACCTCCAGAGCCTTAAGATAGTGACTGATTGATTCGTCAAACCTGCCCTGGGCCGATAGCGCATTGCCGAGGTTCCTGTGCACCTCGATGTGGTCAGGCTCAATCAAAAGAGCCTGTCTGAAGTGGCTAATCGCCTCATCGAGCCTGCCCTGCGACTTCAACACAAGCCCCAGATTATTGTGTGCATTCACATAATCGGGTTTAATACTTAGCGCCCGGCGGTAATGAGCAACCGCCTCATCAAGTTTACCTTTGAGCGTAAAAGCAACGCCGAGGTTATAGTACGCTCTTGGGCTGTCAGGCTCGATTTGTAAAGCCCGCCGATAATGGCTGATTGCTTCATCAACTTTGCCCTGCGACTCGAGCGCGACGCCGAGGCTTATGTGCACGGGCGCTGCATCAGGGGTCAGCTTCAAAACGTATTTATAAATAGTCTCCGTATCCTGCCAGTGGACCATCTGCTGGCGTGTGGCAATTGCTTCGGCACCAGTTAAAATAAACACCGCTATCACCACCACCAGACGCCGCACCGATAGATTAGTGAATCTTTTGGCGCCAACAGACCAGCACAAAAACGACGTCAGTATCATCAGCAGTCCCACTGATGGCAGATAAACAAATTTATCCGAGGCAATTACAATGGTAAATCCGACGACACCCATCGCCGGGAAAACCGCGATAAAGAAAAACAACCATCCCGTAAACAGGCCGCGTGTCCACCGCAGAGAAATCAACAATAAAGGAATCAATATACATGTGCCGATTAGGCCGGCCAAAACATAAGGATTTGAGAGAGTAAGCGGCTTCGGAACGGCGTAAAACGGTGACAGATTAACCGGCCAGACTATCTTGTAAAGGTAAAATATAATGTTGTGACAGATGACAAGTAAAACACGCATCGCCCCCTGTGCAGCCGGCGTTGTCACAGCAGCGGTGCGGCTCTGCGAAATATAAGTTATGGCAGCAAAGATGCCTCCGATAACAAAGAAGGGCAGCTTTTCCAGAATAGTTCGCCACTTCAGCCGTCTCAGCGGCCAATAGTCCATCAGCAGCATCAGAGCCGGCACTGGTATGCTGGTCGGCTTGGACATCAGTGCCGCCACATACAGTATTAAACAACCAGCGTAAAGTTTTGAATCATTCTTTCGCGTGTAATATACGTAAAGAACCAGCGACCAGAGTGCAAAAAACGCAGCCAACAATGTTTTTCGTTCGCCGACCCATACGATAGGTTCAACCGTCATAGGATGAACCCCAAAAAGCAGACCAACCGCGGCAGCCACCCAGAGCTGACCAAACAGCAGGTAAAGCAGCACAACTACGAGTGCGGTATTGGCTGCGTGCAAAGCGAGACTGGTGTAATGAAACTGCTGTAAATTGTTCGGCCTGCCACCCAACGCGTAATCAACCACCAATGAAATCATCGTAAGAGGCTGATAGTAACCCTCTACAGTTGACGGCTCCAGCACTTCAGTAAGAAAACGTCGAACAGACGACCAGCCCGGTTTTTGCACCAAAGGGTTTTGCGTAAGGTATTGGTTGTCGTCAGAGAAAAGTGCCTCCTTCGACAACGCCGGCCAATGTGTCACAATAACCACAAGACAGACGGCAATAAGCAAAACCGGTTGCGGCCTGATTTTAGAACCTAATGTTTTAATCATCCAATCGCTGCTGCTATAAGATTGATTTTTCCGAGCTTAACGCCTTTTTGGCTCAATATATTTTCGGCCATTTTGTTTATTTCAGCCACTTTGCCTTTAAGGACGATTACCTCCAGACAATCACGCTCGTCGAGATGAATGTGCATAGAAGAGATTGTCTGCAAAAGATGATAGTGCTGCAGGTCGGTCAGTTTTTCCATCAGTTTCGTGGAATGGTGGTCGTACACCAAAAATACCGCAGCGACTGCCCTGGCCTTCGGGTCAGCCAGACGCTCCTCACTCAACTGTTGACGAACAACGTCTCGAATGGCCTCGGACCGGCTCTGATAACCTTTTTTCGCGATAAGCTTATCGAACTTCGAAAGCAGCTTCTTCTCCAACGATACTCCTATTCGCTCGACTTGACTCATTCTTTGTTCTCCTGTGACAGCAATAAAACCACTATGCTGGTTTCTGACCGGCTAAAAACTATCCAGAGCACGTGAAATTAATGCAATTGCTTTCATTTTAACGCAAAATTACAAAATTAAGTATCGAACCTACAACCATGCTTACAGCTATCATTATCAGAGTTGCCTTGATTAAATATTTTAAACCCAATTCTTTTAGCAGGACTACAAATGTAGCAATACAAGGAAAAGACATAGCAAGCAATGTTACTGCAATAAACAACTGCTTGGCAGAAAGCGCTAAAGGCATAAGCATGCCCACAGCAACATCTTTTCTTAGAAATCCGATTACCAAAGCAACCACTGCTTCTTTTGGTAGACCGAATAATCCTTGAATTACCGGCGCAAATACGCCGGTTACAAAATCGAACAGCCGGTAGTATAAAAGAAGATTGATTGCTAAAACACCCAACAAAACAATCGGCGCCGCCTCTACCAAGAAACCTTTTATGCGAAAATATAGTTTCTTTCCTAAAATTAGTAATGGGGGAAACCTGTATGGCGGAATCTCTATTAGAAGTTCCGGACTATAGCCGGCCAAGACGCGATTCAAAACTACACCTAATATTATCACTACGGAAAACAGAACAAGGTAAACTCCGCCAACGTAAAATCCTCCAAAATTGCCCAGCAGCCCAAATATCATCGCCTGTAAAGGCACACAAGGCACGCCAATCGATATAAGGGTTGAAGCGATAAACCTCTCGCGCTTTGATTCTAAAACACGCGTAGATAAAATCCCCGGCACATTACAACCAAAGCCAAGAAGCACCGGAATAATCGCATAACCGTGCAGCCCGAGCCTATGCAGTAAATTATCCAATAATATTGCCAGCCTTGGCAGATATCCTATGTCTTCTAAAAGGCTTAACATAAAATAAAAAGAAACTATGTAAGGCAGAACCATAGCAAATTCAATATAAGGCGCTGTGGTAAGCACGCCCAAAGACTGCTTAAAGTCAATCTTTCCGTTGATTAACTCGCCAATTAATAAATGATGAATAAAGCCCTTTTGTCCTAATGCAGTGCTTAAACGCTCTAAAACGGGCTGATAAATATTAAAAAATAGAGGGTCAAAAATCCTATTTATTAACAACTCGCCCAGGAAACGCACAATTTTAAAGGATACATACACAATTACACAGGAAATAAGAAGCCCGCTTAAAGGTTTTAATGAAGCATCCTCGAGTATTTCTCTCAGGGTATGATGCCTGTGGGTAAGACGCTGCACAGTTTCTACAATCTTTCCAATCTCCTGCCAACGTGCCTCGTGGGTAAGTTTATTTTTGGGATTTGGGTGGGCCTGTCTTATCCTTTCTTTCAATAATTTGATGCCCACACCTGTTACGGCACACGTAGAAATAACCGGCACTCCCAAAAGATTCTCTAATTCTTCCACGTTGATATGAACTCCTCTGTGTGTTGCATCATCGCACATATTTAAACATACAATCACACTAAATCCCTCTTCAATTAGCTGCAAAGTCAGAAACAAATTTCTCTCTAAATTAGTTGCGTCGAGAATATTTATTACCACACTCTTATCTTTGGGATATTCTTTCAACAAAGAAACTACCACTTCTTCTGCTTTGGAAGTCGACTCTAAGGAATAAGTTCCAGGCAGGTCAACTACTTCAATCTTTTCTTCGCCTATTGTTAAATACCCTTTGGAGACCTCAACGGTAGTCCCTGGATAATTGGAAGAAATTACATGAACCCCAGTTAAGCGCGAAAATACCACGCTTTTACCAACATTGGGATTGCCTAACAAGAAAATCTTGTCTATCATTCTATTTCTATGATAATTTTAGCAGCTACGCCGTGGCCCAAAGCCAGGACGCTCCTGCCTACCCTTACAGTAACCGGACCTCTTAGGGCAAAATGGCTCAGCTTCGTAATCTCTCCGCCAGGATAAATACCCATACTCATCATTCTATGTTGCAGACCTTTGCCACCAGAAATTTCCAACACTTTGGCCTTTTGGTTTTCTTTCAGTTGAATTAATGATAGTTTTCTCATGGTATTCAATATCATACTTTCTAAGTATCGATAAATCAAAGGAAGAAGTAGGCTTTACAAAGTTCCTCCCCTCCAAAGGTTTGTCCGTTGGCTCTCAAGCCCTACACACCGGAGGCTCAGCATACCGTCTTCAAAGTGCCTTCGAAGACGCGATGCCTGTAACCAATGAGACACCCATGAGCAGGTTACTTGACTTCCAAAGTTAAAGCGGCACCCTACCGGCCTATCAATCAGTGGCACCTGTGCTCACTACAGGCGTTCTCTACGGTAATCTCCTCAAAGCTGCCATCTTTCCACTTTTCGATTGTTTCTTCAACCGTTCCCCCAA
>Ga0315282_10007231_pt1 | contig 18310 bp, 18 predicted proteins | sample YL17G07_20_MG_FD_203693 | JGI IMG/M metagenome (GOLD analysis project Ga0315282, IMG submission 203693) | Sediment microbial communities from Yellowstone Lake, YNP, Wyoming, USA - YL17G07_20 | ecosystem: Environmental > Aquatic > Freshwater > Lake > Sediment | place: USA: Wyoming | collected...
CGTACTTGTCCAGGGCGGACATGACCTTCTGGAAGGCGGCCTCATAGAGACGGGCCTTGGCGTTCTGGGCGTCGCCATGGGCGTGAATTCGGGCAGCAGGTTTTGGCTTTATGGGTCAGGAGTGAGTGTGGCCCGCTCGCGTGTCAGCGATCAGCGGCTACTCACCAGGACCAGAAACAGACGGGGGATTGCGTCAGGATCGCGACCCGCGCTCCCGACAGACGAGCAGGAGCAGTTGCCGTTGCTCTTGCTGCTTTCACTTCCGCTGTCCGCGTTCGAGCCGTTGTGCCCGCCGCCATCAGCAGCCGCGTCGCCTTCCGCGTCCGGCGCGGCGTCAACGTCGGAGTCAGCATCTGAGTCGGCATCCAAATCAGCATCGCTGTCGGTGTCCACGTCCGTGTCGCTGTCGGAATCCGCATCGGCGTCGGTGTCCGCATCTGTGTCGCTATCAGCATCTGCGTCCGCATCGGCATCTCCATCGGCATCAGCATCCCCGTCGGCGTCAGCGTCAACGTCCGAATCGGAATCCGAGTCAGTATCACTGTCGCTGTCAGCGTCAGTGTCCGCGTCCCCATCGCTGCCGGAATCCGGGCCGGCGTCCGTGCCCTGCTGGCAGTTCTCGTCGGTCAAATTGTCGCAGTCATTGTCCAGGCCGTCGCAGACCTCTTCCTGAGGCATGGTACCGTCCTGGCAATGACCCCACCGACCATCCTGACAATGCTGGGTTCCGGGGGAGCAGATTCCGGCGTCTGGACCGCAGGCCTGGGTTTCCGTTCCGCTGCATTCGCAGCCTTCGTCAGTCGTGCCATCGCAGTCGTCGTCCAGGCCGTCGCAGACCTCCTCGCTCGGCCACTCGGCGTCAAGGCAGCTTGTCCACAGGTTGTTGTTGTCGCAGTACTGGACCCCGGACACGCATTCCCCGACATCCGGCGGGCCGCAGGGCCTGGAGGCCCCGGACTGGCAGCCGCATCCCTCGTCAGTCGTTCCATCGCAGTCGTCGTCAAGGCCGTTGCAAACCTCTGGGTTCGAGCTACCTGGAGTAGCGTTACAGACGACACCCGCTCCGTCTCCCGAGCAAATCGTTGTCCCAGTCCGCTGGCAGACGCCCAGCCCCACTTTGCATGAAACACCCAGGGCGAAGTCCTCATCCGTGGCTCCATCGCAGTCGTCGTCAATGCCGTTGCATCTCTCCTCGGTCGGCTCGCCGGCGACAGCGCTGCATTGGGTGCCGGTGCCGACAGCATTGCAGACCATGACGCCGTTGCGGAGACAGGCCCCGATTCCGGCCGAACAGCTTCCGCCAAGGGCGAAGCCGTTGTCGGTCGTGCCGTCGCAGTCGTCATCTATGCCGTTGCAGAGCTCGACTCCCGGCTCCCCGGCAACCGCATTGCAGACCGTGCCGTCGCCCGCCCCATTACAGACCGTGAGACCGTTCCTTAGGCAGATACCAAGACCTTCCGAGCAAGCTGCATTTAATAGGAAGTCCTCGTCGGTTTGGCTGTCGCAGTCATCATTCAGGCCATTGCACATCTCAGGGCTGGGATCGCCCGGAGTGACGTTGCAGACCACGCCCATTCCATTGGCCGAGCAGACCGTTGTGCCTGACCGCTGACAGACGCCCAACCCGGCTGTGCAGGCCTGGTTGAGGCTAAAAACCTCGTCGGTAGAATTGTCGCAGTCGTCGTCCAGGCCGTTACAAAGCTCGGCTATCGGGCCGATCACACCGACGCAGGCTGCCCAGGTGCCGTTGGCCTGGCAGGTGCGGGTGCCGGGATCGCACTGTCCGGTGCTGTTGCCCTCGCAAGCGACTGTGACGCCCGGCTCGCAGGTATAGGTCGTCACGGTCCAGATGGCCGTCTGATTTGATGCTCCGCATCGATCGAACGCCTTGACCTGCCAGTTGTGGCTTCCGACCGTGAGGGCCGAGGTCAAGGTATAGGAAAGGTTCGCCGGAGGCAGGTTGTCTGCCTTGAGCGCGCCATCAACCCAGAGCTCATAGTGGTCGAGCCCGACATTGTCCGATGAGGCGGTCCAGACAAACTCGGGCGTCGTCGTGAAAATGGTCGAGCCGTCCGCTGGCGAAACCTGGCTGAAGGCTGTCGGCGGCTGGCCGTCATAGATGACGGTCGAAGAGGGCAGGTTGGCCGTTCCGGTCGTGGACTGCCTCGTATGGCCGAGCTGGTCAAAGGCGACCACATACCACTCGTGGCTGCCGTAAGCGAGCGGCGTGGCCGGAGTGGAGCAGGTGTTTCCCGAAGAGATATTGTCTACGCTCAGGTTGCCGTCGATCCAGAGCTGATACTTGGTCATGCCGGTGGCGTCGGTCGAGGACTGCCAGCAGAGCGAAGGTGTAGGTAGGGAGGTGCAGGACTCGTCCGTTGGCGTGGTCGTCTTGAACGCGGTCGGCGGGGTCGTGTCCACAATGAAGCTCTGGGTCGAGCTTTCCGAGCTGTTGCCGACCAAGTCGTATCCTTTCACCTTCCAGGAGTGAACACCGTCCGCGAGCGTGGCCTGGATAGTGAAAGTCGTATCCAGGATCGGCGCGGTCACGGTGGCGCCGTCGACAATGACTTCGTAAGTAACGAACTGGCTGCCGCTCGCGTCCGGCATGGCGACCCAAGAAAAGGTCGGCGATGCCTCGCCGATAACCTCGTTCGCTGCCGGAGTCAGAAGATGGTACGTGGTGCTTACGGTCACGTTGACGGTAAGACCTCGCGTGGAGCAGTTGTCCGTGCTGCCGTTGTTCATGCCGAGATAAATGTCACCGGTCGCTTCAGCCGTGTGCGTGGACGAGCTGCCGACGCATTTGTAGGCGCCGGAAGTCCCGATTTGACCGATCAAAGAGGCGTGCAGGCATTGCGGCGCCGGCCGGTTGATGTTCTCTGATATTCCGTCCGGACCGTTACAATACATGTCGCACCAGTGCGTGCGGCACCAAGTGCCGGTGGCCGAAAAGACGATCTGTTGGCCGACCGTGACCGACCGTCCCTGGTACATGCCATAGGCCGGCGTTTGCCGGCCGGACACCCAGTAGGAAACCGTGGGCTCCTTGCCCGGGCCATAGTTGTCCAGCTTGACCGTCCATCCGCCTGACCCGCCCGGAGCTTGGTTGCACCAGGTCAGGTTGCCGACATTGTCCTCGGCGACCACGCGCCAGGTGTGCGCTCCCTCGCTGAGCGTGCAGGACAAGGAGGAAAGAGGCACGGAGTTGGTCGCGGCCGGAATGTTGTCTTTGCACAGGTTGCCGTCGACATAGAGGCGAAAGCGCTTCAGACCGGAACAGCCCAAGTCGGCCGAGGGCTGCCAGGAAAAGGTGACGTCCGCGCTCTTGTGCCAGGAGTCGTTCTCCGGCCCGAGCAGGTCGAAGGCATTCGGAGCGGTCGCGTCGACGTAGAAGGACTGGGAGCTTGAGGTCGTCGAGTCATTGGCCGAGTCATAGGCTGTCACCCACCAGATATGCACGTTGCCGGCCTCGCTCAAAGATTGTATCCAGTGGTAATTGCTATAGTAGATATAATTCTCCGTCAGTGTCTGACCGCCGGTCGGCTGAACCGTCAGGGTGTAGTGATCAACCCCACTCGAATCTGTCCAGTCAAATGAGGGCCTGGCGCCGGCGCAGCCGCCGTTGGCCGGGCTGACCAGGGTGAACGACCCGGGCGCGGCGACAACGGTTTGAACGAATAGTAAAACAAGGAACGAGATGACTGTTCCTGTGACTTTCGGGTTCATCTTCCCCTCCAATCAGGATGGCCGGCATCTGACGAGCCGGCCGTGTTGTTGTTCTTGGTTTCTCCCTCCTCGGCCGGGTCCGAGACAGCGGCTCCCGGCCAATTCCCCTCAGTACGCCTTTTTCTCCCTCAGCTCGACCGCCTGCTTCTTGAGCATCTGAAACTCTTCGCCGGTGACGTACTTGTCCAGAGCGGTCATCACTGTCGTGAAGGCGTCCTCGAGCATCTTGGCCTTGACGTTCTGGGCGTCGCGGGGCAAGGGCACGCTCTGGCACAGTTCGTAGAGGCTCTCGGTTTTATAATTGAACGTCTGCGCCTGCCCGCCGACGATCTCGACGCGTTTCATCCACATCTTCTCGCCGCTCAAGGGCTCTTTGGCTACGATGAGGATGTTGCCGCCGATCGACAAGGTGACCTCGCAGACATTCCAGTATCTGTTTCCGTCACCGGTGCCCCTGGATTCGACGTTCTGGCTGAGAGCGACGTCGATCTCGGGGTAGAGCACGAAGTCGGCCCCCTTCTTCTCCGGGAAGGTCATGTTCTCCAAGGAATCGAACGGGCCGGTGACATCGAAGCCCTTGGCGGACAGGAGTTCGTTGAAGGCGCTCCTCATGCCGCTATTGAAATTCCGACCGAGAGCATCTTCCCAGGGGCTGGGCGCAGCCGGCATCCCGGGGAACGCTACCGTGGCGACAGAACTGGCCTTACCCCCGTATTGCGGGGCGATGAGCCCGACCGTGACATCTATCTTCTCTCCCGAGGACTGGACCGAGTACGAGTAGCTGGGCGTGAAGGCTGGCTCCTCGGGCGTTGGCGGCGGGGCCGAGCCGCAGGCGATGGCGGTTACGGCGACAGCGGTCAGGCAGAACAGGACCGTGGTGTTCAGAACGCTTTTACTTCTCTTCATCTTTCTTCCCTCCGTGTGTGCCCAAAAAGAAAGGGCGGTGTGAGTTCCAGACTCGGCCCGAAAACTCACCCGCCCTCGGCTCACACGAAGGGAATCACCCTCCGCTGAAACCGCAGCGGAAGCCGAGTCTGTTTGTCTTGAACCAACCCTCGTCCCTCTCCGTCGCGGGTGATGAATCCGCCGAGCCCCTTGCGAGGCAGGATCGGGCTTTGGGTCAGCTCAAGACGACTATGGCCGCGCGGAAAAGGGATGTCAAGGCGGCCTTAATCTTGACGTTTTGGATTTCAGATCGCCATAGCGACCGTTGTCAGTATTTCCGTCCGCCGCCCATATACAGAGGCAAGGTTTCGCCAAAAGCATACTCTGCCTTTGGCAGAGCATCCTTTTGCTTTCAGCCGCTGGTAGCGTCTGAAAGGTCGCTCAACTGAAAAGACCTCGCCAAAGAGCGAGGTCTTTTCACCCCTGTATACAGGCGGCTGGATTAGCGAAGGTTGGTCTCAAGATCGTCCTGTTGAACGGTGTTGCCCCTCTCCCTCCTGGTGAGAGATTTTAGCAAATCCGCGGGGACGCTGTGCAAGGTAGTGCTTCGCCTCCACCTTGACAGCGCCCCGCATGGATTTGCCTCTCTTGCCAGTAGAGGAGGGAGAGGGGGCTGGACAGCCCATGAAAGGTCGAGGCCGGGCCTGGAGGTTCGAAGGGTTCGGTTAGGGAATGTCAGCCTCTCCTCCGTCTCCTCGGGTCATTGACCTTAACCAGCAAACATATGGGACAATACTTTCGGCTCATCAACTACGACAAGAAGGAGTACATCGATGCCTGGGACTTTCATCACGGAGCCAAGCTCTGGGAGTGGTGCGCCAACAACCACTGCCGGCTTTTACCCTTCCTGCTCAGGCAGTCGAACGAGGGGGGAGGAGGGGACATCCAGACAGAGTTTGATTTGGCCGGCCACTGGGCCAAGGACAGGATCGCCCTGGTCGGCGACTATGACCAGAGCGGGGACTTTGTTCGGGCCGAGTTCGAGTTCAAGGACATCTCCAAGGAGGTGGCCGAGGAGTACAACGACTTCATCGACATCAAGGAGATGATGCTGGAGTTTGAAAGAGAGCGGCAACCCGAGCCGGCCTTGGAGACGGCTTGAAGCAAGATTCTCGCTGCGCCCCGCCCTATTGGGTGGGGCGCGGGCGTTTCCGGCAGAGGAATATTTTGGCGGGAAAACCGATTGTAAAAAGGTAGTAGTTGGATAAAGATCTTCATCAAGCAAGCCCTCAAACGGGGAACAGACGGGCAAGACAAAGACACAAGGAGGATGAGATCGTGGCACTGAAAGAGCGCATGGATGTTCTGATCGGAGAGTTCGCGGACAAGATTATCGGTCTGATGAAGGAACAGTTGTTCGGGTCCATGGCCGGCCTGGTACAGGCCGAGGCCCCGGTCCGGCGGCGGCCTGGTCGTCCGGTTGGTTCGAAATCCGTGAAGAAGCGCGGCCCGAAGGGGCGTCGGCCAGGCCGGCCCAAGAAGGCCAAGACCGCGCCGACCAAGACGGCCCGCAAGACGGTCCGCAAGAAGCGGCGGAACTACCCGAAGTGCGCTTTCCCTGGGTGTAGAAATAACCGCTTCCCTCGCGGCGGCGGCTACTGCGGCAAGCACTGGCGCGCAAACAAGGCCGGCGAGCTCGCGACGGCCAAGGTCTGATTCCGGGCCTCATTGGCGCGACATTCGGTTTTTCAAACCGATTCACCCCTGAAAAAACTTTGCCCAAATTTTGTCCAAACTCCTGGACAATGCCGGTAGATTTCGTTGACTCCGGTCAACTTTCCGGACCCCTCGATCCTGTTGTAGTTGTTAGAAAAATGAGAATTGACGCCTATTTGCCGCATTGCGATTTTTAGGGTTAAAAGTCCGATGCTCTACCAGACTGAGCTAACGGCCCGCTCATGAGGATCATCGCGATTCTCGTGTCCGTTTCCGTCTCCCGCCGCGTTGCGGCGCGTGCTACCTACCTCCCCTCAAAACGATTGTCAAGGAGAGGCCGCTCATTCTAATATCGTCGTTTCGTGGAACCTGCAACCGCAAAACGGCTAATCCTGGGCGCTCTCTCCGTGGTCATCACGCTGTTCGTCGGCTCGACCGGATTCTACCTCCTCGCCAAGGGGGCCTACCCGTTCGGGACCTGCATGTACATGACCGTGATATCCATTTCCACCACCGGCTATGGAGAGATCATTCCACTCGGGGACGTGCCCTACGGCCGCTTGTGGGCCGGTCTCATCATCATCCTCGGCATGGGCACCCTGGTCTATTTCGCCTCGGGCCTCACCGCCATGGTGCTGGAGATCGATCTCACCAACACGAGACGGAGGAAACGGATGCGCAAGACCATCGACTCATTGAGCGATCACCTGATCGTGTGCGGTGTGGGCACGACCGGCATCCACGTGGTGAAGGAGCTGATCGCGACCAGGACGCCGTTCATCGCCATCGAACACTCGGCGGAGCGGATCGCGGAGCTCTGCCGGGACTTCGGCGAGGCGTCGTTCCTCTCCATCGCCGGCGACGCCACGGAAGACGACATCCTTCTGCAGGCCGGCATCCAGCGGGCGCGGGGTGTCCTCGCCTGTCTTGCGGCCGACAAGGACAACCTCTTCGTCACCATTACGGCGCGGCAGCTCAACCCGAACATCAAGATCATCGCGAGGGCGCGCGAGACCGGCGTGGAGTCCAAGCTCCGCAAGGCCGGCGCCAACGAGGTGGTGTCCCCCAACTATATCGGCGGCATGCGCATGGTGTCCGTCATGCTCCGGCCCGTGGCGGTCGAGTTCATGGACCTCATGCTTCGGGACAAGGACAAGAATCTCCGGATCGAGGAGGTGAGGCTTCCGTCGGGATCGCCGCTTGCGGGACGGAAGCTCAGCGAGACCCGGATCCGCCAGGCGACCGATCTCCTCGTCGTTGCGGCGAGGTCGCCCGAGGCGGCGACGTTCACCTACAACCCGGGCCCCGACTACTTGCTGGAGGATCAGTCCGTCCTGATCGTGCTCGGCGAGATCGAATCGGTCATCAAGCTCCGCCGCGCCCTGGCCGAGAATCATGGAGACTCCGGCCTGTAGGCTTTGGAACCTTCGGAAATCCTTGGGCAACACGAAGGAGCACCATGCTATTTATTTTCAAAGGGAATTGGAGTAATAACGTTGCCTGAGGGATCATGGAGAATGCCGCATCCGAAATCACGAGCCTCCTTGGACCCGACACGGAATTCGAGGGGAAGCTCACCTTTCTCGGGACCGTGCGCCTCGACGGCCGGTTCAAGGGGGAGATCCGATCCCCGGACACGCTCGTCGTCGGCGAAGGGGCCCAGGTGGAGGCGGACATCGAGGTCCGGATCCTGATCGTGAACGGCGGATTCCTGAAAGGGACAATCCACTGCGAGGAGCTCGCGGAGATTCATACCCCCGGCGTGGTGGAGGGCGAGATTCGCTCCCCGGCCCTGGTGATTGAAAAGGGCGCGGTCTTCAAGGGGGTCTCGCGGATGCCCGAGTCCGAGAGCCCGCCCGGGTCGACGGAATAGCCCCGAAGGAGAGGGACATGCTCAATCTGGCCTCTGGGGGGGGATACAGACTGGCGGGGGTCTCGGTATTGGACCTCGATCCGACCTTTCTCATCCAGCTTGTGGTATTCGTGCTCGTTTTCCTTCTTCTGAAACGATTGCTTTTCAAGCCGGTCCTGGCCCTCATCGAGGAACGTCGGGAGCGTACGGTCAAGATGCAGGAGGAGGCGGAGAGGCTCCGGAGCGAGGCCGAGAAGAACCTCCGCCGCTCAGACCAGAAGCTCGCGGAAGCGCGGGCCGCGTCCCTCGATGAGGCAGAGCGGGTGCGGCTGGCCGTATGGAACGCGGAGCAGGAGATGCTCGCCCGATCCCGGCAGGAGGCCGGAGCGCTGGTCGAAAAGTCGAGGCAGGAGATGGCCAAGGAGGTAGAGCGCCTACGCACCGAGCTCCTGGGGGAGGTCGAGACCTTCGGACGGAGCATCGCCTCGAAGCTCCTCGAGCGCGATGTGGGGTCCGACCCGAGGAGCCGAAAGCCATGAAACGGTTGTTGCGGTCGTCGGTGCTGCTTCTCATCATGCTCATGAGCTTTCCGGTCCTCGCCTCCCACGGCGCGTCCGGTTCCGAAGCCGAGGGGCTCAACTGGTTCTCCGGCATCTTCTCCTGCTTCGCCCGGAACACCGGAATGCCCCCGGCGCTCGGCGCGGCCTGGTTCAACTTCCTCGCGCTTTTCATCGGGCTCTATGTGCTGGTGGCCAGGCCCACCGCGAGATTCCTCCGCAACCGTCGGGAGGAGGTGGTGAAGAATCTCGAGGAGGCTGGCGCCGTCTCGGCCGAGGCGAGCCGGCTCTTCAGCGAGGCTGAGAAGCGCGGAGCATCCCTCGACGTCGAGATCGCGAGGATGAAAGAAGAGATCCTTCAATCGGCCGGGAAAGAGAAGGAGCGGCTGCTCGACGAGACGCAGCGGCAGGTCGAGCGGATCCGGGAGCAGGGCCGAAGCGAGATCGCCCAGGAGACCCAGAGGTCCATGGGCTTGTTGCGGGACGAGATCCTGGGCCTGGCCACGGCAAAGGCCAGGGAGATCCTGGTCTCGGAGACCACACCGACCGATCGGGATCGGCTCAACAGGAGAAGCGTCCAGGAGATCGCAGGGAGGGTGTCCGGATGAGACTCGAGACCATCGCAAGAAGGTGGGGCCGGGCTCTCGTCCTTCTCGACACGGAGGCGCGGCCCAAGGGGAAGCTGGCGGACGATATCGAGAAGGCCGCCTCGACCTACGCCTCGAGCCCTGATCTGCGCAAGATCCTGGGCGACCAGGGTGTGCCGGCCGAGACCCGATCCCGGGTATGGGCCGAGGTGGTCCGGAAGCTCGCGGTCGGCGACGCGGGGAGGAAGGCGCTTCTGCTTCTCGAGAAGAAGCGGAGGCTGGATCATCTTCCCCAGATCGCCCTGGTCCTGCGCCGCCTCGTGGACGAGCGGGAGGGCATCGTCCGATGCGAGGTCCAGAGCGCCGGCCCCATGGACCCGCCGCTTCGGGCGGAGCTCGGATCGGCCCTCGAGCGGATGACGCAGAAGAAGGTGATGGTGACATGGAGCGTGGATCCGGGACTGGTCGGCGGATTGAAGGTGAACGTGGGCGGCGTCACGTTCGACGGGAGCCTGACCGGAGCTCTTCAGCGGCTCGCCCTGCGGGCGGGCGTCTTTGCCCAGGGGGGGGATGGAGTAAGGCGACATGAGTCTGCGCGCGGATGAAATCAGTGCCATAATCAAGAAAGAGATCGAATCGATCGACACCGGCGTCGCCAAGGAGGAGCGCGGCATCGTGCTCTCGGTGGGAGACGGCATCGCCCGGGTCTACGGCCTCGAGAACTGCATGGCCGGAGAGCTGCTCGAGTTCACGAACGGCGTCATGGGCATGGCCATGAACCTCGAGGCGGACAGCATCGGCGTGGTCCTGCTCGGCGACGAGACCGACATCATCGAGGGGGATCCGGTCAAGCGGACCGGCCGGATCGTGGACGTGCCCGTGGGCGAGGCGCTCCTCGGACGGGTGCTGGACCCGCTCGGCAATCCGGTCGACGAGAAGGGACCGGTGAAGTCCACGGCGCGGCGGCGGGCCGAGCTCAAGGCGCCCGGCATCGTGGAGCGCCAGCCGGTGAAGGAGCCGCTCCAGACCGGCATCAAGGCCATCGACCTGCTCTTCCCGATCGGCCGGGGGCAGCGCGAGCTCATCCTCGGCGACCGGCAGACCGGCAAGACCGCGCTTGCGCTGGACACCATCATCAACCAGAAGACGACCGGGGTCCGGTGCATCTACGTCGCCATCGGCCAGAAGCAGTCGACCATCGCCCAGGTGGTGACGAAGCTCGAAGAGCACGGGGCCATGGCGTACACCATCGTGATCGACGCGTCGGCCGGCACGCCGGCGCCGCTCCAGTTCCTCGCCCCCTACGCGGGTTGCGCCATGGGCGAGTACTTCCGCGACAAGGGAGAGCATGCCCTCATCATCTACGACGACCTGAGCAAGCAGGCCACGGCCTACCGCCAGCTCTCGCTCCTTCTCCGGCGGCCGCCGGGCCGCGAGGCCTTCCCCGGCGACATCTTCAACCTCCACTCGCGGCTTCTCGAGCGCGCGGCCAAGATGAGCGACGCGCAGGGCGGCGGGTCCCTGACCGCGCTACCCATCGTCGAGACGCAGGCCGGCGACGTCTCCGCCTACATTCCCACGAATGTGATCTCGATCACGGACGGCCAGATCTACCTCGAGACCGATCTCTTCTTCTCGGGCCAGCGGCCCGCGGTGAACATCGGCACGAGCGTCTCCCGCGTGGGCGGGAACGCGCAGATCAAGGCGATGAAAAGCATCGCCGGGTCGCTCAAGATCGATCTCGCCCAGTACCGGGAGCTCGCCGCGTTCGCGCAGTTCGCGACCGACATGGACAAGTCCACGCAGGCCCAGCTCGCGCGCGGGGAGCGGCTCATGGAGATCCTGAAGCAGAACCAGTACGCGCCCTGGCCGGTGGAGCGCCAGATCGTCGTGATCTACGCCGCCACGCACGGCCACCTCGACCAGGTTCGGATCTCTGACGTGAAGCGCTGGCAGAAGGAGTTCGTGGATTTCCTGGCCGAGAAGCACCCGCGAGTCTACACGGAGATCCTGAAGCGCAAGGTGTTCGACCCGGAGCTGACCGGTCTCCTCGACGCTGCGCTCAAGGCGTTCGGCGAGCAGTTTTCAGGCAAGGTGAGTTGAGATGGCGAAGCTCAAGACCATCCGGCGCCGCATCATGAGCGTCCGGGCCACGAAGAAGATCACCCGGGCCATGCAGATGGTGGCGGCCGTGCAGATGCGCAAGGCCCGCGAGCAGGCCGAGCGGCACCGGAAGTACCTCGACCGGATCCGGACCGCCTTGAGCCATGCGAGGAACGGATTCGATGAGCAGGAGCTGCCGCTCGTCGTGAAGAGGGAAGGGGAAGGGCGACCCCTGTTCGTGCTCTTCGCCGGCGAGCGCGGGCTCTGCGGCGGATTCAACCACAACCTGTTCCGGACGGCGGAATCGGTCCTCAACTCGGCGGAGAACGAGAACGCGGGGCTCGTGCTCTGGGGCCGCAAGGGGGAGGAGCACTTCGCCGCGACGACGAGGCGGCTGGCCTGGCCGGCCGGAGAGAGGCCGCGGAACCCGGCCGAGGCGGTCCGGTGGATCGGGACCCAGCTCGTCGAACTCTACCTGACCGGCGGGTTCGACCGGGTGGTCCTCGTCCGCAACCACTTCGTGTCGCCCTCGGTCCAGAAGCCGATCGTAGAGCCGCTCCTCCCCTTGAGCCTGCCTGAGGCCCTGGATCAGCCGATCGAGCTCGAGCCGGACCCGAAGACGGTGACGGAGGGGATCCTCAGGCTCTTCCTTCAGGCCCAGATCGGGCAGACGCTTCTCGAGACCCGGGCGGGCGAGCTCGCCGCGCGGATGGCCGCCATGGACAACGCGACCAAGAACGCGGACGAGATGATCGATTACCTCAACCTGAAATACAACCAGGCGCGCCAGGGGACCATCACCAAGGAGATTCTCGAGGTGGTGTCCGGCGCCGAGGCCATGAAGCACTAGCGAGGGACCGACATGGAAGCCACAACCCATCCCAAAGGCCAAATCACCCAGATCATCGGACCGGCGGTCGACGTCTATTTCCCGGACGGGGAGCTGCCGCACATCTTCACGTCGCTTCGGGTGACGAACCCGGCCATCAGCGACGAGCCGTGGAACCTCGTGCTCGAGGTGGCGCAGCACATCGGCGACCGGGAGGTGCGTGCGATCGCGATGGACGTGACCGACGGGCTCGTGCGCGGCATGGAGGTGGAGAACACGGGCGAACCGATCCGCATGCCGGTGGGCCGGCCGTGCCTGGGCCGCATCCTGAACGTGATTGGGAAGCCGGTCGACCGAAAAGGGCCGGTCGTTACCGAGAAGTACTACCCGATCCACAGGTCTGCGCCGACCTTCGCCGAGCAGAACACCTCGGTCGAGGTGTTCGAGACCGGCATCAAGGTGGTGGATCTCCTCGCGCCGTACCGCAAGGGAGGCAAGATCGGCCTCTTCGGCGGCGCCGGCGTGGGCAAGACCGTGTTCATCATGGAGCTCATCAACAACGTGGCCAAGAAGCACGGCGGCGTGAGCTGCTTTGCCGGCGTGGGGGAGCGGACCCGCGAGGGGAACGAGCTCTGGCTCGAGATGCAGAGCTCCAAGCTCACGGACGGCTCGCCGGTCATCTCCAAGACCTGCCTGGTGTACGGCCAGATGAACGAGCCGCCCGGCGCCAGGCTCCGCGTGGCGCTTTCGGCCATGACCCAGGCCGAGTACTTTCGCGACGAGGAAGGGCAGGACGTGCTTCTTTTCATCGACAACATATTCCGATTCAGCCAGGCCGGAAGCGAGGTCTCGGCCCTCCTGGGCCGCATCCCGTCCGCCGTGGGCTACCAGCCCACGCTCAGCACCGAGATGGGCGAGCTCCAGGAGCGCATCACCTCGACGCGGCGCGGCTCCATCACGTCGGTGCAGGCGATCTACGTTCCGGCCGACGACCTCACCGACCCGGCGCCGGCCACCACCTTCTCGCACCTCGACGCCACCACGGTGCTCTCGCGCCAGATCTCGGACCTCGGGATCTACCCGGCGGTCGATCCGCTCGATTCTACGAGCACGCTCCTCGACCCGCGCGTCGTCGGCGAGGAGCACTACGGCGTGGCGCGCGAGGTGCAGCGGATCCTGCAGCGGTACAAGGACCTGCAGGACATCATCGCGATCCTGGGCATGGACGAGCTCTCGGCCGAGGACAAGCTCACCGTGTCACGGGCCCGCAAGATCCAGCGGTTCCTGTCGCAGCCCTTCTTCGTGGCCGAGCCGTACACCAGCATTCCGGGGCAGTACGTGGAGATCGCCGATACCATCGCCGGGTTCAAGAAGATCATCTCGGGCGAGATGGACGACATGCCCGAGCAGGCGTTCTTCATGGTGGGGAACATAACCATGGTGAGGGAGAAGGGCGAACGTCTCCTCAAGCAAGGGTGATGACGCATGGCCAAGGAATCCGCATCCTCCCAGACGTTCGAGCTCGAGGTGGTGACCCCGGGCGGGGTGGTGCTCAAGGAGGCCGCCGACGAGGCGCTCCTCGACGCCGAGGACGGCGAGATCGGCGTGTTTCCGGGACACATGAGCCTGATCTCGCTCCTCAAGCCGGGCCGGATGATGTACCGACGGGGCGAGGAGCGGACCTTCGCCGCGGTGGACGGCGGCGTGGTGTACGTCACGGCCGACAAGGTCCAGGTCATGACCCGCAACTTCGCTCCGGCCAGCGGGCTCGACAAGGCATCCATCCAGCAATCGATCGAGTCCATCGGCGACGACCCGACCCGCGCTCCTGATATCGCCTGGTACGAGGCCTGCCTCAAGACCCTGGCCTGCTGATCCCGCCCGCGATTCCAAGACCCCATTGATTATCTTATGGAATTAATTGACTATGGTAATCAACCATGGTAAAATAAATCTTGGAGGGAATGAATGAAATCAAATAGTTCAGAGATTCAGATATCCGAGTTCAAGGCGACTTGCTTGAAGCTGCTTGAGCAGGTGAAGAAGACCGGAACCTCGATCCTCATCACCAAGCGGGGAGAGCCGATCGCCATGGTTATACCCCCGCCGCCGATTGCCAAGGGCAAGTGGCTCGGACGACTCAAGGGCAGTGCGAGGATCGTGGGGGATATCGTCTCCCCTGTGGTCGATGCCTCCGAGTGGGAGGTGATGTCCGAATGAAGCTCCTGCTCGATACGCACGTCCTGCTCTGGAGCCTGCTCACCCCTGAAAAGCTCTCTTCGCAAGTGGCCGATGAGCTGGAGAATGCCCAGAACGAGCTCTGGTTCTCTCCGATTACGGTATGGGAGATTCTCGTCCTGATCGAGAAAGGGCGTGTGGCGCTCGACGCCGGAGAACCCGAGGCGTGGATCCGGGAAGCGCTCAAGGAGGCTCCGCTCAAGGAGGCTCCCTTGAACACCGAAGTGGCGATCCAGAGTCGGCTTTTGGGTCTTCTGCACAACGACCCGGCGGATCGGTTCATTGCGGCCTCGGCCAAGGTCTACGACCTGATTCTCGTGACTGCGGACAGCCGCCTGCTCGCCTTGAAAGGGCTCCAGACCCTGAAAGCCGCATAGAAGCCATAACGCCCCTCCACCCGACTGTAATAAGGCTCAGCAAATCCGCGGAAGCTGCTCTCCGGTGAGCCACTGGACGATGCGCTTGCCGCCGAGCGCGGTCCGCATCTGGACGTACGAACGCGGGTCCTCGACCACCTTGCCGATGATCGCGGCGTCCTTGCCGAGAGGATGCTTGCTCATGGCGGCAAGGAGTCCTTCCGCGTCCTCGGCCGCGCAGATCGCGACCAGCTTGCCCTCGTTCGCCACGTAGAGCGGGTCCAGGCCCAGGAGCTCGCACACCGCGAGGACCTCCTTCTTGATCGGGATCCGGTCCTCATCGAGAAGAATGCCCACGCCCGACTGCTCCGCAATCTCGTTCAACGTGGTGGCGAGCCCGCCGCGCGTGGGGTCGCGCATGGCATGGATCCGGGTGGTGGCCGAGAGCATTGCGGCCACGAGCCCATGGAGTGCGGCCGTGTCCGATGTGATCGCGGTCTCGAACTTCAGGTGATTGCGGCTCGCCATGACGGCGACCCCGTGGTCGCCGATCGATCCGCTCAGCAGGATCGCGTCTCCGGGTTGCGCACGGTCCGCGGAGATGTCCACGTCGGCCTCGATGATCCCCACGCCGGTGGTGTTGATGAACACGCCGTCCCCCTTGCCGCGTTCCACCACCTTGGTGTCGCCCGTGACGATGGGAACCCCTGCGTTCCCGGACGCCGCGGCCATGGACTCCACGATCCTCTTCAGGTCCTTGAGAGGGAACCCCTCTTCGAGGATGAAGCCGGCCGAGAGGTAGAGCGGTCTTGCTCCGGCCACGGCCACGTCGTTCAGGGTGCCGTTCACCGCGAGATCGCCGATGTCGCCGCCCGGGAAGAAGAGAGGCGAGACCACGAAGCTGTCCGTGGTCATGACGAGCCTTCCGGCCGGCACGCTGAAGCACGCCTGGTCGTTCCTCTTGTCGAGCCACGGGTTGGAGAAGGCCTTGACGAAGAGCCCGTCGATGAGGTCGGCCATGGCACGGCCGCCGCTACCGTGCACGAGCTCCACGCGACCGGAGGACAAGTCTAGAGATCGTGAAATTCGATGTTTCGTCATTTCCGACCTACACCGTATCCATACAAATAGTACGCGGCGCAGGCCCCCTCGGACGACACCATGCACGCGCCCACCGGGTTCTCCGGCGTGCAGACCCTGGCGAACAGCGGGCAGTCCTTGGGCTTCTTCCTGCCCTGCAGGATCTCGCCGCACGCGCACCCCTTCTCGTCGTCCTCGCACTCCCGGTGGTCGAAAACCGCGAGATCCCATCGGGCCTCGGCGTCGAACGCCGCATACGTCGGCCTGATCTTGAGCGCGCTTCGGGGGATGAGCCCGAGCCCGCGCCACCCGAAGGTGTCCCGCATCTCGAGCACCTCGTCCATGAGCGCCCGGGCCTTGACGTTTCCCTCGCGGGTCGCGGAGCGGGTGTACTCGTTCTCCACATCGAACCGGTTCCCGTTCACCTGGCGCACCAGCATGAGCACGGCCTGCAGGATGTCGAGCGGCTCGAACCCGGCGATCACGAGCGGCCGGCGATACTCCTTCACCACGGGCAGGTAGGCGTCGCTGCCGATCACGGTGCTCACATGACCAGGCCCGATGAACCCGTTGAGGGCGACCGACGGCCCGGTGTCTAGGATGATCTTCAATGCAGGCGTAGTGAGCACATGGTTCGAGAAGACGAGGAAGTTCCTGAGACCCTCGTCCCTGGCGCGCCGGATCACGGACGCGGTGGGCGGGGTGGTGGTCTCGAAGCCCACGGCGAAGAACACCACGGTCCTGTCCGGGTTCTCGCGGGCCACGGCCAGGCTGTCCAGGGCCGAGTAGACCATGGCTACGTCCGCCCCGGCCGCCTTGGCCTTGTAGAGCGTGTCCCGCGACGTGGCCGGGACCCGGATCATGTCGCCGTAGGTGCAGAGGATCACGCCGGGCTCTTTCGCGAGAAAGATGGCCGCATCGAGCCTGGACTTGGGGAGCACGCACACCGGGCAGCCGGGGCCGTGCACCATCTCGATGTTCCCCGGCAGGAGGTCCAAAAGGCCGTACCGGTAGATGGCGTGCGTGTGTCCGCCGCAGAACTCCATGAAGCGGTAGGTCCGGCCCGGGTCGGTCTCGGCCGCGAGGTTCTTGAGGATCGCCTTGCCGGCGTCGTTGCGCCTGAACTCCTCGATGTACTTCATTTCGTGTCTTCGAGAATGGTCCTGGCCTGTTCGAAGAGCTCGAGGGTCTTTTGGGCTTCCTCCTGGTCGAGCTTGTGGAGCGCGTAGCCCACATGCACGATCACGTAGTCACCCACCCGGACGTCGTCGAGGAGATCCACCGAGATCTCGCGCACCACCCCTTCGATGTCCACCTTGGCCAGCTGGTTGGGGAGAATCTCGGTCACTCTTGCCGGAACCGCGAGACACATACGTCGGCTCGCCTCCTTCCGGTCACAGTCATACACAATCCCCGGGACGGATCAATGATCTCTTGAACAACCGACAGGAGGAGGGCATGTGGTGAAAAATTGGAGCTGGGCGGGGAATCACTCTTCGGCGGGACGTTCCGGGGCTCGCTTGGAGCCCCTAAGTCTTCGGCGTGCCCTCCTGATATATATTATAACACAGGATTGAAGAGCGTGGATTGGAATTGCAAACCGAGATGAAGGTCAAGGGCGGCGTCCGTCGGATGCGGCGCCCTGGAGCGCGATCCAGGCCTGGCCCAGGCTGATGCCGCCGTCGTTGGGCGGAAGCAGGCAAGGGATGCGGACGTCGAGCCCCGAGGCCGAGAGGCTCTTGATGAGCGCCTCGGTCAGGACCCGGTTGCAGATGCACCCGCCGCCGAGCACCACGGTCCGGATGCCGGTTTTTTTGGATGCCTTTTCGATCCAGTCGGACAGGCCTGCGGCCAGGGTGCCGTGGAAAAGACCGGCGCCATGCACCGGAGCGCACACCAGCAGACGCCGGAAGAGAGGCATGAAGCCGATGGAATTGTCCTCATGGATCATCCAGCCTTCATTCATGCTCTCCGGCTCTTCGACAAGGCTTTCGAGCCTCATGGGCGCCTCGCCTTCATACCGGGATCGCGTGGCTGCGCCGAGAAGCGCTGCAGCCGCGTCGAAGAGCCGTCCGCAGCTCGTGGTCGGCGGGCAGTTGAGATCCCGTTGAAGCAGATCCGTCAGTTGCGACGCGGCCTTCTCGCTTTTGAAGCGAGCCGTTATCTCGTCGGCCAACCCCAGCTCGAAGAGGACCGATGCCGCCATGCGCCACGGCTCGCGGGACGCCATGTCGTTCCCGCCCGGCTGACGGAGCGGCGCCAAGTGGCCCAGCCTGGTGCATTGGCCACGATCGAGGAGCATGAGCTCGCCGCCCCAGGCCTCGTTGCGTTCCCCGAGCCCGAACCCGTCGAGCGCGAGGCCGAGCGCCGGGCCGTGG
>Ga0315282_10007232_pt1 | contig 18306 bp, 17 predicted proteins | sample YL17G07_20_MG_FD_203693 | JGI IMG/M metagenome (GOLD analysis project Ga0315282, IMG submission 203693) | Sediment microbial communities from Yellowstone Lake, YNP, Wyoming, USA - YL17G07_20 | ecosystem: Environmental > Aquatic > Freshwater > Lake > Sediment | place: USA: Wyoming | collected...
CGAATATCTCCGCCTCGGGCGCAACTCCGTATATCCCTAATTTATCCGCGCCGGCATCCGCCGCTATAATCCCTGCAACATGTGTACCGTGGCCATTTTTATCATCGCAACTATTATTTACAATTGGAGAACTCAAATTGGTAAAATCTTCGCACTGCTCAATGCGCCCCTTTAAATCGGGGTGGTTGATATTCACTCCCGTATCCAAAACGGCCACAATTACGCCGGAACCTCCGGAAGCAGAAGCGATCTTCGGGTTATCATAAATCGTTTCAATCCCCCACGGCGTTTGGTCGGAAGGCACATAACGAGCCGTCCCCCTCTGCCCCTTGATCATCTGGACCGGAATTTTGGTAGGAACCGGGGTCGGTGTTTCCGAGGGTTTTGCTGAATCCGTACTTAAAGTCAAATCTTCGTCCGGCAATATTTGAAGGACGGCAACCGGTTCCATCTCAACTCCAAAAATCTTGGCAAACCTGACCTGGAAGTCAGAAAGATCAGCGCTAAACCCATTTTCAAAAACATGCCTTGCGCTAAGAGTATTTTTCCAAAAGCCCTTTGTTGATTTAACAAAATACCGGCCGCTTTCCGCCGAAGCGCTGGCGAACGGCATAAAAGCAAAAACGCCTACTAAAAGTAAGCAAAAACACAGTTTTTTAGGAATATTCATATGTAGTTGCAGTATACCACAACCTCCCATGCCAGCCAAACACCCAGATATCAACAGACAAGAACGGCCTCCACACTCCCATGCGGCCGCACAGGAGTGTAGCGGATATGAAAAAAAACAAAAGGCGGCTCGTAAGAGCCGCTCTGCAAATCTAGGTAGTGACCGGGGTTATTTTTACTCTTATAATAAATTCTTCGGGTTTATCGCCAAATTGATGGTGCAATAGGTCGTCCTTTGAAAACACTCGTAAGGCCGCTACTCTCTCGCCCTTCAAAAGCGCCTGCCAAGCACTTTTGTAAATTGCGACCGTTACTTCTTTTCCTGCCGTCCGTTTTCTTTTCTTTCCCAATTTTTCAATATCCTGAACAATTCCTTCAAGACATTCCTTACTAAAACCAAAAACTGGCAGTGGCGGTACGCCTTTTAGTATGGCCCCAGGAAGACGAGTTTTAGACATTGTTAAACCTCCGTTTTAAAAGAGCACGTCTCAATAGCTTTTGTACCGTACCAAACATCATCCAAAAATGCAAATTCATTCTAATCAATCCTACCCGAGGTCGGGATTTAAACTGATAAGGGCAAGGGTCATCCAGAAAATTAAACTCCCCTGCTGGAGAGTCCAGAGAAAATGGTCAAAAAGGCCCATCAAAAGAAATGAAAAAGCCAAAATGAAAAATGAAAAATGATAAGGTTTTTGGAAACGACTGGAATGGCCGAAATTATAAAGGACAAAAAACAAAAACAATAAAAACAGAGCTAGCCCGACAAGGCCCGTTTCGCTGGCAATCAATAAATAGATATTGTGAACCGGTTGGTAGATATTGGCGGGCCAGTGTTTCAGTTTGGTCATCAATTGCGGCACGGACTGCCCGATACCGACGCCCAATATAGGATTAGCTATTGTTACCGAACCCGCGATCTTGTTGTAAAAAATTCTTTGGGTTACGGCTTCTTCTTCGGACGAAATTAGGGCGCGCGATTTAACTTGCGGCCAGAAAAAAACGGCAAATAGAGCGCTTGTCACTAAAGTAATGACGGCGATAGTAACTGCGTATTGCTTGGTCGCTATCAAAAAACCTCGGAAACTCTTCCTGAAAAGCAATAAAACTCTGATTACCGCTCCCAGTGCCCAAAGACCAATAATGGTTCTTGAAAAAGTGAAAAATAATCCGACTAAAAGCACGGGCTGGCATATGAGAAAGAACTTTCCCAGATGTGACTTGTCTCTCAGATAAACCCCCACACCATAACGAGAATCTGCGCCTGCGGCGCGCGATTTAACTAATTCTCGTTTGGTGTGGGGGTAAAAATAGAAATAGTAATTGTAAAAAGCGAATATCGCCAGAAAAAGCCAAGCGGCCAAGACATTCGGGTGCGGCGTTGTGCCGTAAGCGCGGAGGTATTTTCCTGAATCAGCGATAAAAACGGCGACGCCGGTGGCGTTTACGGAAAGCGGGCTTTCGCCGAGTAATTTCAAACCCAAACTCCCCTGCTTGAAATACTGCGCAATAGCGATTGCCGCCTGAAAAATCCCCGAAGCGATGATAACTACCAGAACCTCCCGAAACTTAAAAACTTTTCCGAAGGCAGAACGAAGATAAAAATAAAGGCCAATGAATTCGGCAAGTTTCAATAATTGATAAAAAGATAAACCGATAATGCGCGAATTGAAAATTGAAAGCGCGGAAACGGTAAAAAATAAAAGTAACCAAAGAGAAGGAGATTTTAGAAGTTGGGATTTGGGGCTTGGGATTCGTTTAGAAATTAGAAACCCCGCACCAGAAACTTCGTTTCGGTGCGGGACTGGTCCAGCACCGAGCTGTGCTCTGGTGCTGGGTTTGAAATTAGAAATTTTGGCGGCTTTTAAATTACGCACCAGCCAAAATATAAAAATCGCCGCCAATAATATATCCGTCCCGTAAATAAACCCTGCCGTCCATTCATTAAACGGTTGCGTCCATCGCGCCACAATCACCCGCGTCTCAAACGGAATGGCAAAAACGAGAAGATAAAAAACCCACGTCTCCAGTTTGCCAAAAATTTTCCGCATAGATTGATTTTACCATAAAAAAGCTCCGGCAATGCCTTGCCCTCACTTAGTCCTCGGCTTCACTCATCAGCTCATTTGAATCAGAATTTGTTATCTAAAATTTCGGAGCAAGCTTTGTATCGCCCCTCGCCTCATTTGAATATGTCCCTCGCTGCGCTCGGGACACGGCTCGACCCCAAATTTTAGACAAATTCTGATTCTCTGTTCACTGGCTCGTTTGCCTGCGGTGGTCGTTCGGGCAAGGTATTACCTGCGCGCCCTCGCCCCTACTCATCACGGCTTAAAACCTAGATTTTTGTGCAAGATGCCTTGTCAGAATACTAACAAAAGCTTGACAAGATTATATAAGCCGTACTATACTTGGAAATAGTCCTTTTTAAATTCTGCGGGGAGGATCGGATATGGTGGCTAAAGTGGATACCGGGGCGCATAACATCGGGGGCGAATTTTTAGTTGGCCTCGGGGCAGGCATAGCTTTCGGCCTCTTTGTCAACATTTGTTCCGGCTGGCGAGGAGGTTGTTTTATTGGTTTTTTCCCAATGTCCATTACGGCAGTATCGGTTATTTGTAGCCCGAAAGACCAGGATGGATGGATAGAGACATTCGCTATAATATTTTATGCCCTTACTACTTTTCTGTTTTATGTTCTTTTTTATAACTATTCTCCTGTAATGACACCAATATAAAAGCGGGGTTTTGCCGCTTTTTTTGTTACAACGTACTAACTGGCCGATATCGCATGTCGGCCAATTACTTGTCTGTGCAAGAGCTTTCTGTTTTTAAGAATCCGTAGGTTAGAGCGAACCCCTCCCTTTTTTCGAACTCTATCTCAACCGCTACAAATCTGCGAGTTGAGCGTTATTGTTCCGTTGAAATATGCGGGTCGCCGTAGGCAGGAATGGATAACCGCATATTTATAGGAACAATAGCTCAACGAGTGTAGATTTGTCAGGTTGATGATAAAGAGAGAAAAAGGGAGGAGTGAGTGGCTATTTGATAAACAGCGTATACGCCGCTCCGGCGGCGAAAATAAGCATCATCAGATAAAGCACTGGGTGCGGGAGGCGGATGGAGTATTCGGGTATCCTGTCGCCGTTTCTTTTGGCAGAGATATAAACAAAGACCAGCAAGATTGCTTCCAGACTTATCGCCACTCCACCGACCAGTCCGATAATATCTATAAAATTCCTGATGCCGGAAAAGAAAAGCAGATATGGGGGCAATATCGCCAAAAGCCACGCCCACCAATATTTAAAATGGAAATCCTGATGGAGCGATTCTTTCAAAGAAGTGGCGAGATTCAGAAAAATCGTTGACGAGGTTAAGAAGCCGAACAGCGAGCCAATGAAAACAATTTTGGGGCCCAAATAGCCCAAAAGGCCGGATATTGCGTCGGGCGAAGTAAAATCTCCGGAAATACCCACGACAAAAACCGTAAAAATCAGATATAAAACAGCAGGAATAATTGTGCCCATTACCAGCGCTTTTTTAAACTTATTCTCGCTGCCGATAAGGGCTTCTCTAACCAGAGGAATGCCCGGCATAGAGTTCATCGCGAATAAAACAACGCCGAAAGGCAAAAACCAAAAATCTTTTACCCCCAAAGCATAGTTTGCAAGGTCAACGCGCTTGGCTCCCAACAGGGCTATCAGCAGAACTACAAAACCGAGCAGAAGCATCATAAAAAAGTCAAATCTGGAAACCGTTCTTAGCCCCTTTAGCACTAAAATTGAGGCGGCAATCAGGAAAATAGTGCTGAACGCAAAAGGTGAAAAATTAAAATAAGGGGATAAAATGTTGGTCAGGAAATCGCCGCTTATGATGATAACTCCGACAAGTGCGCCGTAAACTGCGACCCAGAAAAGAAACAGGTTAAATTTCTGCGCCCAAGGGCCCAGATACTTCTTTACATAGCCGACAAACTGATGACGCTCATGAGTGCGCAAAACAACCTCGCCGTATAAAAGATTGGACAATAAAACCAGCCCGACTACGCCCAGCAAAAATAAGAGGCCGACTCCAAAGCCGGCTTTTTGAAAAGCGAATGGCATTCCGTATATCCCCACCCCTACAGTGGAGCCGACCAGAACCGCCACCGCATACCAAAATCTGTTTGGTTTAAACTTATCAAACATTATTATTTGTCTTCTTCCTCTTCAGAATGGTCATATCGGGCACCGGGCAATTTGCCAACCAATCTTTTCTCAAATTGCCAAAACACAAGGAGAACCACATAACCAACAAAGGTTGTTATCAGAGCACCGTAAATAAAACCAAGACCAACGGCGAGACCGACGGCTGCCACCAGCCACAAAGTTGCCGCCGTCGTGGCTCCGATAACACGGGAACCTTTTCGCATTATGGCACCGGCGCCGATAAAACCGATGCCGACTACAACATTGGCTATCAGATGGTAATCAAAGCCGGCGACACCGTTGACTGAAGGATATTTTTCAAAAAGAAAAATAGTGATAAGCGAGAAAAGCGCCGCGCCGATCGCCGTCAGCGAGTGGGTCCTTAGACCGGCCACTTTATGCGACCACTCGCGCTCAAAACCCACGGCCGCTCCTAATACCGCCGCAATGGCTATTCTTTTTAGAATTTCCAGCTCGGTAAGCATTACATCTATTATACCATCATTCCACCGTTTGCCAGCAAAATTTTTCCACAGCCAATCTCACCCACAATTTCCAAAACATAAAAGCCGAGTTTCCTCGGCTTCAATCATTGGGTAAATTCAGTGCCCTTTTCAGTTTATCCGCTTTGTGCAGGAGGGTTTCGGCTTCATCCATCATAGGCTTGGATTTTCCGGAGGTGTCATGGTAACATGAGCCGAAGATAGTTCTAAGTTGATCATAAACCCTATCTAAATCCAGTTTTGCGAGAGGCAGCCCCAGCAACTTCTTGCAGACCTTGATTCTGCTTGAGAAGGAAAGGCCGCCGTTCCAAGGCCCAAACGTTCCAACAAGGTCTGACACTGTAGAATTCCTCTCCAATAGCAGATCACAGCCCATGGTCTTATATGGCTCGGGGCACCACATAAAGAGATAGCCCGCCAACTCCGAATTCGAAGCTAACTTCAAGAATTGCTCCCATGCCATGGCCTTATAGGGCTCGGGGCAACACCGTACTATATCTTCCAGATTTCGCCTTGAAAAACCGTATTTTAGAAGTTTGTCCCATGCTTTGGCCTTCCAGGGTTCAGGAACGAATATTATGAACCACCCAACGAGCTCATCGCTTGAGGCCCCTTCAAATAGAATTTTCGCGGCCTCGGCCTTGTAAAAGTCGGGGGTATCTGTGCCACTGATGATGCTCTTCAAATCATCTCTGGAACAATTTCTTTCGAGCAACTCTTTCCAAGCTCTGGCCTTGTCAGGCTCAGAACAATTACTGCCACTGTAAATAATGGCACAGAGGTCAGAATTTGAAAGCTCTTGCTCCCATAATTTCTCCATGGCCCTAGCTTTCCAAGGACTAGGTACGGTCCAGACAATACGGAAGAGGTTGTCTACCGAAGGGTTTTGCCGCAAGAGCTGTCGCGCAGCCAAGGCCTTCCAGGAAGGAGGGGCTTCGAAAAGAAGTTTCAGGAGAATCTCCTCAGGGCACGAACTAAGTTTTCCCATAATGCCTCCTTGTCTTGTTAAGCTACTGCATATCTACTAAACAAGTATGGCACGCTAGGCGTACTCTGTCAAACTCCAAGCTCGGAGCAAGCGAGGATAGCCCCAGATTTTCTTTATTATCTGCCGACTAGTAAATAAGCGAGTTGAGCGTAATTATTTCTCTGCAATTTGATGAAGACTATGGAAGTCGGACTTCCATAGTAACTTGCAAGAGCCCCCTAGGATTTTGGTGGGGGCTTATCTTATAAGGATTAGGTTTACCAAATTATTAACGCACAAAAGGAACCAGAAAAAAACGATAACGACTCTTTCGTGCGGTTGGAACTCCCTAAAAGCGAGAATAATAAGGATGGTGCAAAAGAAAACTTTATACACAATCAGACCCGCGCCGTTACCCATGTGCTCAAGAGTGAATCTTACAAGGGGGTTCCCTTCTATGACCGCCATGTTTGTTTTTTCGCCTCGCACCAAAAACAACCAAGTGCTTAGTCCGTCCAGCAGATTCAAACAAAATACTGCTGGCCATGCTACTCTTGCGGAGGAAATGACAGAAAACAATTTCGGAAAGAATCTTACGGCCCCGTCTGTTAAAAACTTTGAAACCACCAGAAGTAGAGATACAAGGACAAAAAAGATAATTGTGTCTTTGCTCACCTCACCTCCTCATTTTCAAAGAATCAGGTTCTGTCCCACAAGCATAACATTTTTAAACCTATTGGTCAAGCATATTGGAAAAGTAAGGGCTGCTGGCAAAGCCAGCGGCCCTTAGCCACAAAAATTCCCCAGCAACGATTTATCTCTTCAACGCAATCTTTAGTACCTCGTCCATATCTTTGACGAATTTAAATTTCAGGTCGCGGCGGATCTCGCGAGGAACATCCTCGGCTATATCTTTTTTGTTGTCCGCCGGCAAAATCACGATTTTAAGTCCAGCCCGATGAGCGGCCAGCACTTTTTCTTTAACTCCGCCTATCTCCAGCACCTTGCCTCTCAAAGTCGCTTCCCCCGTCATGCCTATATCTTTTTTAATCGGCCTGTTAGTAAGGAGTGAGATAATGGCGGTTGCCATGGCAATGCCTGCGGAAGGACCATCTTTGGGAATGGCGCCCGATGGGACATGAACATGAATGTCTTCCTTATAGAAATCTTCTTTTATACCAAGCTTAGCCGCTTGAGACCGGGCAAAGCTCAATGCCGCCTGCACCGACTCTCTCATCACTTCGCCCAAATGTCCTGTCAGCAATAACTTGCCTCGCCCCGGCATTTTTGACGCCTCAATTGACAAAACCTCGCCACCAACGGGAGTCCATGCCAGCCCTGTTGCCACTCCGACTTCGTCTTTGGTCTCCGCCTCCTGATGGCTGTATTTTATGGGGCCGAGATACGTATGCAACGTCTTGGAGTTAACCGATATTTTACCTTTCGCTTTTTTCTCAACGATTCTGCGCGTTACTTTCCTGATAATGGCCGCAATTTGGCGTTCCAAATCGCGGACCCCCGCCTCTCTGGTGTGTTTGCGGATTATATCCGCCAAAACCTGGTCGGTGAAAGCGAGGGTTTTATCTTTCAGGCCGTGCTCACGGAAAAGTTTAGGCAACAGAAATTGCTTGGCGATGTGAAGTTTTTCATCTTCGGTGTAGCCCGGGAATTCAATTATTTCCAGCCGGTCGCACAAAGCGGGAGGAATAGTATCCAATATATTGGCCGTAGTAATAAACAAAACGTCGGAAAGGTCAAAAGGAACTTCCAGATAATGGTCGGAGAATGAAAAATTTTGTTCGGGGTCAAGGGCTTCCAAAAGCGCCGCGGAAGGATCGCCGCGGAAATCAATGCCGACCTTGTCAATCTCGTCAAGCATAAAAACAGGATTGCGGGTCCCCGCGGTATGAATCCCCTGCACAATTCTCCCCGGCAGGGCGCCGACATAGGTCCGCCTGTGGCCGCGGATTTCCGCCTCATCCCGCAAACCGCCCAATGATACGCGGATAAATTTGCGTCCCAAAGCACGGGCGATTGACTTACCGATAGACGTCTTGCCGGTACCGGGCGGGCCGACAAAGCACAGAATCGGCCCCTTTATTTTGCCAACTTGTTTTTGGACGGCAAGATATTCAAGAACTCTCTCTTTGGCCTTTCTCAAACCGTAATGGTCTTCATTCAAAATTTTCTCGGAGTTTTTAAGCTCAAGCTTTTTATCGCCGGATTTTTTGGACCACGGCAGTTCAACAAGCCAGTCAAGGTAGGTTCGCAAATAGGAAATCTCCGGACTGAACGACGGCATTCTTTCAAGACGGTCCAGTTCCTTCAGCGCTTTCGCCTCGGTTTCTTTGGGCATGCCGGCAGATTTAATCTTTGCTTTCAGGGTGTCAATCTCGCCCTTCTCGCCGTCTATGCCGAGCTCTTTTTCAATGCTCTTCATCTGCTCGCGCAAAAATACTTCTTTCTGCATTTTGCCCAGCTGTTTTCTCGTCTCTTTGACGACATTTTTCTCGGCCTCAATTATTTCAAACTCGCGGGAAATGAAAAAGTTTATTTTCTTCAGCGCATCAATCGGGTCAATCGTTTCTAAAATATCCTGCTGGTCCTTAAGCTCAAGATTAAGATTAATAACAATGAGATGCACCACCTGCTCGGGGTCTTTCACCTGATTCAACGCCATAATGAGGTCTTGGACGACAGCGGGCATTCCCCTGATTTCCGTCAGCTTCTTGAATTGCTCAACCGTAGCCCGTACCAAGGCCTCCGCCTCCACGCCGCGCGTCGGTACGGCTTTGATGGGCTCAATTTTTGCTTTGAAAAACGGTTCTACTTGAAGAATGTCTTTTATTCTCACGCGGGCGATCCCTTCAACGTTAATTTTCGCCGAGCCGTCCGGCAGCCGGTGGATCTCAAAAACCCTGCCCACTGTCCCGACTCTGAACAGGTCTTTCTGGTCAATGTCGTCGTAAATATTCTTTTGGGCGACAAAAACAACCAGCTTATCTTGAGAGGCGGCGAAATTCAAGCTGTTGACCGATTTGGGCCTCTGGACCAAAAGCGGGATGGCAACGCGCGGAAAAAGCACCACATTTTTAAGTGGTATCAGCGAGAGTTCGTCTTTTATTTCCAAATTGTCTACATTAAAAACGCTCATCTAAATAAAGGATTATAATAACAATGTTTTGAGAAAAAATCAAGTATGGTGGCCAGTTTATAAATCAAAGCTTTCTCCTTCTGCCGGCGCGACGGCATTGATACCAAGATTATCGTGCACTAAATTAGCCAAGGTTCTCGCCGCTTCCTCTTCCCCTTGCACGACAAAAACCTCTTGGGGTTCCCCGCCCTCCCGTTTTGAACTGGCCACCCACTTTAAAAGGCCGGGTTGGTCGGCGTGGGCCGAATAGCCGCTCAAATTCTCAACGCGGCAATTGACGGGCACCGACTGACCAAGAATTCTAACTTCCTTATCACCTTTCTGTATCCGTCTGCCCAAGCTTCCGTCAACTTGGTAGCCAACGAATAAAATAGCGCTCTTTGGGTCAGGAAGATACCTGATCTCGTGATGCAATATTCTCCCGCCCTGACTCATCCCCGAACCGGCGATAATGACCTTCGGCGGTGGAATGTCGTTTATCATTTTTGACTCCTCGGTGGTCGCGGTCATTTTAAGGCCGGGGAAATTAAAAATATCGTCGCCGGATCTGATTAAATACACCGCCTCCTTATTAAAGCATTCGGGGTGTCGTTGATAAACGGCCGTCATTTTAATCGCGAGAGGGCTGTCAATAAATATAGGCACTTTCGGGATACGATTGGCGTTAAAAAACTCATTCAACTCAAATAAAAGTTCTTGCGTGCGTTCTATGGCAAAGGATGGGATCATCAGTACTCCTTCGTGCTTTATGGTATCTTCAATCGCGCTGATTAACTTCTCTCTCCGCTCTTCCCGCGCCTCATGCACGCGGTCGCCGTAAGCGGACTCAACCACGACATAATCGGCGCCGTTTATTGTGTCGCTGGGCCGCAAAAGAGGCGTCGGAGAATTACCCAAGTCGCCGGAAAAGTAAATCTTTCTAGTTTCTAGTTTCTGGTTGCTAGTTTCTAGAGATTGGAGATCCGAATTTTTACTAGAAGCTAGAAACTGAAAACTAGAAACTGCTTTCCATTGTATTTCAACAATGGAAGAGCCTAATATGTGGCCGGCATCGTGAAAAATAACTTTAACGCCCCCTCCCAAATCAATCGGCTCATAATAATTGACACCCTGAACCAAAGACGTTAAGCCGTCCAAGTCCTTCTGTTCAAAAAGAGGAGCATGCCCGTTTTCTTTCGCTTCCTGTTGGATTTGCTTCATATTGTCGGGCAGGGCAACGGCCATTAAATCGCGCGTGGCAGCCGTGGTATAAATTTTTCCCCTGAACCCATCTTTAAAGAGCTTGGGTAGGCGGCCTATATGGTCAATATGGCTGTGCGTTACGAAAACATAATCGATTTCTTCGGGATTGTAATTGAACGGCTGGTAATTCAAATCCTCGGCATATTTCGTGCCTTGGTTTAATCCGCAATCAATCAGCATTTTAACGGTGCCGGTGTCCAAGAGATAATTAGCTCCGGTTACCGAACGGGCACCGCCATAAAAAATCAATTTCATTGATTTTTTAAATCCCAAATCCCAAATAAATTCAAAATTCTAAACTCAAATGTTCAAAACGGTTTGGAATTTGTGATTTTGGTCATTGGAATTTGTTTGTTATTTGGTGCTTGGTGTTTGGTGCTTGGGGTTTATAGCAACGATATCAGGTATCCTATTATCGTTGCTAATGCTATCGGCGGTAATGCCGCCATGGGACGGCGGATTTTCTGATTGGTGAAAATCAAATGCATTAAGAACAGGCCCAGGGCGGAAAAGAAAGCGACAATTACGGATTGGTTTAACGATATCCTAACTAAAGAAGCGGAAAGAAGCAGAGGCAAAATCACATCACCCGAGCCCAGAATCATAAACTGTTCACCCGGCGCAACTTGAGCCATGCGCTCCTTGAAACCTCCAAAAGTTGCCGGAACGACGAAGCCGAAGATTGCCCGTGATTGGATCATCGCCTCTGCAAGTTCAACCATGTGTCTTGTTTTATATACCGCGATAATGTCGTAAAAAGAAAGAATAACCAAAATCAGGATTACGGTCCCCGGCGCAAGAGAAATCCCCAAAACCGCTCCCACCCCCGCGAACGTTAAAACCATTACCAAGTCCTGCAAGAAAACATTATTAAAAAGCCAAAACAGGATCAAAAGCAAAACCGCAATAAAAGCTGAGATAAACGGAGAGAACCAAATAGCCAACATCTCTTGGGCCCCCGCAAATACGACAAAGGTCAAAAAAACTTTGAAAAAGACCGAACTTACTGATTTAAATCTTCTGACTATGAAAATTAGGAAAAGAACAAGAATCACTAAAATCGCGAAGTCGTAAAAAGAAAATCCGCTTATCCGCGCCGGCTGGGCAGGACCCAGCGCGGGCAAAAATTTATAAGCCGCATAGATGCCGGCCAGTTGAGTAAGGCCGAATAGGAGAAGAATTCTTAAAAAAAGCGGGAATTTTAATTTTATCATTTAGTAAGCCAGGGCTTATCGGGAAATTTTTGGATAATGTATCTGTAGCCGACTTCCGAGGCGGAGATCCCGATATTGTCTTGCTGAAGCCACTGGTCAATCAGCGATTTTTCTTCGGGCGAAACGGTTCTCAATTTCGTGCTTGAAGAATTGAGAATTTCGGTATCGGAATTAAAATTCCTCATGGCAATCAAAAACCAGCCCATCAAAAAAGCAGAAACCGCTAAAACGACGACCGAACCAAGCCATGATTCTACTCTGAACGTAAGAGGATTTTTCATGCCAATTTTTTCAACGAAGCCAGCAAACTTGTTTGCGACGCTGAGTTGTTAGAAAACTTGAGCACCCTCACACCTATTGGGTCCAAAGTCCTATATAATCTCTGACTAGAAGCCGTTAGGCGACTACGTCTTATGGCTGTTGGTTAAAGATTACTTTGACTCCAATAGGTGTGAGGGTAAGTATTTGTTACCAATCGGACTTCGCGATTACGCTCGTCCTCTTGGACAAATACTTATTGCGGCCTAACAATTACAGTCCCTTCCTCGTTCGGATTTTTGCCATTATGATATCCGAAAGTGCCCGACTCGGTAAATGTAAAAGTAAATGAATCCTTCGGGGGTACGTCGTTTATGCTGTCAAAACCCGCCAGCTCCGGAACGCCGCTTGCGCGATCAGAAACAACGCGAATTGATAAATTGCTGTCATTTTGGAATTTCACGCTGTCGCCGACATGGATTCGTATGTTAGTCGGACTAAAAACGCCCAAGCCATAATAAACGGTGTAAACCCGGGGTTGGCGGGTAGGAGTGGGGTAATTGGCCGGCGATTGAATGGCCACAACTAGGCCCTGATTGTCGCGCCCGAAATACATCACCGCCACGGCAAAGCCGATTAAAACTAAAATGACAAACAGCCAAATGATGCCGTTTGGTTTTGATTCGTCAGATTCCATTAGTTGTATTTTACCACAAAACAGGTCGGCTCCGCCAGCCTCTATTTTCGCTTAGTCCTCGCCAGCTCATTTGAACTTTCGCAACCCCCCCCTGATTTTCTTTCCATATCATGCCTTCCTGCAAATTTTCCTCGTTGAGCTATTGTTCCTGGAAATATGCGGTTATCCATTCCTGCTTCGCGACCCGCATATTTCAGCGGAACAATAACGCTCAACTCGTCAATTTGCTAGTCGGCAGATAATAAAGAAAATCAGAGGGGTTGCTACAGAAACATTGCTTGCCTGCGGTGGTCGTTCAAATAGAAGTTGGCTTCGCCTGTACACCCAAAAAAAAATCATCTTCAAAAAAATAAAAACGGGCTAAGCCCGCCGTTTCATACCAAAGAAAAAACCTCTAACCACTAATCTAATCGCTAAACAAGGCCAGATTAAGGGATAAATAAAAATCCTGGAAATAGGCACTGCTTCACCGATTGCAAGAAGTACTGTTACAAAAAAGGTTAGAGAGACACCAAAAAGATAGAAATTAACAACAAATAACCAAGGTTGCGGAATAGGTTGCAAAATCATGGCCCTTCTCCTTTTTCTTTTAAAAGTTCCTCAACAACCGCCCTCTCGGACCAAGGGATTTTTTTGCCTCCAGATACCGCAATGGAGGTTTCGGACCCTTTGCCCGTTATGACAACTATATCACCGCTTTCTGCCAATGTCAAGGCCCGTCTAATGGCCTCTTTCCGGTCTAGTATTTTTTCGTATTTTGGGATTTGGTGCTTAGGATTTGTTTGGGATTTGGTGCTTGGTGCTTGGTGCTTTGAAAATCCCAATTCAATTTGTTCTAAAATTAAATTGGGATTTTCATCATATGGGTCTTCGTTAGTTAAAATTATCCCGTCGCAATACTCGGCGGCTATTTTGCCGAATTCCGGCCGCTTCCATTTGTCCCTGCCGCCCCCCGCCGCACCGAATACGCAAATGAGTTTTTTAGCACGCGGTTTCAGGTTTTTATAAACCGCCTCCAATGAATCCGGCGTATGGGCGTAATCAACAACAACTTTAAACTTTAAACCTTTAAACTCTGCATCTATAACTTCCATTCTGCCGGGAACCGACTCAATCAAGTTTAGGGATGCAACCGCTTTATCCATATCCAGATTGTAGGCATAGGCCACCGCCAAAGCCGCCAGCGCGTTATATTCGTTAAAGTCACCTAATAATTTTAACTCCAACTTCGGATCTTGATTTTTGAATTTTGAACTTGTTATCATCCCCCATTCCTTACCGAAAGTCACCTTTGTCCTCGCTCGGTAGTTAGTAAATTTCTCAAAATAAGGGTCGTCAATATTTAAGATATGTTTATTTATCGTCTTCAGAAAAAGTCTTTGCTTGGCGGCTATGTAATTTTCAAAAGAGCCGTGGCTTTCGAGATGCTCGCGGTGAAGATTGGTAAAAACAGCGCAATCAACATTAACACCCGCAAGGCGGTTCTGGGCAATGCCTTCGGAGGTCGCCTCCAGAACGACATACTTACAGCCGGCATTTTTTGCCCGATATAAAAACTTCTGCAGTTTCAGCCGGCCCGGGAGAGTCATTTTCAGGATATTCGGCCAGGTGTGGTCTTTTATCTTAAATCCCAAAGAACCGATTGCCGCAACCGGTTCGCCCTGTTCCTCCAAAATCTTTGAAACCATAAAAACGGTGGTGGACTTTCCCTTTGTTCCGGTAACCGCGATTACTTTCATTGACCGCGACGGAAAGCGGTAAATGACCGCCCCAAGCATTGAAAGGCACCAATGATATACCGGCTGGCCAAATTTAAAAACTCTCCTCGGGATTATTTTCCTCCCTAAGCCCAATAATCTATTTAAAAAAGTATTTTCTTTAAACAATAACCAAACTTCAGATACTTTGATATATCAAAATATCAAAGTGTTCGAGAATTAGTGTTTTTTCTGCTAAACAAATTGAACAGGGCAAAATGCAAAGGATATTTCTTTTTCAACCATTCAAATGACCCAAATTCCGGGCTCGCGCCGTATTTTTTTAATCTTTTACTCAATGTGATTTCTAGTTTTTTAACTGCCTTCTCGTAACCGCCTGGTTGGTCTGACAGCCACCGATGAACTCTCATGATTGTGTCCGTGCCAACACCCAATTCTTTCTGAATCTCGGCATAAGAGCTCTCTCGTAATAACATTTGGGCGATGATGATTCTCCTGCCAATCATTATTCTCTCGCTCTCGGTCAATAAATCTCTCAAAAATTCTTTCACTTCTTCCCTAGATCCCAAGGAGGCCGCAGCAGTGTACAGCACATCAAGATACCTTATCCTGTCCTTTTCTTTCACTTTTCTCGGTTTTACCTTCATGATTCCTAATATACTAAAATACTTTGATATATCAAAATATCAAAGTGTTAGAGGAATTTTTTGGCAATTTTATAGGCCGAATACCATATCTTGGAAATTGGCAAATCAAATGAGCCCGGGCGGTCAATCGTCCGACCTCCCCAGTTCAATTTGAAACGGGTTACGCCAGGCCATCTTTTCGCGTCAATCCCCCAGAGGTCGTAATCTTCAATTCCGGCCTTCCGCAAAAGCTGAATGATCCGCCAGTGAAGTATGAATGGGGCCATTATTGAACGGTATTCGTAATCGGAAGCACCATGAAGGTAATATCCTGTCCCGTTATAAATCAGCACGATTGCCGCGGCTGCCGGTTTGTCTTGATGCTTTGCCAAAAAAAGTTTGACTTTCGGGCCGTCGTTGTCCCAGTCAAAGTTTAAAAGTTTTTCGTAATAATCTTTGGTGTGGCTGGAGAATTCGTTGCGGGCCGTTGTTTTTTTAAGCAGGCGCCAGAACGTTGACGTGTCTTTGCTTTCTTCCACGGTTACTCCGTGATTTTCGGCGACTTTTATGTTGTATCTGGTTTTGTAGTGCATCGCCGCGAGTAAGTTTATGTCGCTTTCCTGAATATTAATAATTACGGTCTTGGACGGCTGTACTTCTTTGCGGGCTCTTTTAAATCCTGCCTCAACCAGCATCTGGGCTACGTTTCCGGTAAGCGGCTCGGTTTTTATAAAGATTGGTTTCTCTTGCTGGCCCAGGTTAAGCAAGTAGTCAATAAAGTTCCGGGTTGGACCTTTGAATCCGCCGAGCATGGCATTAAAATCCATCTCCGGCCCGTGGGGGATGTACAAATAATTTTTCCCCAGCGGCAGGTCATGCTTGATGATTTTCGCCGAAACCCCGTTTCTTTCATATTCAAAAACCTCCCGCCCAAGCGATCTCTGAAAATCGGCCCATTCTTTAGTTTGTAAAAAAGATTGACGTGTCACGAATTACTGTAAATTTTTGCATATAGCCAAGCAAATGAGAAAAAAGCTGGAGCGAACCCCTATCTAAGAAATTTTCAGAGAGGACTTTGGTAACCCCAGTAGAAGAGCGAAGCTCTCTACGGGGCAAAGCAAATAAGCGAGCGAGTAGCGGGAGACCGAGACCGCAGACCCGTAAGCCCCGGAGGGGTTAATCTGCGCTTGCGCAGATTAAGGTTGAGGAAAGCTCGGAGGGACCCGCGTTACCCCGCAAACTAAGCTCTGCTTAGTGCGGGGCGCAGCGAACGAGCTTATTTGTCAAAGTCCGAACCGAATTTCGTGATAGGGGGTCGCGTCACTTTTTGCCACCCAAAATTTTTAATGCTTCCTTGATTTTTTCCTCCGCCGTCTTGTTCTTATCCGAAACCTGCCTGACCGCGTCCCGCGCCTGATATTGCGAATAGCCAAGAGCTATTAGCGCGTCCATCGCTTCCGACTCCGGCCCTAATTCAGTTCCTGCCATCGCTCCGGTAGCCATGATTTTGGTTTTTAATTCCAAAATCAACCTCTGTGCCATCTTTGGCCCCATCCCCGAAATCTTTCTTAAATATTCATCGTCGCCTCTTATAATTCCAATTTGCAGCGACTGCAGATCAGCCGAAGAGATTATCGCCTGTGCCGACTTCGGGCCGATGCCCGAAACCGAAGTAAGAAGTTCAAAAAAGTTTAACTCCTCCGGAGTTTGGAAGCCGTAAAGCTCAACAGAGCCATCTCTGGGATTTAAATTATAGTGCGTGAAAAGCTTGACCTGCGAGCCGATTTTTGCTATACTATTCAAGCTTTTTCCCGGCATAGTAACGCGGTAACCCACGCCGTTCACATCAACAATAGCGTATTTATTCGTTACCGCCTGAACCGTCCCGCAAAGATAGCTAATCATAAGTTAATAATAAGGCCAAAGGGATTTTTTTACAATTGAGCAAGCCCGCCTAAATTTTTGCGTCTTGGTGGCTGGCCCCCACACCTATGCATAGGTGTGGGGGCTGGGCAGGTAACAAATCCATTGAAATTTTCGTGGTTTTTCGCTGATAAATAAAATTGGGACGGAGTGAGGCCCCGAGCGAATAGCGAGAGGTTGAACGTAAGGGGTACGATTTTTTTATCCAGAAAAACGAGAAAATTTCAATGAGATTTGTCTGACCGGAACGCCAAGCAAAAATTTAGGCGAGCGCGCGTATGTTTAAACTATCCTCAAAATTCAAACCCACCGGTGATCAACCCCAAGCAATTGAAAAACTAACTCGGGGGCTTTTGGATGGTAAAAAACACCAGACGCTTTTGGGCGTAACCGGCTCGGGCAAGACCTTCACCATCGCCAACGTCATTGCCAACATCGGCAAACCGACGCTGGTTATTTCCCATAATAAAACGCTTGCCGCCCAGCTCTATCAGGAATTCCGCGAATTTTTCCCGCACAACTCTGTCCACTATTTCGTCAGCTACTACGATTACTACCAGCCCGAGGCCTATATCCCCCACACCGACACCTACATAGAAAAGGACGCAAAAATAAACGAAGAGATCGACCGTCTGCGTCATGCCGCTACTCAAGCGCTTCTGACACGCGATGATGTCATTATCGTCGCCTCCGTTTCCTGCATCTACAACCTCGGCTCGCCCGAAGATTACCAAAAATTGTCCTTGCACCTTTTTGAAGGCCAGAAAATCTCGCCAAAGGATATCGTTAGGGGCCTCTGCCGGCTCCAATACAATCAGGGCATTGAACTCAAAAGGGGAGCTTTCAGAAAGGGCGTGAACGAAATTGAAATAGCCCCTCCGTCCGGCGACAAGGTCACGAAAATAAAATTAAGCGGCGATAAAATAACCAGAATTATGGTTGCGGAAGGTTGCGATTTGGACGCTCCTCTAGATAAAGAGCTACGCTACGAGAGAATAGTTGAAACAAGAATTTTTCCTGCCAAGTATTGGGTGGCCACGGACAACCGGATTGATCTCGCCATTGCAAACATAAAAGCCGAACTGCAGCAGCATTTGATAAAATTGAAAAAACAGAGTTTGTACGTGGAGGCCGAGCGTTTGAAACAAA
>Ga0315282_10007233_pt1 | contig 18297 bp, 15 predicted proteins | sample YL17G07_20_MG_FD_203693 | JGI IMG/M metagenome (GOLD analysis project Ga0315282, IMG submission 203693) | Sediment microbial communities from Yellowstone Lake, YNP, Wyoming, USA - YL17G07_20 | ecosystem: Environmental > Aquatic > Freshwater > Lake > Sediment | place: USA: Wyoming | collected...
TCTCGCGCTCCCGGGAGCTCTGCGAGAAGCTCAAACAGAAGAACGTCTACGTCATCCTCCAATTCGACGGCTTTAGCGACGACGTTTACAGAAAGCTCCGCGGCGCGCCGCTGCACGACAAGAAACGAAAGGCCCTCGAGCTTCTCGGCGAGTTCCAGATACCGACGCAGCTTGCCTTCGTGCCGGTCCGCGGCGTGAACGAAGACCAGCTCGGCGCCGCAGTGAAGCTGCTGCTGGAGCGCGACCACATCCTCTCGCTGATGATCCAGCCGCTGGCTCACACCGGCCGCGGCGGCGGAGTGTTCCCCGTTGATCCGCTGGACCGCGTCACTATCCCGGGCGTCATCAAGGCAATCGAGCAACAGACCGGAGGCCTGGTCGCCCGCGCCGATTTCATACCCCTGCCCTGCTCCCACCCGTTGTGCGTGGCGCTGACATACCTGCTGAAGATGGATGACGGGAGCTATGTTCCCTTTCCGCGCTTCATAGACATGCGCAAACACATCGGCCTCTTCCAGCAGTCGGCCACCCTCGAGCCCGGCGCCGAAACGGAGAACGCGCTGCAGAGCGCGATCAACGACCTGTGGAGTTCCGCCGGCGGGGCGCCCAACAGCGGGAAGATCATCAAGGCGCTGCGCCGCGCGCTCCTGGAGATGTTCCCGAACCGCCCCGTGTCGCGGCAGGAGCTGATCCGCATTGCCGAGCGCCAGGCGAAGACGATCTTTGTCCACCACTACATGGACCCCCACACTTTCGACCTGGAACGGCTGATGAAGTGTTGCCATCATTACCCGCAGGTTGACGGCCGCATCATGCCCGCCTGCGGTTTCAACATGTTCCACCGTGGCGCAGCGAACGGGCCCGCGTCCGCGGCGCAGCGCCAGGCGAATGTGCCGCGCGAACACTGACCGGCGGCTGGGAGTGAGGCGTGCCACCCGACCATCCGTCCCTCGATGCCAACGCTCTTGTCGGCCGGTACACGCGGCACGTCAACCCGGCGTTCGTCAAGTTGCTCGGCGTGTTCGGCTATGGCCGCGTCTATGCGCGAGCGCAGGATGTGTGGGTCTGGGACGCCGGCGGCAGACGCTACCTCGATCTCCTCGCCGGCTTCGGCTCGATCAACCTCGGCCACAACCACGTGCGGCTCGTCGCGCGGCTGCGCGAGTTCCTGAATGAGGACGCAGTGCAGTTCTGCCACGTCGGGCCTTCGCCCCATGCCGCCGACCTTGCGGCCCACCTTGCGTCGTGCCTGCCGCAGCCGCTGGAAGTCGTGCTGCTGTCAAATTCCGGCGCGGAAGCGGTGGAGGCCGCGCTGAAGCTCGCGCGCGCCGCGACCTCCCGCCACGGCTTCATCTACTGCGACGGCGCGTACCACGGCACGAGCCTCGGCACGCTCTCCGTCATGGGCGCTCAACGCCTGCGCCGCCCGTTCGAACCGTTGCTGGCCGACTGCGTGGCAATCCCCTTCGGCGACCTTCCCAGGCTTGAGACCGCCCTCGCTCCGCGGCAAGCGGCGGCGTTCATAGTCGAACCGGTCCTGTGCGAAGGCGGCGTTGTGCTGCCGCCGCAGGGCTATCTGCAGGCCGCGCGCGAACTGTGCAAGCGGCACGGCGCACTCTTCATCCTCGATGAAGTCCAGACCGGCCTCGGTCGCACCGGAACGATGTTCGCCTGCCAGGCGGAGAACGTTGTGCCCGACATCATCGTCCTGGCCAAAGCGCTGAGCGGCGGGATCGCGCCCATCGGCGCTACGGTAACGTCCGCGGAAATCCACGCCCGTGCTTACGGCTCCATGGATCGCTTCGATCTGCACAGCACCACGTTCGGCGGCAACGCCTTCGCCTGCACCGCGGCCCTGGAGACGCTGCGCATCATCGCCGACACAGGCCTCGTCGCAAACAGCGCCGCGCGCGGCGAGCAACTACTGCCGGGGTTGCGCGCCAGGCTGGCCGGGCATCCGCTGGTCCGCGACATCCGCGGCCGCGGGCTGCTCGTCGGCATCGAGCTTGGGCCGACCGAGGCCGGCTGGCTCAACCGGCTCGCGCCGTCACTCGTGTCCTTGGTGTCGGAGAAGGTTTTCGGGCAATGGCTGGCGCTCAAACTTCTCGAGAAGGGCTTCATCTGCCAGCCGGCGGCGCATCACGGAAACGTGCTCAAGCTGGAGCCGCCGTTGACCATTGCGGGCGCGCAGATTGACGAGGCAGTGAACGCTGTGGCGGAAGTGCTGGGCGAGTACCAGTCGCTCGGGCCGATCCTCACCGACGTTACGGGGCGCCTGCAATCGCAGTTCAGGACCGGGTGGGCATTCCGATGATCTCGCGGACCATGCGGCGCAACCTTGGTTTCGCGGCCGGCCTCCTGCTGCGCCGCCCGTTCTCCGTGCTCGTGCAAGTCACCAACCGCTGCAACATGACCTGCAGCTTCTGCGGCTTCTGGCCAACGGCGCTTTCGCCCGACGCGGAACTCTCAGTCGCCGAATACGAACGGATCGCGGACGAACTCGCGGCGCTCGGCTGTTTCCTGGTGTCAATCGAAGGTGGTGAGCCGTTCCTGCGCCCCGACCTCGTTGATATCGTGCGCGCATTCGGCCGCCGCCACGTGCCCGTGCTGTATACCAACGGCTGGTTCGTCGAGCGCGAACCTGCGCAGGCGCTCTTCGCCGCGGGACTGATGCAGGCCGGCGTCTCCATTGACTACTCCGAGGCGCAACGCCATGACGCCAAGCGCGGCCGAACCGGCGCATTCGAGAAGGCGTGGCAGGCGGTCGCGCATCTCCGCGCAGCCGCGCCTCACGGCGGCCGGCAGGTCCACGTGATGACCGTGTTGATGCAGGACAATCAGGACGACATCGAGAAACTCCTGCAGTTGAGCGCCCGGCACGGCGTGGCGCACCACATCACGCTGCTGGCGACCAGCGGCGACCGCCGGCAGAAGGGCCCGGACGCCCTGCCCGAGCCGAGCGTCGTGGAGGAACTGCGGCGGCTCCGGCGGCGTTACCGGCACTTCCGCGTCCCGCGCAGCTACCTGCAGGGAGTTGACGCCTTCCTGTCGGGAGGCTTGCTTCCCACGTGCCGGGCGGGATTGCAGAGCTTCAACATTGACCACGTGGGCAACGTTGCGCCGTGCATTGAGAGGATTGGCAGCGCCGTTGGCAACGTGCGTACTGAGCCGCTCGGTGTACTATGGGCCAGGCTGCGTACGCTGAACGCCGGGGCGCAGTGCCAGGACTGCTGGACACTCTGCCGCGGCTTCGCGCAGATGCTCTCGGGCGGCCGGGGCCTGCGGCGTCTGGCGGACTTGGCCGCGCTCATGCCGTAGCGGCCCGTCGGGAACGGAGGCGATGGCACAACTGCTGCCGGGCAAACGCATCTTCGTGACGGGCGCGTCGCGCGGGCTGGGCCGTGCGTTCTGCGCGTGCTTCGCCGCTCACGGCGCGGACGTCGCCTTCAACTTCGCAAGCGATAGCGACGGCGCGGCGGAGACCATGCGCCTGGTACGGCAGCACGGCGTGCGAGCGCTCTCGTTCCAGGTCTCGGTGCTGGATGATGCGGGTCTGTGCCGCACCGCACTGGAACTTGAGAATGCCTGGGGCGGTGTTGATATCCTCGTCAACAACGCAGGCGTCAGCCAGCCGCTGCCGCTGGCGCTGATGGAGGAAGCCGACTGGGACAAGGTGCTGGACATCAACGCCAAAGGACAGTTCCTCGCCACGCGCGCCTTCATCCGCGGGATGATCCGAAGAAGGAGCGGCGCGATACTCAATCTCGGCTCGCTGGCCGGCGTGCGCCTGCTGGAAGCGCCGATCCACTATTCTGCCAGCAAGGCCGCCGTGAAGGGCTTCAGCGAAGCGCTCTGCAAGGAGGTGGCGCGTTACAACATCCGCGTCAACTGCCTGGCGCCGGGATTGCTGGAGGAGGGGCTGGCGGCAAACCTGCCCGACTACCGGCTGAAGGAGTACCTCAAGCACGTGTCGCTCCACCGCACGGGCACGCTGCAGGAGGTCGCCGCATGTGCCGCGTTTCTCATCTCGGACCGGAACAGCTACATGAACGGCGCGACCATCGTGATGGACGGCGGATTGTGAGGATGTCGCACTGAGGCCTGGTGACCCGATGCCGACTCAAGACACGCAAGCCGCTCCAGCCCGCAACTGCCTCGTCCTTGGCGGTTCGGGAGCGCTCGGCTCCGCCGTGTGCAGAGTGCTCGCACGCGAGGGCGCGCGCCTGGCCTTGACCTACCACGCGCACGAGGAAGCCGCAACAGCGCTGGCGCGCGAGCTGCCCGGCAGCCTCGCGCTGCCCTGCGATCTGCGCGACTTCGCCGGCGTCAAGGAAACCGTGCGCCTGGCGGCGGACAAGCTCGGCTCCCTGGACGCCCTTGTCCAGGCCGCCGGGATTGCCGGCCGCGATCTCTTCTACAAGTGTGTGGCGCCAAGCAACTACGACAAGCTGCAGAGCATCGAGCAAACCGATTTCGACGAGATGCTCGCCGTCAACACCCGCGGCACACTGGCCGCCTGCCAGGCCGCAGCCGTGTCTCTTCGTGCGAACGGCGGCGGGAATATCGTCGTGATCGGCTCGGTGGATGGCGTCAAGCCCCTGCCGTCGCCGGTGCATTTCGCCACCAGCGCCGCCGCATTGCGGGGCATGGTCGAAGCCATGTCGAAGGAACTCGGCAACTACAACATCCGCGTCAACCTTGTGGCGCCCGGCATCCTGGACGGCGGCTCATCCGCCAAGCTCGGGCACGAGATGAAGGACGCATACCTGAAGCACTCAGCCCTGCGGCGGTTCGGGACGATGGCGGAGATTGCGGAAGTCGTGGCGTGGCTTGCGCTCGAGAACACATACGTCACCGGACAGGTGATCCTGCTTGACGGGGGCCTGTGAGTGGAACGCGAGACTCGTCTCCGGTTGCTGGGCCTGCTGCCCCTTGTCTTCGTCGCGCTGCAGTTGCATCACCACTGGAGCCGAGGGAGGCCCGCAGATATCCTCTGGGCATGCAACGTCTGCGATGCGACCCTCGCGCTCGGTCTGCTGGCCAACGCGCCGGTGCTGGTCCGCCCGGCGGCGCTCTGGCTGCTGCTCGGCATTCCGCTCTGGGTCCTCGATATGGCGCTGACGGGCGACTGCAACGTGCCGACCTTCCTCTCGCACATCGGCGGTCTGACGGTTGGGCTGGCGGCTGTGTGGAAGCTGCGCGCCGCTGCGCGCGCCTGGCGGGACGCTCTGGCGGGCTATCTGTTCCTGCAACTTGTCTGCCGCTTCGCCACGCCGCCCGAGTTGAACGTGAACGTCGCCCACCGGCAGTACGACAACGTGCCGACGCCGTTCGCGGCCTACTGGCAATACTGGCTCGTGACCACGCTCGCGGTTGCCGCCTGCCTGTGGTTGGCGAACGTTGGTTTACAGAGAGTGTTCCCGCCGCTTGCGGCACACGAGGAGAGGAATCGCGCATGACGACGGCAGTTGCGACGCCGCACCCGACAACCAGCCTGTGCGCCGTCTGCAAACGGGGCACGCCCGCGGAGATCGTTGAGGCTGACGGGCGGATCATCATGCGCAAGACGTGCCCCGAACACGGAGCACAGGAAGTGCTGATTGCCTCCGACGCGGCGTGGTACCGCGACGTGATGTCGTCGCCTGCGGCGGTCAAGGCGCCGGCCGTCGCCAGGAACCAGGTCCACGCCGGCTGCCCGTACGATTGCGGCCCGTGCGCCTCACATCGGCAGTCCATGTGCCTGCCGGTGATTCCCATCACCAGCGCCTGCGACCTCAACTGTCCCATCTGCTACACCATCAACAGGAACGACGACGCGTTTTATATGTCGCTGGATGAGTTCGCGCGCATTCTCGATGTCATCCGGCGCAACGATCCTGCCATGAAGATCATCAACCTCACCGGGGGCGAGCCGACACTGCACCCGCAGCTCGCACGGATCATCCGCCTGTGCCACGAAGCCGGCATCCATCGCGTGACCATCAGCACGCACGGCCTCACGTTCCTCGCCAACGAGAAGCTGCTCGCGGAACTCGCCGAACTGCGCGCCCGCATCGTGCTGTCCTTCAACACGTTCGACGACGCCGCCAACGAGCGCATGCTCGGCATGAAGGCCGTGAGCGCCAAGCTGAAGCTCCTCGAGCTGCTCGCCAGGTACGACGTCGCCACCACACTGCTCCCCGTTGTGGCGCGTGGCATCAACGACAGCGAGGTCGGCGCCCTGGTTGACCTGCTGCGCACCCGCGATTCCATCCGCAGCCTCGAGATTCATACGCTGACCTTCACCGGCCGCGGCGGGCGTGGCTTCGAGCCGGACGCGAGGCTGACCACGCCCGATGTGCTGCGGGGCATCGAGACGGCAACGCAGGGCGCGATACGGCTGCGCGACTTCGTGCCGTCGCCGTGCGCACACCCGCTCTGCTACCAGGCCTGCTATCTGCTGCAGACCGGCCCGCAGCGCTTTGTGCCCTTCGCGCGCTTCATGTCCAGGGACCACGTCCGCTCGCTGCTCGCGGACAACCTGTACATGGAACCCGGTGAGAGGCTGGAAAACGTGCTGCAAAATGTCATCGCGGAGCTGTGGACTGCGGCGGTCCCGGACGACACCGGCCGCGAGGTGCTGCAGGCGCTGAAGAAGCTGATCCAGGACCTGTTTCCGTCGCGGCCACTCGCGTACCACCGGCAGCAACTAATCGCGGAACGTTCCGCCAAGGCCATCTACATCCATTCGCACATGGACGACGAGAGCTTCGACACGGACCGCATCCGCCGCTGCTGCGTGGCTGTGCCCGGAGCGGACGGCAGCACGGTCCCGACGTGCGCGTACAACATCCTGTACCGCGAACGCGACCCCCGCTTCTGCCGCGGCCGCTTTCATCCGCTGAGTGCGCTTGCCGGCGGGCGGAAATCCTGGTAACCCACCGCCTCCGCTGCCACAATCCAGGCGGAGTGTGGCACAGGCGGCTGTTGCGGAACGTGCTGAAGGAACGGACCATGCGCTTCTTTCTTGTGGATCGAGTTGACGAGCTGCGCCCCGGCGAGTTCGTGCGCGGCGTCAAGAATGTAAGCTTGAGCGAGGACTTCATGGGCGACCACTTCCCGGAGATCCCCGTCTTCCCCGGAACGCTGGTCGTCGAGGCGCTGGCCCAGTTGGGCGGGTTCCTGCTCGAGTGCACGCTGAACAAGGCGGATGAAGAAGTCAAGCGCGCGGTGCTCGTCCAGATCAACACCGCCAAGTTCCACCGGCCGGCGGCGCCCGGCGACCAGCTCGTCCTGAAGTGCTCGCTGCGCTCCAGCCTGGAAGGCGCCGCGCAGGTCGAGGGCGAGGCGCTGGTGCAGGATGCGCTGGTGTGCCGCGCAACGCTGACGTTTGTGCTGCGCGCGGTGGCGTCGGAACAGGTCCACAAGCAACGAAGGGAACTCTACAGGATATGGACGCGCGGACTGAACCTGGACTTCCCGCTCCGATAGTCGTCACCGGCGCCGGATGTCACGTCCGCAGCCGCGTCCCCTGCCCCGGCGCCGCCTGGACTGACGCGCCCGTTGACAGCAGCGCCTGGCTGAAGAACCGGAAGATGCGCAAGTTCATGGGCAAGCAGGACCACCTGGCCGTCATCGCGGCGTGCCAGGCGGCCAAGGCCGCCGGGGCTGACGACACGCTGCTGCGCGAGCGCACCGGTGTCTACCTCTGCGTGGGCTACATCCCGTTCGACCGCGCCGATATCGAGCCGCTCTCGAGGAACTCGACGCGCGACGGCCAGTTCTCCATGGAACTCTACTCGACAGTCGCCCTGCAGCAGGTCAATCCTCTGCTGACGTTCCGCTGCCTGCCCAACATGCCGATCTTCCACGTTTCGCTGAACCTCGGCATCCAGGGGCCGTACTTCATCACGTATCCTGGACCCGGCCAGTTCTACCTGGCGCTGCAGGAGGCGCTCGCGGCCCTGCAGCGCGGCGAGATTGACCTGGCCTTGCTGGGCGCCGTGGCCGACCAGGACAACTTCCTCGTTGACTGGCATTTCAGGCGGCAGAGGTACTCAAGCGCCTGGACCTGCGCCGATGCGGCTGCGTTTCTCTGCCTAGAAGCTCGCGCTCATGCCGCGCGGCGTTCAGCCCGTGTTCTCGGGGAATACCTGTCGGCCAGCGTCGAGTACGAACCGCACGACCCCCTGAAGGACACTCCAATCTTCGCCGAGACGCTGCGGCTTGCCGGCAGCGAGGTGCCGCTGGACCAGGCCGGTTATCTTGGTCCGGCGTCGCTTCCGGCGCCGGCCTGCTGGCTGCTGGCCCGCGGACAGGCCGGCGAACTGCGGCACGAACTCCGCTCCGCGGACGGCATTGTCGCGCGGAGCGACTGGAGGCTCCTCGGGTGAGCCAGCGCGTTGCCGTCACCGGCTTGGGCGTTGTGTCGCCGCTCGGCAACACGCTCGCGGATTTCCGCGGCCGGCTGCTGGAAGGCGCATCGGGCGCCGGCCCCATCACGGTGTTTGACCCAGCGTCTCTGCCGACGCGCATAGCCGCCCAGGCCGACACGCGCGGGCTTTCGCTCGAGCACAAGGACCGCAAGGTCGCGTTCGCAATCGCGGCCGCACGCGACGCAGTCCTCGACGCGCAGACCGCGGGCATGCCGCTGCGCGCGCACTATCCGCCGGGCAGCGGCGGGCTGAGCATCGGCATCGGACTCGAGCTGTTCGCCATGCCCGATATGGTGCGGCTGCTCGAGACAAAGCAGATGCCGCCGGACGCGCACCCTCTCACGTTTCTGCAAACGCCGTCGGACATCTGCGCGCATATCATCTCGAAAGAGCACGGCCTCGGCCGGCCGCCGCTCACGCACATCGCCGCCTGTGCGGCTTCCACTGACGCCATCGGCGTCGCGTTCCGCATGCTCCGCGACGGCAAGTGCGCCTGGATGCTCGCCGGCGGCGCCGACTCAATGCTCAACCCGCTCGGTGTGGGCGGGTTCTGCAAACTCGACGCGCTGACGCGCCGGAACGCGGAACCGCACAAAGCCTCCCGGCCCTTCGACCGCCACCGCGACGGCTTCCTGCTCGGCGAAGGCGCAGGCATGCTCGCGCTGGAGCCGTTGGAGGCGGCGCGCGCACGCGGCGCGAAGGTCTACGCCGAGATAGACGGATACGGGAACTCGTTCGACGCCTACGGCATCAGCGAGCCGCACCCGAATGGCGACGGCGCGCTGCTGGCCATGCGCCGCGCGCTGGATTCCGCCGCCATCGGCCCCGGCGGCATCTGCTACATCAACGCGCATGGGACCTCGACGCCAAAGAACGACCCCGTGGAAGCGCTGGCCATTCGGCGGCTTTGGGGCGAACATACGGCGCGTGCCGCGGTCAGTTCCACCAAGTCCATGCTGGGCCATCTCATCTCGGCATCCGGCGCGGTGGAGACTGTCGCGACGGTCATCTGCGGCGCGAGCGGCTGGATGCACGCGACGGCCAACCTCGACGAGCCGGATCCCGCCTGCGATCTCGACCACATTCGCGGCGGGCCGCGCAGAATGGAGCACGGCCACATCCTGAAGAACTCTTTTGGTTTCGGTGGACAGAACGCGGCCCTGGTGCTGCACATTGCCGGGTGAACCCATGGACAAGCTCCTGCAGGGCAAGACCATCGTCATTACCGGCGCCTCACGGGGCATCGGCAAAGCCATTGCCGCCGTCTGCGCGCGTGAAGGCGCGAACGTCGGCATCAACTACCTCACGAACGCCGCGCAGGCCAGGGCGCTGGCCGACGAACTCCAGCGCACGTACCGCGTCTCGGCGTATCCGCTGGGCTTTGACGTCCGCAGGCCGGAATCCATCGCGCAAGCCTGCGAGCCGCTCCTGCGCAACACCGCCGTTGACGGCTGGGTGAATAACGCCGCGATCAACCTGCAGGGACTGCTGCTGTCGCAGACCGAACAGGACATTCTGGAGCAGATCAGCACGAACATTGCGGGCCCCATCCACTGCTGCCGCTTCATCCTCAAGCCCATGCTGGAGCGGAAGTGCGGCGTCATTGTCAACATCGGCTCCGTCGCCAGTACGCACGTGGGGCCCGGCCAGTGCGTCTATGCGGCGACCAAGGGCGCGCTCGCCTCGCTGACGCGCGCGCTGGCGTACGAATACGGCCGCAAACGCATCCGCGTGAACTGCATCGAACCCGGGCCGGTCGAGACGGACATGTTCAGGAAAAGCGAGCAGCTCGCGGGCGACGCCATCCGTGACCGGATTCCGCTGCGGCGCTTCGGCAGCCCCGAGGAGATTGCGGAGTTCTGCGCGTTTTTGCTTTCCGACCGCGCCTCGTTTATCACTGGTGGAATCTTCACCGCGGACGGAGGCTACTCGCTGGGCTAGTCTGAAAGGGCGCAGGCGCACTGTGGCAAGCCGTGATGACGTGTTTCGTTGCGTGTCCGAATGCGTGGCTGACAGCCTGGCGGTGGATGCCGCGCGGATTGCGCTGACGTCCCGCCTGATAGACGACCTCGGCGCGGACTCGCTGGACTTCCTCGACATCCTCTTCAGGCTTGAGAGCAGGTTCGCGGTCAAGCTGGGCAACGCCGATATTGACCGCCTGACGCGCGGCGAGCTGCCCGGCAACCGGCCGGCGCAGGAACAGTTCGTCTCGCCGGAAGACCTCGCCCGCCTGGATGAATGGCTGCCCGCGCTGCGCACGGCGCCCGAGCGGGACCGCATCACGCCGCGGCGGCTGTTGTCGTGCGTTACGGCCGAGGCGCTGGTGCTGCTCGTGGAACGCAGCCTCAGCCGGGCCCCAGCCTGCGACGGCACTCGTCGAGAATCGCCGCCGTAGCCGTCGCGCCGACGCGCGTGACGCCGATGGCGCGGACTTCGAGCAGCGCGTCGAGAGTGCGCACGCCGCCGGCCGCCTTCACCTGCACGTGCGCAGGCGAATGCTTCCGCATCAGGCGCAGGTCGTCCAGCGTCGCGCCGCCCGTGCCGTACCCGGTGGAGGTCTTCACCCAGTCCACGCCGATTCCGCCGCAGATCTCACAGAGGCGGACCTTGTGCTCGTTCTGGAGATAGCAGTTCTCGAAGATGACCTTGATCTTCTGCTTGCGCTTATGCACCAGGTCCGTGAGTTGTGCGATCTCGCCGCGCACGTATTCCCAGTCGCCGCTCAGCGTTTTGCCGATGTTGACCACAGTGTCCAGCTCCTCGCCGCCGTCGTCGAGAGCGCGCGTCGCCTCGGCGAGCTTGATGGCCGTGGCGTGCGCGCCGTGAGGGAAGCCAATCGTCGTGCTGGCTCTGACGGCGCTCCCCGCCAGGATCGCGGCGCAGCGCCTGAGATAGTGCGGCACGATGCAGACGCTCGCCACGTCGTAGCGGCGCGCAAGCTGGCAGCCGTCTTCGAGCTCCCGGTCCGTCAACGTGGGTTTGAGGAGCGAATGGTCAATCATCTTGGCAATCTGTGCGTACGTGTAGTCCATCATCGTCTCCTGCGTGAGCCCTCACCCGCCGCGTGCCGCGCCGCAGCAAGCTACTCAGCGTGTTTCGCCGCGCTTCCCGACAACTTGGCGGCCGCCTCGAATAACGCCTCGCGCCACGCCTGCGCGTCGGGCGGCAGATCCAGTCCCTTGCTGTCCGGCCGGCGGCGGCAGATCAGGCGCGTGACGACCGGAGGGCAGTCCTTGCTGTCCAGTACGTTCACAAGCAGGCGGGCCGACTCCGGGACCGCTCGCCCCACGGCCACTCCCACGCCGACGCCGCTCCTCGCATGCGCAACGATACTCTCCCAGCCGCCGATCTCCAGCACGACATTGCGCAAGGCCTGCTCATAGACTCCGCGCCTCTTCAGGGCCAACTCCAGTGCTGCGCGCAGTCCCGCGTCCGGCTCAGGCAGGATCAGCGGGAACCCGACGATTCCTTTGAGCGGCGTTTTCTGCCTCGGGAGCCGGCGGAATGCTGAACCCCACGGGCTGTCCGCGGCGCAGATCGCGACCCACGGGCTGGACAGCAGCGGCTCGATCTCCAGTTCGCGGTGCGCAATCTCCCTGATCTGGGCTTCATCGTGGCTGACGGTAGCCAGGTGCAGCGCGCCGCTGGCCACGCCTTCGATGCGCGCCGCGCCGCGCAATGTGGAAATCCGGAGCACTGCATCCGGATGCTTGCGCCGGAAGATGCGGAGCGCCTCGTGGGCCAGCTCCCCGGCGATCTGCCGTCCGCACGCGAAGTGCACCTGCGGCTGGACGGTCACCAGCCCCCCCACCAGCACCTGGTAGCGGTCCACGATGTCTTTCACGGCCGGAAAGACGCGCTCGCCTTCGGGCGTGAGGCGCCAGGACTTCCCGACGCGCTCCAGCCACGGCTTGTCCAGCATCGGCCCCGCGTGCTGCAGGAAACTCAGCCGCTTGGACATGCTCGGCTGGTTGATGCCGATGCGTTGAGTGGCCTCCCCGGCATCGCCGCCCAAGTCCATCAACACGACCAGAGTCTGGAGCAACTCGATGGACGGTCTCACGCGTTCCGCATCCGAACTGTCGCTGATGCTTCTCGCTCTTCTCCCCATGGTTCCTGTACCCTCGGTAGATCGGTGCGGAATGCCGCAACCTTCTCTCACACTCTCCCAGGCCCCTTGGGCAGCCCGCAGTTGCCGAGAGGCCCGGGCTCCAACCTCACGGGAAACCGCTGGAACTCCGCGATGACGGGACCGGGACTGAGGCCAACACTGCGCAACGCCCAGACGATACGGCACACCTGCTTCCATGCAGACTGCGCCATTTGCTTCTCGCTGGGCGCAAGCAGCTCCAGCGCGCAGCGATAGTAGCTGGCCGCGCTGTCAGGCTGCCCGCGCAAGAGGAGCGATTCGCCTTGCGTGAAGGCGATCCAGATCTGGTCGTCGCGCGACACCTCGCTCAGGTCCTTCCGGCTGCAGATGTCGAACGCCGTCTGCGCAAGCTCCCCGGCTTTGTCCTTCCGGCCCACGAGCAGCGCCAGAGTGGCCGCGTTGATGTACGGGAAGTACTCGTCCTGTTTGCGCTTCGACTCCGCGGCCTGCTGGTACAGCCGCTGCGACGTGGCGTACAGGCCGCCGGCGCGGTGGCTCATGATCTTCTGCGGGCTGACAGCCGCCCGCTCCAGTTCGGCGTCGCCCGCGTCCTTGTAGGTGCGCGCCACGCGGCAGAGCGTCTCGTAGTCCTCGAACACCGGCGCGAGTTTGGCGAGCGACTCGAGCATCCGCTGCGCCTCTTGCGTCTGCCCGTCTTCCGCCAGCAGGAGCGCGTGGCGCTCCCGCAGGGGCACCGCGTGCGCATAGCGCTCTTGCACCTGGGTCAGCAGGCGCAGAGCATCCTTGATCTGTGCCGGCTGTCCACTTTTCCAGGCGCGGTCCGCCACATTCCACGCCGCACGGTAGGCGGGCCACGGATGCGGGCACGCGGCCAGGTCCGGCGCAACACGCTCAGCCTGTTTCAGGGACGCGGGGTCGGCCACGCGCGCGGCAGCCATGCCGGCCGACACGACGGCGACCATGGCCTGCCACGTTCCGTCATAGTCGCGCCACTTCGCCGAACACAGGCCGTACACGGCCAGAGCGAAATCGAACTCGCGCAGCCATTCCCGGGCGCGCTGCCGGCCCAGGTGCAGCGCCGCCTCGCGCCGGATTGCCAGCAGGATGGTCAGCAGGCGGCAGAGCTTCTTGCTCGCCTCGCACGGATGGCCCACGGGCAGGGCGCACCGATCCGGCGCGCTGATCGCATAGAACCGCGATGTTAGGTCCGCAAGCAGCCGCTCGAATTGCGCCACGAAGCGGATATGCGAGGCGCGTTCGGCGAGGGAGTCGGGCGCGCACGCCGGCGGCTCGGCGCCGAGCGCCCGCCATGCTTCGAGGTCGGACCACAACTGCTCAAGGCGGCGGACCTTCAGTTCCATCTCCAGCTTCACGAAATCCCAGACAACCACATTGTCGGGCGCCATGTCGCCGTAGTCGAACACGACGGGATACTCGGCTTCTCCCCGCTGCACGCCCACGAGCACGTTGCGGCCGTGGAGATCGCCGTGCGCGGCGCCGACGAGCGTTTCGGGGACCTCCTTGTGGTGCAGCGCCCAATGGACGAAGTCATACGGATCGAGGTACAGCGGCGGCGTCCGGGCGGGATACAGGTCGAGCAGCCACAGCGCGTCACGCCGCAGTTCCACGCGGGCAGGCTGCTCCCACAGGTTCGCCGGCGCCTCCGTTCGAGCGAGTTTGCCCGTGTAGAAAGCGGCGGCAGCAGCCTTGTCCGGGCTGGCGTGACGGTAGAACCAACGGTCCAGGTCCGTGTAGATCTGCCGCAGCACCCGTTCGATGGAGCGGCAATCGGGAGCGTTGCTGTCGTCATTGACCGCCCAGCCGACAACACTCTCCAGGTACCTGGCCGCAACAGGCTCCGTGCGGTCGTACAGGTTGTACGCGTTCTCGTAGATGACAGCGCGGCGCCCATGCCCCAGGTCTCGTGAATCCACACTGGCCAGGATGCGGCTGGTGATCGCTTGTCCGCCGCAGCGCCGCCAGTTGTCATAGTCGCTGGCAACAGCCACGCCGATCTTCACGATGTGCGTGCGCGTTACACGCTCCTGCTGGACTTCCACAGCCAGCGTCGCCAACTGCTCCGCGCGCATCTTGCTGTACCCGCTCAATAGGGCGTACACGGCAATCCGGGCCGCCGGGAAACACGCTTCGAGGTCCTGGCTCAACCGCTTCCTCTGTTCTTCCGTGAAGACGTCCTGCGTGCCATTCAGCCAGTGCACTGGCGAGGAATTGGCATCCCCAACCGCCGCGCTCGTCATATCTCCCCCTCCGCAGCCCAACAGCCGGCCGACCGTCGGGCTCACCAGCTCGCCGTCGCTGCACGCGCCCGAGCGGATCTCTTCCTCCGTCAGCCAGCGCAGACGGCTGTCGCCACTGAGAGCCTGCATTGCCCCGGCGCTCAGCCGGACCTCGAATGCCTCGAACGTGTAACGTGTCTGCGCCTGCGCGCTCGCCGACCACGCCTCAAACTCCGCCCGCTTCGGCGCCCCGTCCCCAACACAGCAATCAGCACCCTCCCCCAGGCCGAGTTCCTCCCGGATCTCGCGCACGAGGCATTGGCGAAAACTCTCATGCGGCTGCTTGTGGCCGCCGACCAGGCTGTAGGAGTTCCAGTGCCGGTTCCAGCGCGCCAGCCAGCATCGGCCCCGCCGCTCCAGACGGCAGATCCGCGCGACCGCAGCGGTGGACTCACGCATGTGACATCTCCGTACACCGGCACCGCATGGCCCCCACAACGTGCACACCGTACAGATAAGTAGTTATCGTGTCAAATGATTCTTTTACAGAATCTCTGGCTCCCGCCCCGCGCGTCGTGGCCCGCCGCTGCTCACTGCCGCGCAATCTTCAGCCCGATCTGAGCCAGCAGCGCGGGGATCTCGCGGACCGCGTCCCGGTCCCACTTCTTGACCCCGTCCGGCAGCGCGCTCCACGGAACGAGATACGGCGTCAGCTTACGGGCCACATCCTTCTGCTCGGCCCAGCGCCAGCCTTCGGCCAGCCGTTCGGCATTCCAGCGCCCATGCTCAAACTCGGCGAGTCTCTCGACCTCGTCCGCCGTCAGCTCCGCCGCCGGCGCGGGGTCTGCCAGCGGCCTGACCCCGCAGCCAATCAGCGTAAGCTTCTCGAAGATGTGGTCGGCCTGCGCTCGGTTGGAATGCTTCAGCGTCTCGGGCAGTTCGTCCCACCCCTTGAGCGACGGGTTGCTCTTGGCATGCTCTTCAACCTGGTTGCGCCTGTACGCCTGGTGAATGGCCCGCGCCACGGCCTCGCGGTGCTCGTCGGGGAACCTGGACGCGCCCAGTCCCACAAAGGCGCGGATGGTCATCGTGTCTTCGGGCAGGCGCAGCAGGTTCTCGGAGTTGTTCCAGTCGGGATCATCGAAGATTCGCGCGGCCTGCCGCCCGCTGCCTTCCACCAATCCGACCTTCGCGCCCAGCGCCAGGGCGATGCGGTATTCCGCCGCGGCAATGTCGCCGCCGTTCAGGCCCAGGAGCTTGACATCGGAGGGGGTCACACCGGAGGCCAGCATGTCAATCCAGTTCTGCAGCGGTTCAGCGGGCGTGAAACCAACGCCCTCGGTCTTGCGGATCTCATCGTAGCGGTTGGTGTCCCGGTCAAGCTGCGCGTCCGCCGGGAGCATGCGAGGCACATAACTGATGTTGCGCACGCGGCCCGGATAAGCCTGGCGCACGTCGCCCGCAAGGCCCGCAATCCCTTCCCTCGTGCCGCCGCCGACAATCGTGCCGGAGAAACCGCGGAATGCTTCCAGCAGCAGTTGCCGGTACTGCTGCATGTGTTGTTCGACGGATGGATGACAGCCGCCGGCGACGATCACCACGGGGCCCTTGATCGGCGTGGCTCCCCCTGTTGCCAGCCTGCGCAGCAGCTCGTTGGTCTCAGGCCCCGGGTACTTCGCGGCGCGCGCAAGCTGCAGCAACATCCGCGCCCATGCAAACCCGGGCAGTTTGTCGGCCACGGGTTCCAGGCTGGCCAGCGAGTTCTGCGCCGCAAGCAGGAAGTCCGGGGAGGAACACAGACGGACCGCCTTGGCGAACGCCGACAGCGCGTCGTACGCCTGGCCAAGAAGCAGGCAGAGCTTCCCCAGGTTCAGGTACGCGCCGGGCAGGTTGACCTCCGCCTCGATCTGCCGGCGGCAACGTTCGCGGGCCGCGTTCAGCGCCGGGCCCATCATGCTCACAACGGCAACATCACGCCGCCGCGAGATCTCGTTCTCGAGATAGCTGTTGACACAATCGGGATGGCTCGGATCGGCGTCGAACGCCCGCCGGAACAGGTCCTGCGCCGCGTTCTGATCCCGCGGCCGTGTGGCCTCCGCCAGCGCCAGGAGAGACTCCGGGTCGCCGCCCATGGCCGCGGCTGCTTCGAGGTGCGCATAGCCGCGGGCGAATTCCGCGCTGTACGGCTGCGCCTGCTGCAGCTTGCAGAGGGCCACGCCCAGGTCGCGCAGGACAGGCTGGGGCCCGCGCGGGCCCTCCTTGCCCCCAGGGTCCTTGCCGGTTGCGACATACGGGGTGAGGATCTCAAGCACCTTCCCCCAGTGCCCCAGACTCATGGCCAGGCGCGCGGCGCGGCAGGCCAGCTCAGCGTTCTTCGGATCGCACTCCAGGACCAGCCGCAGGACCTCGATCTCGCGTTCAACCTGATCGGGCTTCAGGTACAGGCCGTAACTCGATACGTACGTCTGCAGTTCGTTCTGGATGCGGCTGAACTCCCGGTCCATCGCCTCCAGCGAGGCGGCGATGGCGGCGAAGTCGCGCTGGTACTTGGCGGGAACCTTCAAGGCGCTCTTGTACGTCATGTCATGACCGATGGCGGCCCAGGCGTGTTCGAGGATCGTGCGCACCTGCACCTCCGCCTTCAGGCCGTACACTTCCTCCGGGATCGTGACCGGTACGTCGTCGCTCGGGAAGACCCCGCGCCGGAACAGCACGATGTAGTGCACGGAGCGGTAGCCGAACTCGGCCGGCCGCAGGCGCTGGCTGACGTCGGCGCTGTTCTCCCAGTCAATGTCGAAGTTCTTCTCGATGAAGGCGCATACCGCCCGAACCTGATCCGCCGTGTAGGTGATGACGCGCCCGCCGCACAGGTCGGTCATGTCCACGAGAGGATCGCGGTACAGCTTGCGCTTGCGCTGGATCTTCTCGGCAAAACTGGCGAGCGCCTTGGGGCGCGCCTGGACGATCGCGTACGGCGCAAGCTTCTTCGACGCCCGCTCCAGCACCTCCTGCAGCACCGTGGCATGCGTCTTCCACCGCTCGCGCACGGCCGCGTACCGCGCGACATTATCGCGAACCCAGGCCGTCTCACCTTGCTTGCCGGCAGCCGTCATGGCAATCGCCTCCTATCGAAGTCCCGCGGCAGAGAGCGCACACAGTGTACACGCGCCCGCGCCCACAACTGGCAGCTCGGCCTGCAGGCGCGCCCGCTGCACAACATTTGTCATTATTCACCCCTTCAATTCGTTTTGTGTATACCACGAGACGAGTCGCACGTCAACCCTGAAGATGCCGATTTGCGGGCAACGCACGCGTTCGCCACCGAGGAAGAGTGCCGCTAGATATTTCCAAAGAGAAGTGATTGACATATTCATTCTTTTATGGTTGAGTACCTCCAGCCAGAGAGAGCGGAGCGCAGGGCGTGAGCGCGGGGCTCACCGGCGCCGGAACCAGAGGGAAGGAGGGCTCAGTCATGATGACCGCACTCAAGCAGGCCATCAGATCCGTGACCACGTTGGAGGCCACCGAGGCGTTC
>Ga0315282_10007234_pt1 | contig 18294 bp, 15 predicted proteins | sample YL17G07_20_MG_FD_203693 | JGI IMG/M metagenome (GOLD analysis project Ga0315282, IMG submission 203693) | Sediment microbial communities from Yellowstone Lake, YNP, Wyoming, USA - YL17G07_20 | ecosystem: Environmental > Aquatic > Freshwater > Lake > Sediment | place: USA: Wyoming | collected...
TGGCCCGCCCCTCCTCCTCAAATCTTTTGGGGGGGGGGGGGGGGGGCGGCGGGGGGGGGGGGGGGGGGGGGGGGGGGGGGGTGGGAGGCTACTTGAGATCGGCTTCCGGGATGAGGTCAATGCGAAGTTGATCGGCCGCGCGACTGACGCGGGCCGGGACGCTGTCGATGGGGAAGCGGGCGAAGAGGGTCGGCGGCGCGGGATAGACAGGAGTGTTGGGAGGAAAATGTGATGTGGCCTTCTCGAGACGGCCCTCGGTCAGGAGGACGGTCGTGGGACGACCCGGGGCACTGGCGAGTTCGCGGGCGGCCCAGGCGAGCTGCCGGGAATCCTCGGCGTTCAGGAGGAGATACGTTCGTAGGAGAGGAATCGTGGTGAGGGGGTTGAGGCGATCGCCGGCCCGGGCGAGGAGGCGGCCGTCGGACGTGATGACATCGGTCGTGAGCACGAGGGAGGGATCCACGAGGAGAGTCCGGGCGGTGTCGGTTGTGGGGCGTGGTGTGGCGGGAACTCGATGCGTGCGGAGGCTGTCTGCGAGTTGCTGCTTGAACTCCGGGAGCTTGGCCTGGAAGCGGGTCCGGATGGTGGTGCGGGCGTCTTCCTCGATGATGGGGGCGATTGGTCCGTAGGCTTGGGGCGGAACCACGGGGGTGAGGAGCGGGGGAGGACCGGGCGTCGGCTCTGCGGCCAGGAGCCCTGCCGCGGGGGAGACGCCGGAGATGCATAGGAGGAGAAGGAGCGAGCCACCCCACGAGATGCGATACACTGTATCGCATTTCTGAGCTGCCCCAGGCCCGGCACGTCCGGGGGAGAGGCGGGGCCGGTCAGCACGAGTACTGGGTCGGAAAGTCATCGGCATCTTCGTCGCCCATCCCCGTGGATGAGGGCAACACTTCGACCAGAGCGGCGTTCACCGCCGAGTGGAAGCGCTCTTCGGACAGGTGAAGGGCGGCCAGGGCCTCGGGCCAGGAACCGGCGCTCACCAGGCCGTTCGCATCCACGAGGACGAGCCCCAGGGGTGCCAGGCCCGCCGTGATCAGCGCGCGGAACCGGTCGATCCAGTCGGCCTGGATCTGCTGGAGCGTCCGCACAGGACTGCCCGGCTGGCGGATGGCGCAGTCGAGCGCGATCCGGTCCAGCACGACACGGATAGCGTCCGCGGGTGCCGTCGCCGGGCAGACCACGAGGGCGAGCGGCATCTGCCCGTTCCGGTGGGCGGCCTGGAGGTGGCGACGTAGGTCGCGGGCGGCATGGTCCAGTTCAGGTGAGAGGACCGGCATTGGCGGCTCCTTTCCGGGAACGACTGGCCGCCCGGCCGTGGCGGTGTGGGGGAGAGGGAGAGGCGGAGAAGGCGCGGTCAGTTGCAGGGGATCCGGGGATGGACCGTGTTGCCCGACACGCCGTCTGGTCTGGAGGCCTTTGCCTCGGCCTGGCAAGGGTCTCCCGGGGATGTCCAGAGAGGGTATCGGCAGCGACGTGGAAGCCATCAGGGGAATTCTCCGCTAGCGAGATTTTTTCTGGGGAGCGGGGACTGGCCCGGCGGGCGGGGCGAAGAGCGCCGGATCCAGGGGCGTGGTATCGACGGCGATGAGGGTCTGCCGGATCGTGACGGGGCGCTGGGTGGGCGGCTGAATGCGAACCGCGAAGTCGATGGGCACGCCGGGGATGTCTGGCGGGCCGCCCAGCAGGCCCTGGAAGCGCTCGAGGCCGGGGATCTGGCGCGTGACGCAGGCCTCGACCGTCATGAGCGGGGTGGCCGCCCGGTAGATCCGGCAGCCGAGGCCGTGGAGGCGCCGGGTCTCGTTCGTAGGCTGGATGGGGGGCAATGGGCCCTGCGGGATGAGCTTGGTCAGCGTCCCCGCCACGTCCGCCCGGAACTGGTCGAGGGGGAGGTCCGCGATCGCTTGCCGATCGTGGTCGAGGAGCCAGACCCGCTGGAGGTCGGGCCGGATGAGGAGCCAGCGCTCCGAGTTCTGGAGGGCGATGTTGGTCCCCTGGATGTAGACGTCGCGCTGCTCCTGGACGAGCGGCGTGCTCTCTTGGTGAATCGTGAAGCGATGCACGAGGTGGACGTCCGAGGACATTGCCCCGCGGACGGGAAGGGGCGCGGCGAGGAGGCCCATGGCCAGGAGCACCGCGGAACCGAGCGGGATGACGCGAGCCTGCCGTGGCATGCTCCGGAGCCTCCTATCGGGCGCGTGCGGAGAGGACCCCAGGCGGTCACAGCGCCCGAGGAGGCTTGGTTTCTGGCTGGCGCGCTCCCTGGCGATCGCCTCGCAGAGGAGGACGGCGAGGCGGAGGGGCGCGGATCCGGGGGCGGTGGGGTGCAGAGAGGACATCGGGGCTCCTTTGGACGCTAGGGGGAAACCTCGAAGGGATCGGTGATGGCGTAGTCGTCGCCGGGGCCGGATGAGCCGGCGTTCCTCACAGCGACCTGGAGCTGGTGGGTGCCGATGTCGGCCACCGCGGGGGTCCAGGTGTAGCCGGCGGTGGGGCTCCAGTCCTGGACGATGACGGCGTGGCCGTTGTCACTCCGGATGAACTGGTACTCGATCGGCGAGATCCCGCCGGTCACGCTGACCGTCCAGCTGATCGGCGTGCCGGCCTTCACCAGGCCGAGGCTGGTCGGGGTGAAGCTCGCGATCTGGGGCAGGGTGACGAACTCCGCGGTGGCGGACTGGACGGCATCCTGGGTGGCGAGGGTGACGCTGCAGGCCCCGGTGCCGCTGCAGGCCCCCGTCCAGCCGTTGAACCGGGCGGTGGCGCCCGGGGTGGCGGTCAGGGTCACGGTCTGCCCGGCCGGGAAGGTGCCGCTGCACTGCCCTCCGCCGCAGGTGAGTCCGGCCGGCGAGCTGCTGACGCTGCCGGGTCCGTTCACGGTGACGAGAAGCGGCGCGCCCGAGCGGCTGAACGTCGCGGTTAGCTGGGCGTTCGGGGCAGTGGGGGAGAGCATCACGGTGCAGGGACCGCTCCCCATGCAGAGGCCGGACCAGCCGCTGAAGGTGAAGCCGGCGCTCGGGGCGGGAGTGGCGCTGAGGGCCTCCTGGATCGGGAGCGCGAGCCGGCAGGTCTGGGTGCCGCAGCCCTGGCCGCCGGGGCTTAGGCTCACCGTCCCGGACCCCACGATGGTGAGGGCGAGCGTGCCGGTGGGCGGGGCCGAGCCGGGGAGCGCGGATCCCGGGACGGTGATGTCCGCGCTCACGCGGGAGGCGAGGCTCCCGTACTGCTGGATCGTCGCGCTGGCCTGGCCGCCGAAGTCGGTGTCGGTGAGGATGCGGCTGCTCTCCGCGGCGACATCGGCGCTCGTGGGGACGTGGATCCGGCGGTTCACATCGGCGATGTATTCACTCCAGTCGATGGCCTGCCAGTCCACCCGCTGTAGCTCCTCGACCGTGAGGCCGCGGCAGTCCGGGTTCTTGGGGTCCCCCCAGCCGATTCCGAGCTGCGCCCGGGCGCCTTCCTGGATGATGCGCGAGAGGAGGGTGGAGAAGCAGCAGTAGCCCTCCGTGTGGCCCCAGCAGAAGGAGAGCGCCTTCGTGGAGCAGTAGGAGCCAACGTCGTGGCAGAGGCGCATGTCCTTCTTGATGGCGGTCTCGGTGCTGGCCTGGTCGCAGGACATGAGGATCGTGAGGAGGACCTGGACCGCCACTATCACCACCGCCAGGACGCCGGTCCAGGACAGGGAGAGGAAGCCGGCCGCCATCTCGCTGAACTCGGCGCCGACGGCGCTGGTGAAGGCGGTGCTGAAGGACGTCGCCGAGTAGGTCATGGTGGCGTAGGTCATGTTGGCCACTTCATAGGTGAAGTTCGCGGCCCGGTAGGCGCTCATGGCGTCCTGGAGGGCGGTCAGGCTGGTCTGGATGTCGCTCGCGGTCTGGGCGGCGGCCCCCTGGTTGCAGCAGTTGACGAGCGGATTGCGCTTGCAGCCCTGGGCGAAGCCGGGGAAGGCGGAGACCTCGGGTCCTGGCCCCGTATCGTGATTGTGGGAGATCTCGACGGCGCCCTGCATCATCGCCGTCGCCAGCCCGAAATCGTGATTGATCGGCGTCTCCGTGTTGGTGCAGCGCGGGGGGCCGGGCGGATCCGGCACGCAGGCGCTGCAGAGGACGAGCTGGTCGTACTGGGCGCAGCCGGGCTCGCTGCAGGAATAGGTCCGGACGGCGGTCGTGCAGGGCTCGGTCGTGCAGGTCTGGCCGATCTGGGTGCAGCCCGCCTGCTCCCAGGGGGTGCAGGTGTCGGAGACGGAGGTGAGCTTCCCGTAGGTCTGGATGACGTCCGCGTAGTCCGTGGGGTTGTCGGCGGCCGGCGGGCTGTAGGTCTGGCTCGTGAGGAACCAGGGGGGCTGCTCGTACGGGACGCAGTCGTCGTGGTACTCCGTGACCGGGTGGCACTCCTGGGCGGTCGCGGTGAACCCGTAGGTCATGAGCTGGGCGCCATCTGCCGGACAGGAGGCCACGCGCGGGTCGTAGCGGGGATCGCTGGGGTTGGTATTGACCGCCGAGGGGAAGTTGTCCCGGGTGTAGGGGGTCGGCGTGAGCGTGGTCTCCATGACGACGCAGCCAGCCCCTGCGGTGGCGAAGTCGATCGTGGGCGGGCTGCTGGAGGCGGCCAGGTGGGCGAGGACGTGCCAGTCGCTGACGTACCGCTCCGCGATGCACTGCGGGTCCCAGGTGGGGTTCCAGTACCCGCAGTCTCCCCCGCTATCCCCGCAGCTGCCGGTGTCCACCCATTGGGGGTTGTAGCAGGGGCTCGCGTAGCCCGTGGGGCCATCGCCGACGTTCTTGTGGTGGGTCGAGATCTCGGGACCGGTGTCGAGGCCGACCAGGGTGTAGGTCCCATCGGCTTCCGCCACGAGGCGGATGAAGAACGCGTGATCGTTGGCCAGGCTTCCGTTGCCGTTGCTCGTGAGGGTCTGGCACTGCGGGGCGCTCCTGTAGTACCGGCGGCAGGTGGCCTCCTCGTAGGACTGGGTGACCTCGCAGGTCTGGGTGGTGCTCGTGGTCGGACGGCTGCAGACCTGGTACAGGCCGCAGCTATTCGCCGTGATGGTCACGTCGGGGCGCACCCGGCTGTCGAGGTCGCGGAGGAGCTGGGAGGACTGGGTCATGGTCCAGCTGCCGTTCGGGTTCAGGACGTGCCCCCGGATGGTGGCCATGGTGGGGTCGGTCTCGGCCGCGGCGCCGGCATCCTGGGAGAGCGGGTCCGGAGCGGTGGGGGTCGCCGGCGTTTGATGATAGTAGCTGTTCCCGAGGAGGCGGTCGCGGTCGACATCGGAGTAGTTGGGGACGGAGGGGAGCTCCTGCTGGCCGGGCGATCGGTAGGTGCCGAGCAGCCCGGTGGCCGTGGCCGCCCCCGCGTCGTACCCGCTCACCTGCGCCAGGAGGCGTGGCAAGGTGCGCGCCAGGATCTCGGCGTCGGGCCCGAATCCGGCCAGGGCGCGAAGGGGCGCGGAGCGATCCGACGGGCGGGGACCCGGCGGACTGGGGATGGCGTAGGCGAGGGGTGGCTCGAGGACGCTGACCACGAGCAGGAGCGCCAGGACGCCGGCATTGCCGAGCCCGGTGAGGTGCTCCCTAGAGCAGGGGCAGCACACGGCCGATCACCTCCACGGCGGTCACGATGCCGAAATAGCGACTGTCGAAGGAGCGGTCGTGCACCCCGAGGACGAAGAGGTGGCCGGGGAGGATCGTGCACTCGACGGTCGCCGCCACCAAGCTCCGGGGGCTGGTGACCGGGCAGCTCCCATCCGGCCCGGGCGCCGGGATGTAGAGCCAGGCCGGGCGGCCCTTCGAATCGGTGGCGCGGGCGGTCCCGATCACCGCGCCGTTCACGCGGAAGGTGCGCCCCTCGAGGCGGAGGCGATCCCCCGGGACGGCCGCCACGATCTTGGTGAACACGGTGCCCGCGGGGTAGTAGGGCCGCAGGTCCCGGACGTGAAACTGGACGAGCATCCCCGGCCGCCAGGCGACCGGCGGGGGAAGCCCGAGGGCCAGGCGGAAGGGGATGCTGTGCTCGGGAAAGCCCTGGACGACCAGGTGGACCGGCGAGACAAGGACGAGGGCGGCGACGGCGAATCCGGCGAGGCCGATCAGGAGCCCCACGCGGTCGACCCGCCTCAGGGTTGCGCAGGGGAGGCGGCTACGGTCCATGGGGTCTCCTGGGATCTCCCTGGGGTGTCGCGGGACCGGGCGAGGGAACAGGGGGCGCGGGCGTCGCCTGGTCGCGGAGGTCCTGGAGGACGAGGGGGGTCACGTCCTCCCCCGCGGTGCCGATCACCGCCTCGCGCACGAGGAACACGCGGTGGGGCTCGGCCTCCTGCATCTGCCGGATGACCTCGTCGAAGTGCCGGGGGAATCGCTGGAGGACTCCGGCGTCATGCTGGGCGGCCTCGGCCACGGCCTCGGCGATCTTCGTGGTGTCCACGACGGCGATGCGGAGGGGTGGGGTGGTCGGCTGGAGCCGGAGGGCGAGGAGGCCCCCCACCAGGCCGCTGCTCAGGGCGAGCAGGACGCCCACGGCGATGAGCGCCCAGGCGCTCCACCGCGCCTCGCCCGGCACGAAGCGGCGGGGCTCCTCGTGCGCTGCCGAGGAGGATCCTCGGGGCGCCTCGGGGGCGGGTTGGGATGTCTGCGGCGTCTCGGGCATCGCGTGCCTCGCGCGGGGGGTCGGTCCCCTGGTCCTGGATCGCCTCAGGCGAGGGCCTGGGCGATGGTGGGCGGGATGGGCTTCTCCATCCCGTCGTCGCTGATGACGGTCCGGATCGCCTCCTGGAGGCTCAGGCCCTCCTCCTTCATGAGGTCCTGGAGGCGGGCGACCTCCTCGGCCGAGGTCGTGAAGAGCTGGTAGCTCACGGGATCCACGATGTGGCGGTAGATACCGGCGCCGCCGGGGGCCTTCACGTAGACCTCCGAGTACTTCTTGGGGGTCTTGTGAAGACTGCGGATGAGCTGGACCTCGTAGGGGGAGAGGGCCAGCCGGTCGTCCCGGAGGCTTTCCCCGTGATGGGGGAACAGGAACCGGGTGTCCGCGTTGTCCAGGATGACCTTGCCGACGGTGGTCTGGATGAGGTCGTGGAGGCTCTGGGTCACCACGCCCACCGCGATGGAGTACTTCCGGCCGCGCCGGAAGAGCTCCTCGATGCATTCCGCGGCCTGCTTCGATTGGAGCAGGGACCAGGCTTCGTCGATCAGGACGCACTTCTTCTGGTGGCGATCGCCCTGCTCCATGCTGGACTGGATGGCGAGGATGATGGCGAGGAAGACCACGGACTGAAGCTTCGGCTTGGTGCTCAGCTCCTCGAGTTCCAGGAGGAGGAGCTTCGATTTCCGGACGTTGATGGTGGCCGGGCCCTGGAAGAACCGGGCGTACTCTCCCTGGGTGTAGGGGTAGAGGCAGTCGGCGAGATCGTGGCACCGCGGGTCCCCGTGCGTGCCGAGCGCCGCGGCGACATCGCCGATCGTGGTGTGCTTCCCGCGGCTGGCGTAGGCCTTCTGGATGCTCTGCCCGATCTGCGAGTCCTCCCAGTCACTCACGGGCCGGGACGGCGAGGCCATCTGGGCGACCAGGGCCTTCAGCCCGGAGACCTGCTCCGTGAAGTCGGCCGCCGTCTCGACGAAGCTGAACGGGTTAAGGTTGATGTCGGTGTCGGCATTGAAGAGGAGGTAGTCGCCCTTGAGCGAGGTGACGAGCTTCTCGTACGACTTGCCCTTGTCCACGATGATCGTGCTGGTCCCGGTCCCGAGGAGGCCGAGGACGAGGTCGTTGTTGAGGACGCTCTTCCCCCCGCCGCTGCTCCCGGCCGTGAGGAAGTTGTAGGCGTTGGGGTTGGCGAAGGGGTCGAAGGCGGCGATCTGGCCGCGCCGGCTCACGAGGAGCAGGATGGGGCTGCCGTTCCCCTTCCAGTCGCCGGCGATGGGGGAGAGGGAGGCGCAGTTGCTGGAGAGCAGGGTGCGCGCGCGGGCCAGGTCGCGCTCGAGGTAGCGGGGATGGGAGGAGAGGGCGAGCGGGAGGGATTCGCGGATTAGGTTGAGCGAGGCGGGCCCGTCGCCCTGGGGCACGAAGTTATGCGCCTTCCAGAGGGCCTCGCTCGCCGCTGCGGCTTGGTTGGCCTCGGTGACGGTGGGGGCCCAGACCATCAGGTGCAGATAGGCGGCAAGGGGGATGTGGCCGTTCTCCAGGGCGTGCATGGTGAGGGCGTACTGCTCGGATTTCAGGCCCAGCCGGGGGATGATGCGCGCCATGGGGCCGATCGCCTGCTGACTGGTGATGGCGAACTTGCGGTGGAGGGCGCGGCTGACGTCGGTCCGGTCGTAGGCCGCGGCGTTCAGGGTCAGGAAGAAGTTCGCGGGGATCTGCTGGGTGGAGTTCATGAGGGAGCCGACCATCTCCTCCATGCGGTCGATGCTGAAGTTGGCGGGGAGCTGCAGGGGCGTAAGGCTTCGGAAGTGGTACTGGTCGATCTGGGCGCCGTCCACCGTGGGGAGGATTTGGGTATCGGCGGGGATCATCTGGCGGCGGAGCTCGCGGTCCGGCTCCCACCCGGTCACGATCCGGTACGGATGGCTGGGGGTGAGGACCGGGTGGAGCAGGGTCATCAGGCGATCGGGCGGCACCCGCTGCGGGAAGAGGGAGGCCTGGATCAGCAGCTGCTCGATGTCCGTGGCGGCGCGTTTGACCTGCGGGAGGGCGGCCATCACCGTCTTGTACTGGAGGCCGGCGGGCTGGGCGGCGAGGAGGCGGCGGAGCGCCTGGAGGCGGGCATGCCAGGTCCGGCGGTGGGGCGTGATGGGGAGGGAGAGGCTCACCAGGACCACGGTGTTGCGGAGGGGCGCGGTCTGGAGCTCCTGGCTGCCGGAAAGGAGGAGACCGGCCAGCCGCTGGATGCGGCGGGTGGCGTGCTCGGTGTGCTGGAGCCCGTGGCGGAGGCTCCGGTAGTGGAGCAGGGTGGGGATGGCCTCGGTCTGGAGACCGGCGGCCGTGATCTGGATGGTGCTGCCCATGGGGAGGGTGAGGTCGAAGATGCCTTTGAGGTTCGTGGCATGCTTCTCCCCGGGAGCGGGATGGGGGAGGCACTCGAAGATCACCCCCCACGCGAGCTTGGTGGTGTCGTTGTCCTTCGCGACCAGGTAGAGCTGGTGGTCAGGATCGTAGGCGAGGTACGGCAGGTAGGCACTGAAGCTCGGCACCTGATCCAGCGCGAAGTGGATGAGACGAGTTGGCAGGGGCATGGGGTCCTCGGGTCGCCCGGCCACGGTCAGTATCCGGGGAGGGTGAAGCCGCCAGGGGACGGGACACCGGGCGTGGAGGGCGTGGTCCCGCTGCCGAGGGGTGAGCGCGGGAGGGTCGAGGTCCGCGGGGTGCGGGTCTGCGGGGTGGTTCCCGGGGACGCGGGCTTGGTGGCTGCCGGCATCTCGGCCGGAGGCACGGGGGGACCGATCTGGCTTCCATCGTCGGCTGTCTGGGGGACCGGCGGGACGAGGAACTCGGGTTCGGGCGGGATGGCGGGCGGCCCGGGCAAAACCACGATGCGGAGGATGGCCGGTTCATGCCGGCGCCCCAAGGTGTCGGTGTAGGGCGCGATCCAGACCGTGCGGACCGGGGGGACCCAGGTGTCCGAAGAGCTGCCAGGGGGATCGTTACGGCCGGGATCGGGCGGGGGAGGAAGAGCGGACTTGGCCATGGCGCGCAGGGCGGCCTTGGAGGCTTGTTCGCAGGGCTGGTCCGTCGTCTCGTAGGGACAGGCGTACTTATCGTTATACGCGCTGATGAGGCTGGCGCACCCGGCAAGAATAGGAATGAGCAGGGCGGGCAGGAGGGGCAGAGACAGGCAGAAGCGCATGGGCATCTCTCCTATTTCTTCTATTCCTATTCAATGAGGTCGGAGCGCTGCTCGGAGGGCGCGGAGGCCTTCCAGCGCAGGGGGAGGCCCTTCAGGACGACGAGGTCCACCTTGGTGCCGGAGCTCACCTCGATCACGGGCGCGGTCTTCATCGCCAGCGCGGTGTAGAACTCGGTGAGGCGGTCCATGGACTTCCCGATCCCGGCGAGCCCCGCCGCGGCCAGGGTGTCCTGGATGGGCGGGAGGGAGAAGGCGCTGTTCTGCGTGACGTCGCTTGATCCGAGCTGAATGGGGGCGTAGGAGATCCGGGGCTTGAAGGCCTCCGAGAGGCCGCTCAGGAACCCGGCCACCATGGTCCGCGCGATGAGGGCCCCCTCCTTCATGACCACGCGACCGCGGATCCCCGTCTTCCCGTCCCCCCCGAGGATGGTGGCCTTGAGGTCCCCATCGATGGTGACCAGGGCCCCGCTCCGTTTCAGGAGGCAGCTCAGGCTCTCGGTGCGGATGGAGACCCGTTCCGTCGCGAGATCGCCCACGGCGGCCCCCACGGCCACGCAGTTCAGGAGGTCCATGCGGAAGTCGTTGGGCAGGAGGGCGGTGTCGCTCAGGCGGATCAGGACGGGATACGGGAGGTTCTGGCCGGCGAGCGTGCTGGCGTCGATGCCGGTGAGGAGAATGCCCGGGATGATGGTTCCGGAGGGGAGCCAGCCGACCTTCTCGGCCTCCGGGAGGGCATAGCGCGGGTTGATGCCATGGGGGGTGATGACGCGGAGCTTGCCGCTGTCGGCGGGGAGCGCGCTGCCGAGCCCGCCACGGGGGGTCTCGGGAGGCCACTTGGCGACGGGGCGTGGGGCGGTCGGGGTCTCCCCGCTTGCGCTGCCGGCCTCCCCCTCGGCCGGGGGCGTGGGGGCGCTCTTTGGGGGCGTGGCGGGCATCGCCGGGGTGGGCGTGCGGCCGCCTGGTCCGGCGGAGGTCGGGCCGGGCGCGGACTGGGCGGGGGTGAGGGCACCCGGCGCGGGCGCGCCGCCGCTCGCCGGCGTCCTGGGCGTTCCCTGGGGAAGCGGGAGGATCTGATCGAGCGGCGGGGGCGGGGTGGCCCGACTGCCGTCGCTGCGCTCCCGGCCGCGGGGTGCTCCGGTGCTCTCGCCGGCTTGAGCCTTGCGCTCACTCGCGCCGAGCTGGTCCCGGAGCTGGCCGAGTTCGCGTTTGAGGTTCTCGATGTTGCGGTTGAGTTCCTCGACCCGCGAGCCCTCCTTCGCCCGCCAATCCCCGGCCTCGTTGCCGGGCCGGAGGATGACGTGCTGGCGGGCGGTCGCCTTCTGCTCCTCCTCTCTGGCTTTGCGGACGTCGAGCCAGAACAGGCCGCCGCCCAGGAAGACGACGACGAGGAGCAGGCCCGCAAGGATCTTCAGGAAGGCCCGGGTCTGCCGGGATGCCGGGGTGACGAGCGGGCCGGTCGGCTGCGGGGCGGAGTCGGTGGGGGGACTCATCGGGATGGCTCCGGCGGCTCCAGGGTGTCGGTGTCGACGACCACCAGCACGCGCCCCCAGGCGCCCGGTTGCAGGAGGAGGGGGTCACTGCTGACCGCGCGCGCGTTGGGGAAGCGGCGGGCGAGCTGCGTGGGATCGGTCGGGTGCGGGAGGGCCCCCGTGTTGGCGACCGCGTACTCCTGGATGGTGAGCCGGTGGCCGCGGTGCTGGAGCGTGAGGTACCACGCGAGGGCCCCGGTGGAGGGAAGCGGTCGAGCAGGGCGCTCGGTCCGGAAGCCTTCCGGCGGGCTGCGGCGGTACCCAGCCTGGATCAGGTCGGCCAGCTGGGTCTCGTAGGAGGAAGTGACGTGCAACTCAGGCTTGGGGGCGCGGAGGCGGATGGTCTGCGCTGGGAGCGGCTCGGGAACGAGGCGGAGGAGGTACTGGGCGCCCCGGGTGATCACCATGAGGTCGGCGGGACGCGCAGCGCGGAACGAGACGATGACGGCCCGGCCCTCGATGATCACCTCCAGGGCTTCCGTGGCCGTGTAGGCAGCCGTCACCGCGTCGGGGAAGAGCAGGCGGTTCAGGCCGGTGCTGCTGAGGGTGAGGGAGGCGGCCCCATCCTCGGTCACGGTCGTGGTCCGGGTGATGGAGGTGGCCTGGGTCGCGTCGGGGGCGCTGGGCTGCAAGGGGGTGTCGGGCCGACGGACGGACGTGCCCGTGCCGGGTGCGCTGCCGGGGACAGGGGCGCCGGTCGTGCGCGGGGTGGTGGGCGCGGGTCGTGGGGCGGAGGCGGGCGAGCGCGGGGCGGGCGCGTCCGGCGACGTGGCGGGCTCGTCCTGAACAATCACGGCCGGGACCTGGGGCGAGGCGCTCGGCGGGCCCGGAGCCGCCTGGCCTGCGGGAGGGACGGCGCCGGTCCTGGGACCGGAGGTCGGCTCGGCGGCATTACTCGGTCGCGGCAGGAGCAGGAGCGCGGCTAGGGCGATTGTGCGTGCGGTCGGTGTCCACATAGGCCATGTCCTCGATCTTGAGCGTGTAGTGGTCAATCGCGACCCGGAGGTCGATGGCCACGTCGCGGGACGTGATCAGACGGCCGCCCGTCCACTGGAGCAGGGTGCCGGTGACGCGGAGCTTGAGGGGGCCAAAGAAGTCGCAGGCTCGCGGGTAGAAGGCCTGCGACACCTGGTTGGACTTGATCCACTCGGCGTCGCCGAGCAGGGCGGTCTCGAGCTTCCCGCGAGCCTCGGGGGTGAGCCAGCGGAGAAAGCTCTTCGTGGAGTAGATGGCGCTGTCGGGATTCACGGTGAGGCCGTTGACCAGCAGGAAGATCGCCATCTGTTCGATGTAGTCGCGCGAGGCGGAGGTCTTCCGCACGGTGTACTCGCGCTGGAAATCAGGCGGGGCGATGTGGAGGATGGTGCTCTGGCGGGCTAGGAGGAGGGCCAGGACCGCCAGGAGGAGCACGGTGAGCTGGAGGATGCGGGTGAGCCAGAGCGCTTGATCGAGCTTTTCCAGGTAGGGACCGACTCGCATGGGGTCATCCTGGCGCCGGACGGGGCGGCGCGGCTGGGGTGAGCAGGCTTCGGTGAGGGTACGGGCGGGTGTTGGGTGAGACGCCGACGGTATCGCTATCCCCAAAATTCCCGGTAGCGGCTGGGGATGGTCAGACGGGCGAGGGGGATCCCGTGCCACCAGGCGGCGTGGAGGATCCAGCCATGCCCGTGGGTGGCCTTGCTTTTCGCCATGGCCTTGGCGGTGATGAGGGCCAGGGGCACACAGAGCGGCAGGAGTTCGTAGAGGATGCCGATGGCGAGACAGGCGGTGATCACCAGGACCTCATCGAGCTCCCACCAGAGGAGCTGCGCCTGGCTGTTCAGGTAGCGGGGGATGCGGTGCTCATAGGGGGTACTCATGGGGCCTCCTCGCCGTCGTCGGGGCTGCTGGGCTCTTCGGTCTGCAGGAGTTGGCCGATGTGTCGCAGCAGGAGCACGGTGGACGGATAATCTAGCGCGTCGATGGCATCGCAGAGCTGCTGGAGGTCCCGGGTCTCGACGAAGTCCTCAGCGACCCGCCGGATGTTGGAGGGGAGTTCCCTGGGCAGGGGCTTCGGCCGGGCCGCTGGTCTGCCGTTGCCTGGGTGGCCTGCCTTGGTGTTGGGGGTAAGGCCCTGCAGCTTGATGTACTTGGTGATGGTCCGTTTGTCGACCCCCAGGATCTCCTTGATCGATTCCACGCCGACTTCCGCTTGCACGAGCAGGGTGGCGATGCACTGTTGATCGGGGTTCAGGGACATGAATCGGCCGCTCCCGGTGGACTAGGCTGCCTTGCCGTCTTTGGGGGGCAGGGCAGCGAAGGTGAACCGCGGCAGGGTGTCGGAATCCGCCAGCAACTGGCGCAGGGCGGTGGCAGCGGTGGCGAGGCTCGTCACGCGCTGTTCGAGCGCGGCAATGGTCGCGGGGGAGTGCTCCATGTGTAGGGTGAGGTTCAGGCAGACGCGAGCCGCGACGTCGATCGCCACCAGCATGGGAGCAAACACGGGACACAGGGTGGGGTCGCCGGAGAGGTACTGGCAGGGCGAGCAGCCCTTGCAGTCGACCAGGTGGTCGGATGGCGGGTTGAGGGGGGCCCCAGGGGTGGAGGCGCCGGTGGGAGGCGAGGCCCCCTTGCGCGGCGCCGGGAGGGCCGCTGGGGAGGCGGCCAAGGCGGTCGCCTCGGGCAGCGGGCGTTTCGACAGGAGCGGGCGGAGCTTGTCGTCCTTGGCGATCTCCTCGCGGATGGTGTGTTCCGTGACGGGCTTGTTGGCCTTTTGGAGCCTATCGACGATGCGGGCCTGGGAGTGCTTGGGGATCGGGAGCAAGGCCCGGACGGACCCGAGGCCGAGGGTCCCGCGATGCCACTTGGAGAAGATCTTGACGGCGAGCTTCTTCTTGATGTTCACGGCTGATCGGATCTGGGACTTGCTGAGGCCCGTGATGCTGGCGAGGTACGTGTCGGCGCCCCGGTGGGGGTTCTGGTGGTTTCGGGGGCCGGGTTTTCTCGCCCCGGGGAACAGGTGGTAGTACGTCTCGCAGAGTTCGTAGATGACGTTAATGCGGTCGGCCGGGTGCATCTCCTGCCGTTGGCAGTTCTCCGCCGCGGCGATGGCTTTGAGGATGAAGCGACACTCTTTGGAGTCGTATTCCTCCTTGGTGAGGATGTAGATGATGGCTTCGAGCTCCTGGAGCGGAGCGGGCTTGCCCTCTTTGAGGCACAGCTTGTTGAGCTCCCGTGCGGCCTGGAGCCGCCGGTAGCCGCAGACGACGCCGTATGGCTTGGCGGAGACGGCCTCGCAGCCGGGGGGATACCTGAAGACCCGGATCGGTTGGATCTGGCCCACCGAGAGATCGGTCGCCTTGATGAGGTTCACCCGGTCCTTATCGAAAGCGTAGCCCGATCCGGTGGGGTCAAAGTTGTACCTCCCGTTGGTGAATTTCGGGCGGAGCATCGAGCGGGCCAGGGCCAGGCGTTTCTCCTTGTCGTTCACGGGGTCCACGGACCGGAGGCGGATCTGGAGCCAGGGAACCTCATCACAGTCTGCAATCTTGATCATGCGTCGTTGCGGTTCCTCGTGCATTGCTCCTCCCTCACTCCTGGTGGCCGGTGCTCGGGGTCAGTCTCCCGGTGGGGAAGACTGACGGGCGCAATGTCCAGACGCGCGGCCGTGGCCTGCGTTCGGGGCCCGGGAGACCTGCGTGGGGTCTCCGCGGCGAACAAACATTAGGTGGCATCCGCCCCGCCGTGAAGAGCATTTTTGTGCACGGAGCGGACTTTTTCCTTATCGGCAGAAATCTGGTGGGGATCAGGAAAAAGTGCGGGGAGGGGTAAACGCGAAAAGTGGCTGGAGTAATGCGGAGTTTGGGCCCCGGAGATCCGGCTCAGCCAGGGGATGACGCGGGGGGAGAGAAACGCAAGATTTCTTGGCGGCCTGGCGGGTGAGATGGCCGGGGAGTGTGGCTGGGGGCCGGGATCCTGCAGATGGTTTTGGAGCCAGCGGCGGAGGACCTGGGCCTCCCGATGCTGGCCCAGATCGAGTGCTGCCGGTGGGCCCGAATCGAGGCCCCGGCCTGGTGGAAGTCCAGGGGAGAATAGTGTTCCTGACCTGGAAGGTCCGGGTAGCAGCAGGACGCAGGTCGGCCAGTGGGCACGCAGGACGTTTCGGGGGGTGGTCTGGGCTCCGGAGGGTGCGATGCCTCCCACGGCCCCGACCATTTCTTAAGGATGCCGAAAGCCTGTCATCGGCGGGCGCAGCAGCTGAACCGGCTTGAAAAGCGCATCCGCAAACGAAACCCACCGGTGAAATGCGATACACTGTATCGCATCTCCTTGACTGAGCGAGGGCTTGGTGGTACACGAGGCGCGCCTGGCCCGGTGGCCCTCGAGGGCAGCCGGATGACCACACAGCACCTGCGTGGCCTCGAGCCGATCCACCGATGTGCGACAGTAACCGCCAGACTGCAGGACGCGCAAGCCACGATCATCGACGAGAGCTGGCGATGAACAATCAGCTCACTGGTCGGCTCCTCAAGGATGCCGAGCCCAAGCCAGCCGAAGCGAACGCTTGGTCGATGCGCGGATGCGAGCGGCGACTGCGCCAGGGACTGATCAGCTCCAAGCGGCTAGCCCGACTTCCAATGTGGGGTAACGTTTTTGAGGCTTCTGAGGATGAAAACCTCAATGTTTTCGCGGGGCGTGTCGTCAAAAACCGAAAATAGTCACGAATAAATGGCCATGTTAGGCGATATTTCCCTTGACATTCTGGCTGTGAGGCGTATATGTAGGCACGATGTTTATCAAGGCCACCAAGAAAAAGGTCGGCGAGAAGACCTACGTGAACCACGTCCTGGTCGAGTCCGTGGCGACCCCGAACGGGCCCCGGCACCGCGTGGTGTGCTCGCTGGGCAGCCTGGCGCCCGCCCCGGCGGAGGAGTGGTTGGCGCTCGCGCACAAGATCGAAGCCGCGCTCACGGGCCAGCACCCGTTGGTCGGCGACGCGCGGGTGGACGCGCTCGTCGCGAAGGTGCGGGCCGGGCGGCGGGTGGAGCGTCAGACCGCGGGGCAGCCCGATCTCGTCGCGGTGCACACCGACCAGGTGACGACGGAAGAGCCTCGGGAGGCGGGGCCGGTGCACGTGGGGCACCAGCTGTGGCGGACGCTCGCCCTCGATGCGGTGCTGGCCCGGGCCGGGCTGTCGGCCCGCACGCGGGTGCTCACGGAGCTCATGACGCTCAACCGGCTGGTCTGCCCGCTGTCGGAGCACGCCATGCCCGACTGGGTCCGGCGCACGGCGCTGGCCGACCTGCTGGGGGAGAGCTTCGACACGCTGGTCGACGAGTCGCTCTACCAGAACCTCGACCGGCTGCACCCGCGGCGCGTCGCGATCGAGCGCGCCCTGGCCGAGCGGGAGCGCACCCTGTTCAACCTCGACGCCCGCCTCTTCCTGTACGACCTGACCTCGACCTACTTCGAGGGGCTGTGTCTGGAGAATCCCCAGGCGCAACGGGGGTACTCCCGGGACAGCCGGCCGGACTGCAAGCAAGTGGTGGTGGGGCTGGTGCTGGATCGGGACGGCTTCCCGAAGGCGCACGAGGTCTTCGAGGGGAATCGCACCGATCGGACCACCGTCGGGGAGATGCTGGACGCGCTGGAGGGCCGGGTGGGACGCACGCGGGGCGCCACGGTCGTGGTGGACCGGGGGATGGCGTTCGAGGACAACCTGCGCCAGATCCAGGAGCGCGGCTACCACTACCTCGTGGCGAGTCGGCCCGGGGAGCGGACCGACCACCTCGACGACGTTGAGGAGGCGGCGGGGTGGCAGGAGATCGTGCGCCAGCCGTCCCCGACGAACCCGGGGCAGCCGAAGACCCGCGTGGTGGTGAAGCGGAAGGTGGTGGGGGACGAGGTCCACATCCTGTGCAAGAGTGACGGGCGGGAGGCGAAGGACCGGGCGATCCGCGAGCAGCACGAGCAGCGGTTCCTCGCGGATCTGCGAAAGCTGCAGGGCCGCGTGGCCACGGGGCAGCTCAAAGACGCGGCCAAGGTGCACCAGGCCATCGGCCGCCTCAAGGAGCGCTACCCGCGGGTTGCCCGCTACTACGCGATCGGGTACGACGCCCCCACGGCGTCGGTGACCTGGGTCGAGCACACGGAGAAGAAGGCCGTGGCCCAGCGCCTGGACGGCGGGTACCTGCTCAAGACCGACCGGCAGGACCTGACCGACGAGGAGATCTGGCGGACCTACATCCTGCTCACGCGGGTCGAGGCGGCGTTCCGGGCCATGAAGAGCCCGCTCTGCGAGCGGCCGATCTTCCATCGCCTGGAGCACCGGGTGCAGACGCACATCTTCCTCTGCGTGCTGGCCTACCACCTGCTGGTCTCGATCGAGAAGATGTTCCTGGATGCAGGCATCCATACCTCCTGGGCGACGCTCCGGAAGGAGCTCACCACACATCAGGTCGTGACCGTGGTCTTGCCCACCAGCAATGGGGACGTGCTCAAGATCCGCAAGGGGTCGACGCCCGAGCCCCGGCACAAGGCGATCTACGCGACCCTGCACATCCCCGCGGAGGTCATGAAGCCGGTGAAGACCTGGGTGCGCGCGATAGTCACTGAATGACATGCTAACCCCGCGAAATCACAGGATCCATAGCAGCCCAGGTTGGAAGTTGGGCTAGTTGCTGGTCGAGAAGGAGCGATTCCCTGGTTGCTCGTTCGTAGTCAATCGCAACAGGGGAAATGGTGCGAGTCAGCGCCGGCGGGCACGTGAAAGGGCTGGAATTCCGTCCCAAAGTGATGCGAGCTTCTGAGCCCATCCTTGCACTACACAATTCATGCGCCCGTACGTAGCCTGACTTTCGCAACTGGAGGGTATGCGCCAGCGTAAGTCGTTGATATTCCGGCCTACCCTCTCCAAAGGTCTGTACTACATTTGCACGGCTCTTTTTG
>Ga0315282_10007235_pt1 | contig 18293 bp, 14 predicted proteins | sample YL17G07_20_MG_FD_203693 | JGI IMG/M metagenome (GOLD analysis project Ga0315282, IMG submission 203693) | Sediment microbial communities from Yellowstone Lake, YNP, Wyoming, USA - YL17G07_20 | ecosystem: Environmental > Aquatic > Freshwater > Lake > Sediment | place: USA: Wyoming | collected...
TATCAGGCCGAGTTCGGGCATGCTTCGGCCGGGGTGATCAACATCGCCACCAAGTCGGGCACCAACGACTGGCACGGGAACGTCTTTCTGTTCCATCGCAACCAGTCGATCCAGGCGCGCAATTTCTTCGCCAACGAGAAACCCAAGTTCCACCGTCATCAGCCGGGGTTCACCCTGGGCGGCCCGCTGCGCCGGGACCAGACATTCGTGTTCCTGGCCTACGAGCTGTTGTGCCGGCGCGAGCCGGTCTTCGTGCGCATTCTAGGCAACCAGGCGCTGCTGAAGCCCTCACCGCAGCAGATGCCGCTGTTCGATTTCCTGAAGCGCGTGCCGGCGCAGACGCTGCGCGACGCGGGCATCAGCCCGTCGCTGCCGGTGCTGTTCGACCTGGCGGCCGACTCGCCGGTGGCGGCCACGCGCCAGACCTACAACATGCTGGCGCAGTTCGACGGCGCCAAGCCCACCAAAGCGGACCGCAACGTGGGCAGCATCAAGCTGGACCACCGCTTCCAGAACAGCGACACGCTGGCGCTGCGCCACATCTGGTCGCTGGAGAAATCCTTCGGCAACTACGCGGGCGGGCTGAGGGCGCTGGATCGCGGCACCTCCAACGCGGCCGGGGACAATTCCTTCGCCGCCGCCCACACGCACCTGCTGGGGGGTGCCACGCTGAACGAATTTCGCTTCCAGTTCGCGCGGCGGGTGTTCAAGGTGGACGCCATCGATCCCTTCGGGCCGGCGGTCAGCATCAAAGGTGTGGCCGAATTCGGCCGCGACACCGATCTGGATTCGGACCGCAACGAGCGCCGCCTGCAGTGGGCCGACAACATCATCCGGACGCACGGCAAGCACACCCTGAAACTAGGCGCCGACATCAACTACCTGCTGTTCAGTACGCGCTCGCCGATGTTCATGGGCGGCTCGTTCGATTTCCAGAACCCGGGCGATGCGCTGCTGCTGGGACTGGCGATCAACACGGCGGGAGTGGTGGCGGTGCCGCCGGACTCGCCGCTGGCCTCGCAGGACGGCGTCACCCGCCTGGAGACGCTGCTGTCCCGGCTGCGACAGCAGGCCCTGGTCCCCTCGGTGGTCCGCGGTCCGGCCGCCCAGCCGCTGACCTCGCTGCAGATGTTTATCATGGGCCTGCCGCGCGTCTACAACCAGGCCTTCGGCGATCCCTTCGACGAATTCTCGAACAAGCGGCTGGGCTTCTTCCTGCAGGACGGGGTGCGGTTCAGCCGCCGCCTGAACCTCAACGTCGGCTTGCGCTACGACGTGGAGTTGCAGCCCGAGCCGGTACACCGCGACCTGAACAACCTGGGGCCCCGCTTCGGCGTCACTTACAACCTGCGGCGCAGCGGCTTCACCGTGGTTCGCGCCGGTTACGGCATCTACTACCAGCCGCTGTTCCAGTTCGTGCCGTTTGCCGCCCGGGTGCTGGACGGAAAGGTCGTCAACATGGTGCGCACTCTCAATGACGACCTGGCCGGCCGGGCGGGCGCCGCCGCTCTCTGGCAATACGAATTGCAGAACGGTTTGATCGGCCGGCGCACGCTGCCCGTCGCCGAGTTGACCGAGCAGTTCGGGCTGAAGCCGGGCCGCGACTCGCGCGTGGTCCAGGGCGTGACTTCCAACCTGGTGAACCCCTACAGCCACCAGGCCAGCCTGGGGCTGGAGCAGCACCTGGGGCGCGACCTCGCCGCCGAGGTCAACTACACCCTGGTGCGCGGCGTGAAGCTGCTGCGCAACAATATCGGCAACCTGAGACCCATCGGAGAGCGGGTGATCCAGGCGGGAGGGCGCTCCCTGGATTTCGGCCCCATCTTCACCTCGGTGGACCCCGGCGTCCTCACCCGCTTCGTCATCGGCAGCGAGGCTTCGTCGATCTACCACGGCATGACCGCGCGCGTCAGCCGCCGCTATCAGCGCAACTATCAGTTCCTGGCCTCCTACACGCTGGGCAAATCCATCGATGACGCCACCGACATCAACCAGTCGCTGGCGCCCCAGAACCCGCTGAACGCCCGCGACGAGCGCGCGCCTTCCTCCTTCGACGTGCGCCACCGGCTGGTGATCAGCGCGGTGATGGACAGCCCCTTTCGGCGCTTCGCTTTTCGCGATTTCACGCTGGCGCCGATTATCACTTACCGCTCCGGGTATCCCCTCAACGTGCTGCTGGGCGTGGACCCGGGCACCAACAACTTCAACGCCACCAACACGCAGCGGCCCGCCGGCTGCGGCCGCAACACGGGCCTGGGCCCCGATTTCCAGAGCTTCGATTTGCGTCTGGCCCGCCGCTTCTCGATCCGCGACCGCTGGAAGATGGACTGGATCGTGGAGGGGTTCAACCTGCTGAACCACACCAACTTCAAGACCGTGAACGCCACGGTCAACAGCCTGGTCTACCCTTACTCGACGTTCCGCGTCAGCGGCATCAAGGGGAAGCCCACCACCGAATTCCTGGGGTTCACCGACGCCTTTGCGCCACGCCAGTTCCAGTTGGCGCTGAAGATTCATTTCTGACAACCAATCCGCAGATTTCGCAGATTACGCAGATTTTTCAGGTTTCAGAATCTGCGGAATTTGCGAAATCTGCGGATTGGTTTCTATGCGGGAATGGACGGCATCCCTCGTGTGTCTGGCGCTGGTGGTGGCGCTGGGAATCGGCGCGCGGCTGATGGCCGGCTCCATCTGGCGCAGCTTCATCGAATACCGAAGTCCGTACCTGCTGCGCGCCGGCGCGCCGGCCGGGCCGCGTTTGGCCGACCGCGTGGTGCTGGTCACGGTTGACGGCCTGCGCCTGGACACCTCGCGCGGCCTGAGTTTTCTGAACCAATTGCGGGCGCGCGGCGCCGACGGCGCGGCGCGCGCCGGCCTCCCGTCGCTTTCCAGCCCCGGGCGCGCGGCGCTGGCCACCGGGGCCTGGGCGGAGGTCCACGCGGTCACGTCCAATTTTGCCAAACGGCGGATCGAGCAGGATTCCATCTTTTCGCTGGCCCGCGGCGCCGGGTTGCGCAATTTGGCGGCCGGATCGCAGTTCTGGCAGCGCGGCTTCGCTCCCTGGCTGGACGCCTTCCTGGCCGCGCCGGACGAACCGGAGAAGCCGGATCCGGCGCGAGTGCGCGAGTTTCAACAAGCCGAATGCGCGGGCCTCCTGGGATTCCTGCGCGATGCTGGTGTTGCGGGCGCCGGCGCCGGCCACCTCGCCCGCTTCGACCTGCTGGCCATCGACCTGGTGGCCGGCGACGCCGCATCGCACGACTTCGGCAGCCGCTCGCCGCTGGCGCTGGAAATCTACGCGCTGGAGGACGGTTGCCTGTCGCAGATCCTTCCGATGGTGGTGTTGAGCAGGACGGCGGTGGTGGTCGAGGCCGATCACGGCCACGTGGACCGCGGCGGGCACGGCGGCGACGAGCCCGAGGTGCTCCGTGTGCCGCTGGTGATGGCCGGCGGGCCGGTGCGCCCCGGCGTCAGCTTCCAGGCCGAACAGGTGGACGTGGCTCCAACCATCTGCGCGCTGCTCGGCCTTCCCCTGCCGGCGACCAGCCAGGGAAGAATTCTGCTCGAGGCGCTGCGGCTGGACGAGCCCGCCGCGGCCGCCTTGCGCCGCGCGCAGGATCAACAGAAGGCGCGGTTTGCCGGGTTTCGCGCGGGAATTCTGGGTGGAGCGCCGGCCGACGCGCAAAGCCGAGCCCGAGCCGGCCGGGACCGGCCCGCCTTTCTGATCGGCGCTGCCCTGGTCGGCCTGCTCGCCTGGCTCTTTGCCGGCCTTCGCGGCCGCCGCCAGCGGCTCGCCGTGCTCGCGGCCTTGGTGGTTTTCTGGCTGACCTACGCGCTGCTGTTTCGTCTCCTGGGGCTGGCTTATTCGCTTACCGCGGTGAACAAGGAGCCTTACCTCAACGGCTTCTTCTTGCGCGACATGCTGGCGGGCGCCATCGCCCTGCTGTTTGCCGCGTTCTGCGCCGGAATGATGTGTGGCGGCGACCCCGCGGGCGGGGTCGCCACCTCACGCGCCACTGGCGACCCCGCCCGCGGGGTCGCCGCTACATCTTCTCGCCTGGGCGCCGCCGTGAGCCTGCTGGTCAGCATCGTTCTCGCCATCCTCGTGCTGTCGGCTTGGTGGTTTGACGGACTGTGGACCCGGGCCTGGCTCTCCAATCTGCGCCTGGGTTTCATGGTCTACATGAACCTGCTGGTGATGTATGCGGTTTGCTTCGCCGCCTGGCTGGCGCCGCTGGCCGTCTGGGCGGGCAGATCAGTAGGCAGTAAGCAGTAGGCGGGCTCACTGCCTACTGCTTACTGAACAGGCTCAAGGCGCACGAACGCGGCGTTGTACGCCGGGCAACCTCCACTGCCCGCCATGACGGCGGGGATCAGCAGGTTCAGCGAAGTGCCGCGGGCCCGCGAGCCACTCACCGGCATCAATGCCATGTCCTCGCGGATGCTGTCGTCCAGTTCCAGCCGCGCCGGGATTCTCCCCATCGGGGAGATCACGTGCACCATGCAGTTCTCTGTCAGTTGCTCGATGGCCGCCGTGCGGGGGTGAAGGCGGACGTCGTAGCAAGGCGGCTCGCCGGCGATCTCCTGCTGCGAATTCAGATGCCGCCTGCTCTTGCAGCAGACCAGCCGCAGCGGGAACTCGGTGGCCGGCTTCGGCAGGCGGGCCGGATCGGCGGCAAACGGCGCCGGGAAGCGGAACCTGCCGTCGGCGGTAGAAAAGACGCGGTTGTGAAAGGGCACGCGGGCCAGCAGCGGGTTCTCGATGAAGCCCTCGCGGAAGAACTTGTCGCGCAGGCCGGTGTCCTGGAACAGCGGCGCCAGCAGGCGCTCGGTCCATTCCCGCTCGCTGCCCTGCATCTTCTCCCCGAAGCCCAGCCGCTCGGCCAGAACCTGAAAGATCTCCAGGTCGGTGCGCGCCTCGCCCACGCGCTCGGCCACCACCTGCTGCCAGGCGATGTAATTGTGTCCGTAGCTGGAGACCGGCCCGCTCTCCTCCAGAAACGAAACGTGCGGCAGCACCAGGTCGGCCGCCAGCACAGTGTCGGTCCAATGGAAGTCGACCGCCGCCACGAAGGGCAGCGAACCCAGGCACTCGGCCACCGCGTTGGAGTCCGGCAGGGTGCGGACGGGATTGATGCCGTTGATCCAGGCCATGCGGATGGGGGGATCGAGCGCCGGCAGGTGGCGCCAGAAATCGCCCTCGGGCACCACGCGGTTTCGCGCCGCCGGATGGGGCGTGATCCAGCTCATATCGAAGCGCTGGCGGTGGCGCGGATAGAAGCTGAGGCCGCCGCCGGGCACGCCGACGTTGCCGGCGGCGGCCGTCAGCGCGCCAATCGCCGCCACCGTCTCCACGCCCAGAAGGTGGTGCTGCAGGCCGCTGCCGATCCAGATGGCGGCGGGACGCTTCTGGTGATACAGATCGAGCAAGTGCGTGAAGTCGCCATGGCCGATGCCGGAAGGCGCCAGCCACTCCGCCGCGCTGCGCTGCCGCACGAAGGCCGCAAACTCTTCCCAGCCCGCCGTGCAGCCGGACAAGAACGGGCCGTCGCACCATTCCCGCTCGATAAACTCGCGCAGCAGCGCCAGCGCCAGAAAGACGTCATGGCCGGGAACCGGCTGTAGCTGCCGGTCGAACAGCCGGGAGCGGTCCAGCCGCCGGGGATTGATGCTGACCAGCGCCGCCCCGCGCCGCTTGGCCTCGCGCAGGAAGGGCAGCAGGTGGGTGTTGGAGGTGGACGGATCGCGCCCCCACAACACCACCAGCCTGCTGTTCAGGATGTCCTCGGGGGAGTGCGCCGCCTGCTCGCCGAAGCTGTGTTCCATGGCGGCCGTCCCGGCACCGAAGCAAATGTCGCCCGACGGCTCCGTGACGCCGCCCAGCAGATTGAAGAAGCGCAACGACAGCTTCTTCAGCAGCCCCATCGATCCCGACCCCTGAAAATGGAGAATCGCGCGCGAGCCGTACTGGGCCACGGTTTCACGGATAGACCGGGCGGCCAGCTCCAGCGCCTCCTCCCACGTGATCCGCTCAAAGGCCTCGGAGCAGTGGCGCTCGTCGCCCGCGCGCCGCCGCATGGGATAGAGAATCCGGTCCCGGCTGTACGCCCGTTGCGGGTAGCGCGTGGTCTTGTCGCAGAGAAAGCCGCGGGTGATGGGGTGCGCCGGGTTGCCGCCAAGCGTGGTGACCCGCCCCTCCTCGACGGTCGCTATTACTGAGCAACCATCCCAGCAGTCCAGCGGACAGGCCGTAACCATCTGTTGCAGCATCGCTGGCCTATTATCGCAGAGACGGCCCAGAAGCGGACAAAAATGTAAGCAATCGAATTCCCGTGCCTTCCTGAGTGGAAAGTAGGTTCCACCGGTTTCCCGCCATCGCCTAACCCCTTGAATCTCCAAGGGCAGCACTGGCAGCGTAATTGCTTGTAACTTGGCGTGCGTGTCGCGACTCTGATTGGGTAGGACAGGAGAGGGCAACGAATGGCTGCCGCACTAGAGATTGCCGAACTGACTCAGGCTCCCGGCTCGCTGGGCGTGGCCGGCGTGCAAGAACCGAGGGTGATCCAGTATGAGGGTTCCGTATGGAGCTGCCGGGAGAAGCGGGAGATTCGTGCGCGCCTCTACTACAGCCTAACCAGCGAAAACGGGCGCAACGCCTGCCGCCTGCTGTTCATCGAACCTCTGCTTTGAACGTCCAAGGTCCAAAGTCCAAGGTCGGGCCAGGTTGAAACCCGCAATCCGAAACCCGTCCCGGCGGAGTCGGGATCTGCAATCCACAATTCAGATACAATCGGCGGCGTGAGGCGGAACCTGCTCGCGGTGCCGCTGTTGGCGCTGGCCATGGCCGGCGGAGCGCCGGCTGCCGCCCGGCGAGAGGGTGGAGCCGCCAGCCCGGTGCGCCTGGCCGCCGACGGCTGGTTTCGGCTCAACAACGGCAAACTGTTCGTTCCGCTGGGCGGCTTTCACGGCAACATGATCCCGGTGGCCATGGTGCGCCCGGACGCGAAGGAGCTGCGGCGCCTCTCCCCGCACCTTTGGGACGCGCAGACCACCGACGGCCTGGGCCATATCGACCTGTTCGATGCCTCCGATGAAATCCTCCGCCGCTGGTTCCGGATACTGGCCGGACATGGCGTGACGGCGCTTCGGCTGTTTCCCCGGGCGCGGGTCGGGCCGAATGTTCTAGACCTGTGCGGCCGGCCGAACCTGGCCCTGGAAGCCGCCTTCGAGCGCGCCTTCCGCGCCGCCCGCCCTTACGGCATCCGCTTCCTGCTGCAGATCATTCCCGAGCCGAACCTCAGTTGCTACTCCAACGATGACTCGGTGAAGAACTACGTGCTGCCCGGCCTGTCGCCCGAAGAGATGGGCCGGCTGACGCCCTCGCAAAAGCGCTTCATCGTCGAGCGGCGGCACGTCGGGCTGCGGGACTGGTTCACCGACCCGGACGTGCTCTCCTGCCAGAAACTGTACCTGGAGCGGGTGCTGGAGTGGGTGGCCCGCCAGCCGCAAATCTTTGCCCTCGAGCTGTACAACGAGCAGGGCTGGAGCGAATCCGATTTCGGGGACAAGCGCCTGACCGTGTTCGGCTACCCCTGGGAGGAAGCGGAAATCCGCTGGACGGGGGAAATCGCGCGCTTTATCAAGCAGCGGCTGCCCGGCATGCCCGTCACCGTTTCTCATGCCGGCTTCGGCGTGGTGGGGTTCGATCCCTTCCGCTGGGCCGCCGAGTCTCCCATGGATTTCTACTCGCCGCACATGTATGCCGGGCTGTGCGGGGAGAGCGCCGAGCTGGATTTCGGGGCGGTTAGCGGCGCGACCGCGGCGGTGATCGGCGCCGGCCTGGTCAACTTCAACGGCGAATGGGGCGTGCTGAACAGTTCGGCGGCCCAGGATGTTCGCCGGCTGGCCCACCGCGACGCTCTCTGGCTGAGCCTGATGGCCCACAGCCCCGGCTTCATGCAATGGACCTACGAGTTTCCCGACGAGTACCGCCGGCCGGCCGCGATCATCGCCGCCCTGCCCAAGGATTTCTCTCCCGAGCGGCCGAAGCTGGCCGTGGACATCGGCGAAGCCTATCGCCGGTTTCACGACAACACGCGCTACCCGCTGTTCTCGCCGGATAAGGTGTTCCCGGCCTTCCCGTTCATCCGGCAGAAGCAGGCCGATGCGAACCTGCAGCGGATCTTCGCCGCCTATCGCCGCTCCCTCGACATGGGCGTGCCGATCCGGTTCACGATGTCGCGCGCCGACGGCAGCCTTTCGCTGGAGGAATTCGCGGCGCTGGACGCGGCCACGATCAGCCGCCCCATCCGCGCCAGCGGCGGCTACCAGCTCGCCTACCTGGCCGATCCAAGAAGCCGCACCTGGCTCGCTTACCTGCGCAGCCGCAAGGTGCAGGCCTTCGGCCGCCAGTTCCTGGGCGTGCGCGTGGAGAAGCCCTTGCGCATCGACCTGGACCTGCCGCCCGGGCGATACCACGCGTACTTGATCGACCTGGATTCCGGCGGCGTCCGGGCAAGCAAGCCGGCGGCGCGTGGCAGCATTGATGTGGCCGCCCGCACGACGCACGATTACGTGCTAATGATCACGGCGCGCCGCGCGCGCGTCCGCCGGATGTATACTAGGAATGCTCGAGTCTTTCGCTTGGAGGTGCGCGTATGCGGACAAGACATTTTCTGCTGACTTCCTTCCTGATGACCTTCGTGCTGGCGCTGGCCGGCTGCACCCGCGGCGGCGGCCGCACCGACGCCCAGATCGCCAGCGACATCCAGAGCAAGATCGGCGCCGATCTCCGGCTGGCCAACAAGCAGATTTCCGTGCAAACCAAAGATGGCTCCGTCGTGCTGACCGGCCGGGTGGATACGGAAGCCGAGAAGAAAATGGTGGAGACATACGCCGCCGGTGTCCAAGGCGTGAAGACAGTCATGAACAACATCGAGGTGGCCCCGGCGGCAGCCCAAGCGGCGGCGCCGCCCACGCCCGAACCACCGGCGCCTGCGCCGCAGGCCGCACGCCCGGCAGCGAAAAAGCCGGCGACGTCGGCTCAGCAGCCGGCGACGCAGACGGCCACCGCCGCACCACCGGCATCGGCGCCGGCGGCGCCCGCCGCCACGCCACCCGCCGAAGAGCGCGTCACGATGCCCGCCGGCACCGAGCTCACCATTCGCATGATCGACGGCGTCGATTCCGAGAAGAACAAGGTTGGTGACCGGTTCCGAGCCACCATCGAAATGCCGGTGGTCATCGATGGGAGGACGGTGGTGCCCAAGGGGGCGGAGGTCGAGGGAGTCGTCGCCCAGCAGGCCAGCGCCGGACATTTCCAGGGACGCTCCGAGATCGCGCTGGCGCTCAGCAAACTGGCCTATGCCGGCAAGTCGTATGACATCAAGACTGAGCAGGCGGTCCGCGAAGGATCCTCGCGCGGAAAGAAGACCGCGGTCATGGTGGGCGGCGGCGGCGCCCTGGGCGCGATCATAGGCGGGATCGCCGGCGGCGGCAAGGGTGCGGCGATTGGCGCGGCATCGGGCGCCGGCGCCGGCACTGGCGTCCAGGCGGTCACCAAGGGCCAGCAGGTGCGCGTCCCCTCGGAGACCGTCCTGGAGTTCAAGCTGAAGAACCCGGTTACGGTCACCCCGGCGGCCACCGCCGGCCGCCGGTAGCGTACTATCTCACCAGTAGCTTTACTGCATGGGAATTGCGGATTGCGGATCTCAAGCATCGCGCGGCTCGAAATCCGCAATCCGAGACCTGTCCCGGCGGAGTCGGGATCCGCAATCCGAAATTCCGAGGGCAGCCTATTTCATCAGCGCCGGCTTGATGGTCCAGGTCTGCAAGGTCGCCAGTTCCATGTTGTTTGGCGCGCGCATGCCAGCAGGGTGAATAATCCATCCCCAGAGTTTTTCGCTATCGGGTGACGCGTGCCGGTAGGGGAGGAACTTGGCCGCCCGGACCGGTATCTTCTCCAGCGACGGATCGGCCAGTGCGCGCGCGGCCGCGGAAAGAAAGTCTTCGGGGCTGAGGCTTTCTGAACCGGTCCAGACCTCGGCCGGGAGGCAGCCGGAATCGCGGGCGGCGGCCAGGGCCTGCGCGGCGGCTTCGCGAATCTCGCGCCGGCTCAGGTCGGCCTGGCGGGTGGTGCGGCCGCGATGGCGCGGCCCATAGAAACTTTCCGCTTTGAAAACCTTCGCCGCCGGCTCCAGAGCCTGCGCCACCAGCGAGAACACTTCGGCGGCGGACAGCGCCACGCGGCTGTCGTCGGATTTCCACCAGGACACCTCGTCGGTGTTCCGGCAGGCGATGGCCTCCACCTCCTCGCGCGTGAACGCCCGGTCTCGGGCGCGGTCCGGGTAAAGCGCCAGCAGGTCTGTCGCAGTAGCAAACTTGACGCCCGGCCGACCGGCGATGTGCGCCACGTAGCTCGCGAAGTTGCTGTAATCGCGCTCGCTCTCTTCCGTCGTCTTCGGCTCGCCCGGCTGCCACTGCTCGGGCGGCGGGTTGGCGCCGTGCAAGAAATTCACCGCGTCCCACGCCTTTTTGGTGACGAATTCCCAGGGGTGATAGACGATGCTGATGACGGTGCCCGGGCCGGGGGCGTTGCGGAGCTGGTCGAAGATGCGGTCGAATTCGGCCGTGGCTGCCAGCAGCTTTTCCGCGGCCGGATCGCCCAGCGCCAGCCGGGTCTGCTTGTCCCGCAATTCGTAAAAGTTGAGCAGGCCGCAGTACCAGAACATGTCGTGCTCCAGGCCGACATGCGTGCCGCTGTCGAGGTAAACGGGGATGCCCATGCGCCGCAGGGCCGGGTAGACGTGCGGCGCCCAGGAATTGCCCGGCTGGCCGTAGCAGGACAGCGAGCGCTTCAGGATGCGCGCCACGTCGCGCGCCCCGGCCGCCTCGCGCCGGTAAAACTCCTGCGCGCCTTCATCCCAGGTCATGCGGTCCAGGTAAGCCGCCGGGGCCGGCGGCACGCTATGGAAGTCGGTGTGGTAGCCGATATCGTGCAGGCGGAGGGCGGCCAGCACGTCGCGCCGCCCGCGCTGCTCCAGCACACGCGCCTTGGCGCCTGTCAGCTTGAATGTGCCTCGAATATGGCGCCGCGCAAGGATCGCGGCGATGCGCAGCGCGGCGTCATCGCTGGACGGCGTGATGTGGTCCTCGGTGTCGAACCAGAAAACCACGTAAACGTCGCCCGCCTGAGCCGCGGGCGCAAGAAGCAGAAGCGCAAGCAGCAGTGTCAGCAGCCGCATACCGCCGGCCATTGTACGCGAAACGCGGGCCACCGGCGGCCAAAGGGGACAATTTGGAATTTCGGATGTCGGGCATAGGCGTCTGAGATCCGCAATTCCGATCAGGAAGCGCCGCCGGCTGCAACGCCTCGGCAGTATGGGATGAGAGGGAGTTGCATCGCGGAATGAGTGGCGGTTTCGGCCTTACACTTGCTGTCCCTGGCCGATCATTCTTTCGTACTCCGCATGCGGCCCGACCCAGAACCACACGACGTCCGCTTCCTGTTCCACGGCAAGAGCCCGGTAGTGCAGGCCAACCCGAACCGAGCAGAAGCGGCCAATTCTCTTGAAGTGCAAGGAGGGATGCCGTGGGTTCTGCAGTAGCAGTTGATAAGACTGATCCGCTAGTTGCCGGACGGCCTCCGGCAGTTGACGATAGCAACGCCAGAACCGGGGATTGGCACGGTGTCTCACCGGTCGGTGCAGCGGCCCTGCCGCAGATCGTTCAGGGCTTCGTCCGCCGGCGCATCGAGACGGCCCGCGGCGGCATCTTCCTCAATCTGGCGGTCCCACCGAGCAGCGTCAAACTCGGCGAACCACGTCCGGAACACGGCGAGTTCCGTGGAGGAAAGTCGGCGAACGGCGTCCTCGATCTCCCCAATCGTGCTCATGTTACCAAGCTTACTCCGCTCGACAGGCCAGCGCAACCGCCGTGGTTTCTCGCGCACATGGAAACGATTGCCGGCACGGGATTCCTGGAAAGGGCCTCGTGACGCCGGCAATTGAGGTTGCCGAGCACTCACCGCGATTGGTAGAGACGACATCAGAGTATTGTGTTGATCCGGGGGCCGGCCTAACGGTCGGGCGCTCAGAGGCGGCCGGCGACCTTTTCGCCCGGACATGCCAGCCGGAGCTTGACAAGTATTCCCATTTATGGGAACATGGGGCATGGAGGTTTACGGTGAAGCGGCCGTAGCGAAATTTTGCAGGAAGCACCCGGCGTCGCGCCGGCCGCTCCAACGATTTCTGGAGATTGTGAAACAGGCGAATTGGCCGCATTTCGCAGCCGTGAACAGCACGTTTGCCGCTGCCGACTATGTTTCTGGCCGGTTGGTTTTCGACATCGGCGGAAACAAGTACCGCATCGTCGCCAGCGTGGATTTCGACGAGCAGATTCTGGTGGTGGATGAGGTCATGACCCACGAGGAGTACAACAGGGGGACGATCTGATGCCAGCAACACAAGAGGCGTATGGAAGGCTTTTGTCCGAGGCACGGCCCGCGGTCATCGAGACCGGCGCACAGTACGACTCCATTTCCGGGCAGCTTTCCGGGCTGGTTCGCAAGGGCCGTCGCCGCACGCCGGAGGAAACCAGGTTCATGAAGCTGCTTGCTGTCCTTGTCGGCGACTACGACCAGCGAAATGCACTCCCACCCGCGAGGATGGCCCCTGAGGAAGCTCTCCGGTTTCTCCTGGAACACTCCGGCAAGACGCCCGCGGACCTCTTTTCCGTTTTCGGCCAGCGGAGTCACGTGAACGAGGCCCTGAACGGCAAGCGGAAGATCAGCGCCGAGCAAGCTCGGAAGCTGGCGAAGATGTTTAACGTCAACCCAGGCGTCTTCATCTGAGAGCTACACGAATGATCGCTGGCACCACCGGGCCCTGAAGCTGGCGCAGCACGTACCGCTGAAGGCGGCGCGCCGGATCGAGCGCACATGCGTTCGAAATCCGCAATCCGAAACCTGCCCCCGGCGGAGCCGGGATCCGCAATTCCCAGGCACGCCTGGCTGACCCAGCGTGCCGTGCAATCCTGGGCGGCGATGGCGATATCGCGACATGCGGTTGATCAGTGCAAGGGTTCCCGTTTGAACGGGCCGCTTGCGGATCTCGATACCCTGACGATGCGCGTCAGCCTCGGCCCGGAACGCGCCGTAGTGTTCCATGCGCCGGCCCACCATCTCATTCCTTAATCAGGTCTCTGAACCTCACCCCGAATTCCGACTCCAGAAACTTGAGCGTCTTCGTTTGATTTGCCAGAGAAGCCCGCACCAAGCGGGTGGCGAACAGCCCCGCTTTGGGCTTCCACTTCGCCGACTCAGCATCCACCGATTTCCTCCAAGCGACGGTCACGAGATACTGGGAATCGTCAGCGTCATCCGAGTTCTCGTAAATGGCCGGCTGTCGGAGCCGGCACTCCCTGAGGCGCTTTCCTTTCCAGCGGAAATCTCTGACTCGAACCGGTGGTTCCTCAACAATTCCGACGCCGACATATCCGTGCTTGTTGAGGTACGCCGCCACCACATCCCCCGGTTGGAGCCCCTCGAGTTGCTCGCTGTATTTCCGTCCCCCTGCGGAGAGAAAGCCATATCTCCGGGAGTCAGCCCAGCACCGATGGGGTCCCTCGCCGACGTTCACGAGGTGGATGCCGTGGTTGAAGTCAAACCCTGGCAGTTCCTTGTGCAGTGTGTTTTGGGGGCGGAACTTGCTGGCGAAGACTCCTGAAGTCGCGTTGGTCAGGGCCTTGCCCAACTTCCAGAGCAGCGTGGATTCGACCAAGAACGCCTGTTCTTGCGTGAGGTCAGCGGCTATCACCTTGATCCTTGGGGTCTCGCCTTCCCTTCGTATGTTTTCAATGCGGCGCACCTTCGCGGAATCGCCTCGCGCCAGGAGATGGGCCAGTTTCCGATTGCCACGTCCTTTCCCGTAGTAGAACTCCTCGTTGTTTCGCGGGTCGATGTACACGTAGACGTAGTAGTCGTTGCCAACCCTCAGCTTCGTTGCCACCGCACGGCATGGTGCAAGTTTCCTTTCGCTTGGCATGTCCACTCTCCCCTCTCTGGCGGACGCCACCCTTGAGCCGCGCCGTCCTCGGGGTCGGCTGGAAGGCGTTGTTCGCTGAATCCCCTGTCCTACCCGAATACGTCGCGGGCTGCTGTTGGCAACCACTGGTCTCCTTGGAGGGTGAAGAGGTCGAGCTTTTCGCCTTTCCGCCACTCCGCAAGGACCACAGCCTTCGCTCTGTGATGCTTGGCAACTCCGGACAATCGCGTGATGTCATGCGCAGTGGGACGCGGGGCCGAGCCTCCTTTCGTCTGGATCAGGACCAGTTCGAAAAGATCCCCACGCTTCAAACCCGAAACGGACTGCCAATGATTCTTCCGGATAGCCACGAGGTCCACGACGCCGCGTGACTCTGCTCCCGTCCTCCCACCAAAATCGACCAGGTTCCACCTGGCTCCTGCGCGACGGCTGTAGGTGATCAACCACTTAGTCATTACTCGTGCCCACTTTGCCGTGTGCTGCGCCTTTCTTCCGGGGGATAGCGTGTCGAGCTTCACGTCTTTTCTCTTTTCAGCGAACGCCGGGCTTCAGCGGCCGGGGGGCCAGCAACGCGAGTTCCCGGCCCACTGCAGCGCGTAGCTCGGGGGTCCCGGTCCCTCACTGCGGCCCGTCTCCCTTCATCGGGGGCTTCCCTGCAAGGTCAAGCTTTGCGTTGAGGGCCGCCCTGCGTGCGTCGAGGCGCTTGGGCTGAACGAAGACGAAGTCAAAGAGGGAGTCAAGGACGTCAAGCAGCCACTCAGCCTCCCCAGGCTCCACGTCGACGATCTCGCCTGTCCGGGTGTTCTTCACGGGGTGGGCTGCCAAGTTGCCGATGTTGCGCACCGCGTCGACAGCAGCACTCAGATGGGAGGGCACGCCGGGGAGGCAGACAAAGGCTTCGATCTCATCAGCGAGCGACCTGGCCTTGATCTTCAGATCGTCTTCCAAGATGCGCTGAAGAACGCGACGGCTGAGGGCGGCGCTTGCCTTGGCGCTGACTTCAAGCACGGCAGCCGCCTCAAGAAACTCGGTCCGGTATGGCTTCGGCACTTCCGCGTCGGTAGCCCGCGTAGGCGCTCGTGGGAAGATCACCTGTTCGCTCATCGGCGGCATGAGCTCCCGCGAATCCGAATCGTTGAAGTCTGCCTCATAATAGCGGCCTCGGCGCAGCAGAACTATGAATTGAGAGCACTCCGGACAGAAACCGTACGCGACGTCGTAGCCGTGCTGCTTGGTCTCCGGCTCGGCAAAGACGTGGCTCGATCCACTGACCTCGAACCGAACTCCGACCCTACAAGCCGGACAGACCATCGATCTCTGTGCTCCTTGCCGCCGAACGTTGCCGCTCACCGGCCGGGGGCCCTATCCCGGTCCGGTGCAGCAGTTGGTTGGGTCCTCCTCCTTCTGCTCAGTGCCTTTGCTGACGCCTCTGCGGCCTGCTCGTAGATGGACTTCCTCCAGGACACGGGCATCCCCTGGAAACCGGCCTCCGTCATGGCCTTGAATATCTTGGGCTTTAGGTAGGTATCAAACATAATATGGCACGTCGGACAGAGCATTAATACGTTGTTGTGTGTCTTCTTCCCTTCGGCCATTATATGGGCCTTCTGCCTTACCCCGACTTGATGGCCGCACATTTCGCATATTCCAGCGGACTTCATATATCTGTGAAGTTCCCTTCTCGGCGCCGAACTCCTGTTTGGGCTGACCCGCGTGAAAGGCCTTCCCGGTCGGCCTAACGTGAAAGCGCCAGTGCCGCGCTGCAGCCGTAACCGCCTGCGGAAGGCAGCAAAACCAAGCCGGTGCCGCTTTCTGTCTTCTCCTTCCCAGCTTCACCTTCTGTCGGGGTGTCTCTGAAACGGTAGGCCTGCTCGGTGCGGCGGCTGTAATGCCGGGTCCGCGGGACTTCCATCACGCGGTCATACGGCCTCGGCGTCGGTTGGCCGGGAAACAGCCCCAAAAGCGACCGCCGATCTGGCGTGGAATTGTTCATGACTCATGCCCTCTGGAATTTCCCGCCCCGAGGGCAGAGGCGGTTGACTTATACCATGGCTGAACCTTACCAGGCAAGGCCGTGGTTTCTCGCTCCCCGATCTGTAAAATTTTGTAGGCTGGCAAGCCCGCGAAGCGGGCGGCAGAGTGGTGGCCCATGGCGTAAGCCATGGGTGTGCGATCGAATCGTTTCGAAGCCCGCGTAGCGGGCGACAGACTGGTAGCCCATGGCATAAGCCATGGGTTTGCGATCGTATTGTTTCGAAGCCCGCGCAGCGGGCGACAGAAGGCGTTGGCGCGACGCGGCTTCTTCTGTCGCCCCTGCCGGGGCTGGTCTGCTTCGCTTCGCCTACCCACGGCTTGCGCAGTGGGCTACCGTCTGCCGCCCGCTGCGCGGGCTAACACTCAGTGGCATTCGGTGGCCCGCTGGCTGACAGACGCGCCCTCGCGCGGGGCGAACCGGGGCCGGCCGGCGGGACGCCTGCGGTACAAGCTCCCGCTACTTCTCGACGATGGTTGCCGTCTTGATGTAGTCCAGCTTGGGGAACTCCTTGGTCAGGTACGCATTCCCCTGCGATTGGACCCTGCCTTGGTCGGGACGTTCTCCGTAGCCGGCATGCAGAGAATCGACGATCTTCATTCCCTCGGTCACGCGCCCGATGGCCGCGAAGCCCTGCGAATCGAGGCCGCGGTTGTCGCCAAAGTTGATGAACATCTGCGACGTTCGAGTGTTGGGCCCGGAGGTGGCGAAGGTCACGGTGCCGCGGGTGTTGCCCTCCTTGACCGGATCGTCCGGTATGCGGGCCTCGCGCCAGACGGCCGCCACCTTGGGGTCGGCCGGGATGCCAAACTGCACGATGAAGCCGGGCACCACGCGGAAGAAGCGGGCCTCGTCAAAGAAGCCGCTGAGGACCAGGTTGTAGAAGCGGTCGGCGCCGCGCGGCGCCCAACTGCGGTTGACTTCGATGGTGAAGTCGCCCTTGCTGGTCGAGAATTTCGCGAGGTATTTCGGCGGAGCTTGTTTGTTCATCTCAGGACTCTTTGGATTCATAAGCTTGGCTGCCGTTTCTGTTTTCGCGCCCGAGGGTTGTTGCGTGACGGATTCCAGGCAAATCACCAGGGCAAACACCGCCAGCATGATGAAGGCGAATCGTCTCATTCGAGAATCTCCTCTCAATGTGTTCCCGCCAAATTACCTTATTGCTCGATTCCGCGCAACGCTTCCGCGGTAAAACAACAGGCGTATACTTGGGTGCCCGAGGTCAAAATGAACGAGATGAAAACAAGAATCCGCCGCGTGGGACTGGTTGCCGGGTTGCTGGCTGTGCTGTGCCTGCCGGCGATATCGGCCGAGCAGAGGCCGGCATTCAACGTCCGGGCCTTCGGCGCGGCGGGGGATGCGCGCACCAAGGACACGGCAGCCATCGCCAAAGCCATCGAGGCCTGCGACAAGGCCGGCGGCGGCACCGTGTACTTCCCGCCCGGCAAATACTTGACCGGCGCCATCCGGCTGAAAAGCCGGGTGACGCTGGAAATCGAAGCGGGCGCGGTGATCCTGGGCAGCCGCGACCCGCAGGACTACCCCGCCGTCCCCAGCCCCTGGGAAGAGGGCCGGCGCGAAATCTCCGCGCTGATTTACGCCGACGGAGCCAGCGACATCACCATCAAGGGCCGGGGCGTGATCGACGGGCAGGGCGAGGTCTGGTGGCAACGCCAGCGGCTGGCCAATCCCAAGGGACAGGCGCGCCCGCTGACCGCCGAGGAGCAAAAGCAAGCCGCGATGGTGAAACTTGGGCGCCCGCACCTGATCAAGCTGGTGCGCTCGAACAACGTCGTGATGGAAGGCTTGACGCTGGTGAATTCGCCGAGCTGGACGGTGAACCCGGTATTCTGCGAATTCGTCACCATCCGCGGCCTGACCCTGATCAATCCGCCGGACTCGCCCAACACTGACGGAATCAACCCCGAATCCTGCCGCAACGTGCACATCAGCAACTGCCACATCGACGTGGGAGATGATTGCGTGACGCTGAAATCGGGCGCGAACGAGGTGGGGCGGCGCGTCGGCCGGCCCACGGAGAACGTCACCGTCACCAACTGCACCATGATCCATGGGCACGGCGGCATCGTCATCGGCAGCGAGATGTCGGGCGACGTGCGGAACGTCACCGTCGCCAACTGCGTCTTCCAGCAGACGCTGCGCGGCATCCGGATCAAGTCGCAGCGCGGACGCGGCGGCGTGGTCGAGGGCCTGACCGC